>Ga0209635_10005362_pt1 | contig 10108 bp, 8 predicted proteins | sample DeeMarSWOR230_32_FD_187463 | JGI IMG/M metagenome (GOLD analysis project Ga0209635, IMG submission 187463) | Marine sediment microbial communities from White Oak River estuary, North Carolina - WOR-2-30_32 (SPAdes) (version 2) | ecosystem: Environmental > Aquatic > Marine > Intertidal zone >...
TATCGGACCCTTTCACTTTCAAAGGGTCCGATAGGATAACCAATTTCTATATCACCTAACATTCTTAGGAGAAGCATCCTCATAAAAGTAACGCCGGCTAAAGTAGAAGCGCGCGAGCTTCTTAAAAGCGTGTATTTTTAGCGCGCGCTACACGTGATGGGACAAGCCGACCTCATAAGTTGCGTAGCCCTTCAAGCCGTAGCAGGATTAGGGAAAGCAACGGAAAAACAAGCCCACAAGAAAACTTGAGCATGACACCCTTTTTCTGCTTAATTACTTAATGTAAAGTCCTAGTTTCGCTGAGGAACATCGTTCAAAATTTAAATAAATAATTATTATATCTTTGACTGCTACTTATACTGGATTAGGTGAGGAAACTGAAAAACTGGAAGGAGATTTACGACGTACTTATGGAAAAGCTGCGTTTGCGGACAGATCCTGTAGCGGTCAAGTATTTTAAAAGCTTTGATGCGAAGACAAAAAGTGAACTTCAACGGATGAGATTTAGGCGTCCTAGAGAGCCTCTTGCTGCTTGTCAGGTTGTGACTTTGGCTAGAACTCAGGGTGGCTCGTTTTACTTCACTGCTGAGGATATGGCGTGCGTGATTGGTTCCGCGGCTCTAGGTATGTGCGAGATGGACATCGACACGGTGGCAGCCGTAATAACTCGCAAAACTCGGGAGTTATCGCTCAGGTTCCTGGAGGAGATACCTAAAATCCCGCGGGGCGAAGTTGAGGCGGTTGCGTGCGCGCCTCTAAAAAGGGTGCCCTTTGATCCCGACCAGGTCCTTATTTATTGTGTTCCCGCTCAAGCGTTAAGAGTCTTCGCAGCTGGCATACAGGAGAATACATATTCTCCAAGCTTTAAATTCGGGGCAGAGGTAGGCGTTTGCGTGGAGGTCATGGCGCGAGGCTATATTACGAAGGAGATGAGGTTCAGCATGCCATGTTTTGGGGAGCGAACATCGTGTTTTTCAGAGGATGACGAGGTAATCATGGGCATTCCACTCAATCTCATTGACAGTTTCGTTGAGGGACTCAAGAGAACAGATTTTTCATGCCCGTATCCTATACCATTCGGCATATTCGGGGGCATACATGAGACTCCCAAGTTTCCGAGGGAAATGCTCACCGAACACGCTAGTAAGAAATAACGGTCTTAAGACTATAGATATCCTATCATCCTCAACTGTATTTGAGGCTGTGGCTGGCACCAGAAGACACTAATAATCCATATATCGGAGGACCGACAACAGAGTGCCTGATTTTGATGTCATCGTAGTTGGAGGCGGCCCAGCAGGCGCTGTCTCGGCTTTGAAATGTTCAGAGCTGGGTCTAAACGTGTTGTTGATGGAAAGAGGAAATGTTGGTCGGCATAAACCATGTGGGGGCGTGCTCACATCTATCTGTGTAGATGTTGTGCTGAAATTGCTCGGGATGAGTGTACCTCGGGATGTTATGTGCCCTCCAGCCACACTCGGGGTATATTATGTGCCTCCTAGTGGTAGAAAGAGCGGTGGTAGCGTGAAGGATTCTAGACTTCTAAATGTCAACCGTGACTTGTTTGACCAGTGGCTCCGTGACCTTGCGATAGAATCGGGTGTTAAAATCTGGTATAGGACAGAATTACTCAAGTTACGAGGATCAGAGACTATTCGGGTATCAGCGAAACGAGCTGGTAGAACCTTCGAGATGATCACGAAGTATTTGATTGGGGCCGATGGTGTGTACTCCAGAGTTCGTAGTGAGTTGTATGGTCAAACTGAAGTAAGTATGGAACCTGTTTTTCAAGAGTATTGGAGGGCGAAGGGAGATTTTGGGAATTACTTTTACGCGTTTTTCCGAGGAGAGATAACGCCAGCCTACGCCTATGTCATTCCAAAAGGCGGCTTGTATATAGTTGGAGTTGGATTTCCTAAAACAGATTACACAACCATCTTAGTGTGCATTAATCGATTTAAGAAATGGTTACACGAGGAGTTCGACTTTGAACCGCAGTCTTTGATTAGAAGGGAGGTTTGGGCGGTTCCTTATGGATTTTCGCTTGAAGGCATTAGAAACACAATCTTGGTCGGAGACGCCGCAGGCTTCTGTAATGCTCTGACCGGTGAGGGCATTAGATTGGCTATTGAAAGCGGTGTCGCTGCTGGTAACGCTGTCCAAGATGCCATATTTTGTGATAGGCCCCTCGCGTCAACATATAAAGATCGAGTTGAGCGTATCTCCAGCTTTGTTCGCAAAGTTCGGCGATTCACCAGTAGCTTAACTGATGAGGACTGGGAACAGTTTGTAAATTTTGAACGGGTACGTACATTAGGATGATCCTATTGATATGCCGATGAGACATTTGGGCGCTCTAGTATGGTTGCCAAAGTCGCAAAGCTCGAAAAGAGGTGCCCCACGATTTGAAAAGAGCTTTAGTAGAAAATAATTATACAAGGCTCAATAAACAACCAAAATTTTTGTTTTGTAACCATAAAACTAAAATATGTTTTTAGTCTTACTGAAAATACGCGCACGAAAGGTGCTTAAAATGTCTAAGCTTAGAGAAGATGTGAAAAGTTTTGCAGAAGTATCACGAAAGTATCCTAGTGAAGTTCGGAAGTTGAAGAGTGAAGGTAAAAAGGTCGTTTGTTGGTATGGAAGCTATGTTCCAGAGGAAATAATCTACGCATCGGGAGCAATTCCATACCAGCTGTTTGACGGAGGGGATCCTGAGCCAGCAGATGCTGCGCTGCCGTATTTGTTGTTTTGTACAAACACACAGGCTAGATATCAAGTGGGACAACACGAGATGGGATTAAATCCGATCACTTCGATAGCTGACCAAATTATCATAGACACCAAGGAAACTGATTCTGTGAGAGTTGGAAACGCCTTTGAATACCTAGGTCTACCAGTGACATACCTTGGAGTTCCATCGGATTGGGAGAAGGAAATCGCATTTAACTACTACAAGCGCCAACTAGGCAAGTTAAAGGATGAACTAGAGAAGCTAACGGGAGAAGAGATAACGAACGAAAAATTGGCCGAGTCGATCAAGAAGTACAACCGCGTAAGAGAACTCTTAAATGACATAGGATCGCTGAGAAAAGAACATCCACCAGCCTTAGGAGGAGAGGAATTCATCAAGTTGAATCACTATAGCCTCAGATGCGACCCAGACACCGCAATTAACAGTTTAGAAAGAATATTGGAGGGCTTGAAAGGAGAAGAAAGCATATTCCCAGAAGACGCGCTGAGAATTATGGTGGCTGGACGCGGGTTTGCGTTTGGCGATTATGCATTATTGAGAATAGTTGAAGAGTCGGGTGGGGTGGCGGTCACCGAGTTCTTAGATGAGGGGATAATACACCCTGAGAAAGTAAAAGCTGATGGGAGTCCGATGGAGAACATAGCAGAGAGGTACTATAGGGCGAAAGTTCCTTCATGCCTGTTTTGCCCGTCGTGGTCTAAAAGGTGGAAGCACGTTAGCGAGCTGATAGACAGTTACCGCGTAGGTGGTCTGCTATATTATCTGCTGGCATTCGACGTGATATACGATTACGAATATCCCATATTCTCAAAGAGGGCAGACGAGAAAGAGATCCCATTTGCAATGATTGAATCAGCGTACGACTTCTCTAGAGAGGCCACAGCAACATTAAGAACAAGAGTTGAAAGCTTCGTAAAAACATGTAAGAGGTGATGAAGAATGCAGGAAAAAGATTGGTATAAGGAGTACTTGGTGAAATGCGCTGGCTTCGGAGATTCTCCGTGGGACGCAGAGCTAGATGAGATGCTGCCGAAATGGAAAAGTGCAGCAAAGAAACTTGGGTTAACAGAGAAAGACCATAAATATGCTATAACGGAATGGATTCCAAGAAACTTCGATATAGAGCTGGAGGGGATTAGGAAGACTATAGGTGTTATGACGGCGGAAGTGGCCGACCTGATGACGGCGACAGAGCGCAAAGAAAGAGGGGAGAGAATGGTCTACGGTGTTCTTCCATCGCATTCACCGTTCTACAGGGCTTTGAAGTTTACAGATCCAAGCGTAAACACCTATTTCGTAGATGCAAACCTAGCCAGTTTTGCAAATCCGATGTTTCACAAAATCGCTCCCTTCTTAGAGTACGCTGAAGAGCAAGGGGTCAGGTACGGCTGTCGTCACTGCGCTTTAAACAAGACAAGATACGCATTGCTTAAAAAAGGGCTAGTTCCAGTTCCAAATGTGAGTTGGATTTGGGGCTTCGTATGTGACCAGGCTCCTAAAAGCGACGAGTTCATCCAAGAATACTGGAACAAAGAATACCCGATAGTCTTCTCAAGGATACCCCACGACGCCCCAGCGCACAAGTTAGAATACAAGGATGATGAGCTAGTGAAATATCTTGGAAGCCAAATGAGAGATGGATATGAAGCTGTTTGCAAAGCGGTCGGCGTAGAAGTTGACGAGAAAGCCATTATGGAAGCCTTGAAAGAGAGAATGAGCTTCATGATGAAATATGGCGAACTCTTGATGCAGATGGCATCGGATCCAAGTCCAATCAGTGGAACAGCCGTCCTATTCTTGACTTTCCCACTGTTCATGGCTTTTAATACAGGTTACAAGTACGGTAATGATGCTATAGACGCTTTGATAAAAGATGCAAAAGAGAGAGTAGAAAGAGGTGAAGGTGTGGTTCCGAAAGGTTCACCAAAGGCAATGGCATGGTTCATACCATACAACAATCCATTCGTAGGCAGAATGTTTGATGAGAGTGGAGTGTCACTGACTTATTGTGAGGGACTTTGTCCTTCGAAGGCAGAGTTTGAGACGCCGAGGTTCAAGGATCCATTCGATGCTAACGCGGAAGCCTTTTTCAAGTGGTCTTTGGCAGTGAACTGGGGCACTAGGGCTGATTTGGCGATAGAGAAGATGGAGACCTACAACGTCGATTGCATGATCTGGGGCTTCCTTGACTTCGATAGGTGGCTAGGAAGCGACCACAAACTGTGCAGCCGCTATGTGGAAGAGAAAACGGGCAAGCCATGCTTCTACGTCGAAGGAGACATTTGGGAAGACAGGGATTACAGCGAAGAGGCACTAAGAACCAGAATCGAAACCATATGCGAAGTAGTGAAGGCGCGACTGGCAGCCAGCGCCTAAACTTCCCATTTTTTTGTCTTTTTAACGAATCACATCAAGATAGCGGTTGAGAATATAATTAGAGAGTCAAACTAAAGAAATGAAGCTGCGTATGCGGGCATTTGGTATATAAGTGGGTGAGAAGAAAGAATGGTTTGCGTAGGAATCGATGTCGGGTCAACCACATCCAAAGCAGTGCTAATAAACGGTAATGAAGAAATTGTGGCATATTCAATTTTGAGAAACAGTCATAATCTGGCTGCAAGCGGGAGGAAAGCGCTCGATATCGCACTAAGCAACGGCAAGTTATCTGAGAACGAGATAAGTCATATAGTTTCGACTGGCTACGGACGGAGGGCGATCGGCTTTCAAAATGCAGCGGAGCCAGAAATAATTTGCCACGCCAAGGGTACAGTTAAGATGGTCCCAACATGCAGGTCGATAATAGACATCGGAGGGCAAGACAGTAAGATAATAGAACTAGATGAAAAAGGAGTTGTTAAAAAATTTCAAATGAACGATAAGTGCGCTGCAGGAACTGGAAGGTATTTAGATAAGCTGGCGGCGGACATCTTCCAAGTTGGGGTCGAACAGCTTGGTCAAATATCTTTGAAGAGCGAGAATCCGCTTGTCATATCCGCTCAATGCACAGTATTTGCAGAATCAGAGATAATTAGCTATCTATCTCAGAGCAAGGCAAATGAAGATATAATTGCTGGCATGCACAATTCCCTTGCCAAAAGAGTAATCGATATGGGAAAATCAGCTTTCATAAAATTTAAAAAGGACATAGTCTTCAGCGGAGGAGTTGCCAAGAATATTGGAGTGATTAACGCGTTAGAGTGTTTATTAAGACAAAAAGTAATCGTTCTGGAGGAACCTCAACTTACAGCAGCGCTAGGCGCCGCCTTGATGGCGAAAGAGAAATCAGGAGCATGAGTGCCACGTCTTTTAGCGCCGCGAAACATAATCCTGGTTGGGGACGCTGCGGGCGTCTGTAATGGACTGAATGGTGAGGGTATTAGGCTGAATGGTGAGAACGGCGTCGCTGCGTGTAATGCTGACCAAGACTCTACGCATGTAATAAGCCTCTCGCGTCAACATACAGAGATCGAGTTAAATGGCTCTACGGCTTCGTACCCAGAGTTCATCAATATGCGACTAGCTTGACAGATAAGGATAGAGAAGAATTTGTTAATTTCTCACTAGAATGTATCTCCGAACAATCCTAATGATGTGCTCATAAGAATTTTCCTTTGAACTGGCACCATTTGTCTTGGATTCACTTCAGGAGATCACGCACGCGGCGCTTGCTTGCCAAGCACTTCTTCTATTGCCTTGACTACCCCAATATTCTTTGCGAATCCTCCCTGAGGAGTCATTAAGCTTCACTTATATGTTTTAACACGCTTGGAGGACACTTTGACGCGGCGCTCATAATCAGTCCTTTAGTCTGGGTCAAATTTATTTTTGTTGGCGTTAGCTCGGTTTCTCCGGTAGATGCCAGATAGTCTCCAGCGTATCTCCCGATGTATTGAAATTCTGCTAAATAATCGATTTCTTTCTTCATTATTTCTTTTTCCTTACTTGGCAATTTTCCCAAAACTTTAAGTATGTATTCTTGGGCGTCTTTCTCAAATTCTACCATTTTTTTACCCCTGTTTTTTCTCTTTTTCTGCCTTACTTCTTTTTACCACTTCCGCGAAGGTCTCTATCATCGTTCTCATTTTTTCCGGTGGATAATCTCTGTCCATGTATAGATCACAAGAAGGGGCGATAGACGGTATGCCTTCTTTTTCCATCCATTTACTCAATATGTAGTGGTGTTGGATTAAACAGCGACATGGTCTGTAGAGACCCTGAAACCAACCATCGATTTTAAATTCTCTAGTTTGATCCATCTGTGTGCGATGCATCGACGCTACATCATTTAAGACAATTTCACCAGCGCAATAATACTCTGCGAAGGCTTTGTAAAGATTTTCGTTCATAAGGGCTCTTGTAGTGTCAGCTCCTATTTTTTTAGTGATAAGGGCACCACTGCTGAAATCGAATGAGCAACCAGCCTCATGGAACATCGGAACGAGGTCAGGCTGTCCAAAGGGCACTATGATGGTAGAAGCAATTCTCGGAGTACCTTTTGGTACGACCCCTATCCCCTTATCGACCCTTTCTTTACAATCGTTTGCGATCATATTCAAACAATCGTAGTACTCCATGTAATCAGGGGCCAGAACATCCAACGGACAAACCAACGGTAAATTGAAGAGTACGGAGTCATTACCATTTAAGGGCACCGGATCCTCCTTGAAAAATTCTATCACCTTAGTCATTGCCTGAAAGCATTTAAACATGTTTTTCACACATTCTGCCTGTATCTGAGGCGTAATTTTTACCCCTGTCCAACCCTCAACTTCGTGTATCGAACGTTCAAGCGATTTTGCAAAGTATTCGTCAGCTAATGGCTCAAACATCTCCGCTTCGAAACCCGTATCCCTCACTCTAACAGCAATTGAACTTTTTGAGCCATCTAGCGTATTGATCAGCTCAGCGGAATTGGGAGCATCATCGCAAAGGCAGCGACCGATTACTTGTATACTAGGTGGGATTATCCCTAATACGTGAAGCCCAATTCTCATTTTATTTAGCGAGCAACTAATTTGCTCGATCCCCACTCCCGCACGCTCGGCTGCCTCCGCGTATTTCCAACCAACGTGAAAGAATACTTCTCCAACATGATCAGCTACCCAGTCCGTTGCATGAATTTGGATTGCCGGATCCGCAACTTTAAACGGAAGACATTGCAGCATGGCGACATTCGGAAAGATTCCACCTATTAAGAGATTCCTGTCTTTCTCTTCTGGAGTGGGACAACCTAACCTAACGAAGTCCCTCAGCCATATTCTTAACAGCCAACGCATCCCAGGCGAATCTAAAGTGAAATATTTTGGCAACCTCTCTTTCACGGCAAGTTTCACATCTTCGGGTTGAACCAGTAATTTTTTCAGACCTTCTTTAAGCTCGGGCTTAAAATCCCTAGCTTCCTCTGGTTCCCAACCCAACAATTCCATCAATTCGTCATATACATCCTTTCCCATTTTATCACTCTCCCTTACTTTTTAATCATCTCGATGAATGTCTCTAACCTCGTCCTAACGCTCTCTATTCTCTCTTCCATATCATATTCTGAGTCAATGATCATTGTTGGCATTCCCCTCTCTGACATTCTTTTCCTAAAAGCTACCCATTGATAATCGTAAGTACTCTCATACATCAGTTGATACCATATGACTGCATCCACCTTGAAATCTTCTATATATTTGTCCCATGCGTCGAATTGTGGACCCCACGGATATTTCGTTGGCGATGGCGTTATCATCAGGTATCTTTTGCACAAGTTTTCAATCGGATCCCCGTTGACTGCGGTCTTTCGCTGATAATGTCTTAGGCTGCATTGATATTGTTCTATAGGTATTACTGCACCAAGATCCTCTACTAATTTTGGCAACTGGTAATCTCCCAAAGCTATGGGACAGCCAAAAATCGCGATTCTGGGAGCATCCTCAGGAGACATTCCTTCCGCGCCTTTCAGCTCATCGTAGATGGATTTCAACGAATTAACATATCTATGTGGTTCGCAATAATAGGAGTAATGATTGAGTGTTATGAAATCTAAACCACTAATTGGCGGCGAGGGGCTTTTCCTAAGATCACTTATCTTTAATAGAAGATCCCGCATCTCATTGTATAACACTGTATACTCCCTCAGTTTTTCCTCGGATAAAGTGTTCCCCGTTAAAGGTGCCAGCCACTCTATCATTTCTTTCGTTCTCGTAACGTAATATTCCAACGCTTCTGAATGGTTTTTGAATGGATCAGAGGGTATGCCAAGCCATTTATCCTGTATATCCTCTCCGCCCATTATTTTTTTATAAAAGTGAGTGTACATCAAAACGTTCTCAGCGTTCCAATCGCCTGCCTCTGCTATGTACGCATCTGCCAAGCTATAGACAGGCTCTTTTCCGCTTAATATGTACGACAGTTGCGCTCTGTAGAAAGTTGAATTGGTCGAAGGACAGTATTTAAGAGAATCGTCTATTGCTTCGTGCTCTCCACCCTTAATGAAATGCTGAGGAACAGCCCCCAACGCATGAACGATCTCATCCTGCACATAGCCCTCCCCTATGACGCCAACAATTTTGATCCCTTTGTCTTTCAATTCCTTCAATTCCTTCTCTCGCTCTTCAACACACTTCGATAATTCCTCCACACTTTCCAGCATATTTTTCACCTGCTTCGCTCCTTCCTCTCTCTAGTTAATTTTTAACTATGAAAAAAGTTTATATAAATTTTTTGGTCCTTAATCAAATTTTTATATGAATTGTGTTTACCGAACAAATACAACCGTATTATTTAAATATGGCTTGTTTTTTTAAGCTACTGAAATGTTCGTGGGAATTGATATAGGATCGACTACATCAAAGGCTGTAATACTGGATGACGTGCCAATAAATGAGAAAGGGGAAGAAATAGCGTTTTCCATTATTCCGACAAGCTACGATCTCAACCAGAGTGGCGAAGAAGTTTTAAAATTAGCCTTGAAAAAAATAGGGAAGCCGGCTAGTGGCATAAAACGCATTGTTTCAACTGGTTATGGTCGCAGATCATTCAAACGCGCAAACAAACCAGTGCCCGAGATAATCTGCCATGCTGAAGGAACCAAACCCCTGTTTCCTGAAGCCAAAACGGTCATCGACATAGGCGGACAAGATAGCAAAGTCATAGCGTTAGATGATGACGGCAACGTTATTAGATTCGAAATGAATGATAAATGTGCAGCTGGAACAGGAAGATTTCTAGACGTTTTAGCAACAAGGATCTTAAAGATCAGTATCGAAGAGCTCGGTCCGATTTCGCTAAAAAGCAGAGATCCCTGTATTCTAAGCAGCACATGCACCGTCTTTGCGGAGTCAGAGATGATATCAGATCTAGCAAAGG
>Ga0209635_10005364_pt1 | contig 10107 bp, 5 predicted proteins | sample DeeMarSWOR230_32_FD_187463 | JGI IMG/M metagenome (GOLD analysis project Ga0209635, IMG submission 187463) | Marine sediment microbial communities from White Oak River estuary, North Carolina - WOR-2-30_32 (SPAdes) (version 2) | ecosystem: Environmental > Aquatic > Marine > Intertidal zone >...
ATCTCAATGAACTTGGTCGCTCCTTCCCCGTCCTTTACGACACTCATGGCCAGCTTCAGGCAAACCGTTGAAAGCATCTCTTGAAAGACCTTTCCATCTCGGTTCAGGCGATCCAGACGAGTATGGCCTGCCTTTCCATTTGCAAGAAGTAAAACCGTGTCATTGGTGCTCATCTCCCCATCGACGGTAATCCGATTGTAAGAGCCCTCAGCTGCCCTCTCCAACATCTGTTGGAGAAGCGAAGCTTTGATATTCGCGTCGGTGACGAGGAAGGAGAGCATGGTTGCCACACCTGGACAGATCATTCCCGCGCCTTTCACCATCCCGCAGATCTTAACCCGCTTGCCTCTAATTCGGCAGGTCGCCAGCTCAATCTTTGGGAAGGTATCTGTGGTCATGATGGCTTCAACCGTCTTCATCCAATTGTCAGGGGAGAGGCCTTCGACCAGTCGGGGAACTCCTTCTTCAATCTTATTCAAGGGAAGAGGAACTCCGATGACTCCCGTAGAAGAGACGAGTACAAACGATTCTTTAATTCCCAGCCTCTTCGCTACCAATGATGAAACTGTTTTTGCATCCCTTAGCCCACGGCTTCCTGTACAGGCATTTGCATTGCCGCTGTTCGCAACCAGAGCCTGGCAGAGGCCTCCTCCCAGGCGTTGCATATCCAATAGAACAGGTGCCGCCTTTACCGCATTCATGGTGAAGAGACCAGCCACTTGGGCAGGAACCTCCGAGTAGATCAGACCCAGATCCCTTTTCCCATCTCTTTTAATTCCTGCCGAAATCCCAGAAAAGAGGAAACCATTCACCTTGAAATCAAGCGGCTTCATCCTTTTAAATCCTCCGGAGAACGCTTATCGATGCAATATCTTCACTGCTTTCTTATATTCGCTATTTGACAAATACGAAATCCTAATATCGAAATTCCGATCCGTTACGGGATAACGTGTCAGGGGGTAGGTGTGAAAACTCTTGCGACTTTCACCTCACGCTGTAACGGAAATTTGTATTTCGTGCCTCGAATTTGTCGCCTCCTCTAGGCTCTTGCCTGCGTCTCTTTGAGGAGGCAGCACTTCTTATACTTTTTTCCACTCCCACAGGGACAGGGGTCATTGCGACCCACTTTTTTCCCTTCGCGGCGAACCGTTACCCCTTTCCCACTCTCCGTCTCTCCGCCTCCGCTCATGGCTGCCTCTTCTCCTCGGCTCAAGAAGAAAGTCTGCTTCCGGGGCAACTTCATCTCCTTGACTTCTTCGTCCTTGGCAATCTGAATGGCAAAGAGTTTTTCAATCGTATCCTGTTTAATTCGGTCCAGCATCTCAAGAAACATCTGGTAAGCCTCTTTCTGATATTCAATGCGAGGGTCTTTTTGACCATACCCCCTCAGTCCAATCCCTTCTTTCAATTGGTCGATGGCCAAGAGATGGTCCTTCCAGTGGTGATCGGTGGACTGGAGCATTATCACCTTTTCAAGGTATCGAAGGGTCCCCTCACCGAACTCCTCTTCCTTTTTCTGGTAAATGTCTTTGGCCTTTTCAACAATCAGCCCCTTGAGGCGATCTCGATTCAAACCATCTCTTTCTTCAAAAAGGGGAGCCCACCGGAATGAAAACTGTTGATAGACCGCATCGGCGAGCCCTTTCAGGTCCCAATCGTCAGGATCTACTTTTTCCTCCACGTAGAGGTCGATAAGCCCTTCAGTCTGCTCTTCAATCATCTCCATGACGGACTCTTTCAAATTCTCACTGGCCAGTACCTCTCTTCGTTGAGAATAGATGACCTCCCTTTGTTGGTTCATCACATTGTCATATTCCAAGAGGTGCTTTCGAATCTCAAAATTATGGGCCTCCACCCTCTTCTGGGCATTTTCGATCGCTTTTGTGACAAGATTGTGTTCAATCGGTTGGTCTTCCTCGATGCCCAATCGATCCATTATGCCGGAAATCCTTTCCGATCCAAAGATCCTCAAAAGGTCATCCTCTAAAGAGAGGTAAAATCTGGAAGAGCCAGGATCCCCCTGCCTTCCAGACCTTCCCCTCAACTGGTTGTCAATGCGCCGGGCTTCGTGCCGCTCCGTTCCCAGGACATGGAGACCTCCGACTTGGATCACCTTCTCCTTCTCTTTCTGAACAATGGCCAAAGCCTTCTCAAGGGCCTTCTGCATGGCCTCTTCTGTGGGTTCTCCCTCTACCATAGTTTTGCCCAGGAATTTGGAATTACCTCCCAAGAGGATGTCTGTCCCTCTTCCAGCCATATTGGTGGAGATGGTGACACTCCCTACCCTACCTGCTTGGGCAATGATTTCAGCCTCTCTCTCATGATGTTTGGCGTTGAGCACATTATACGGAATCCCTCGCTTTTTCAGCATGTGGCTCAATCGTTCTGACTTCTCAATCGAGATCGTTCCCACCAATACAGGACGACCTGCTCGATGAAGCTCCTCAATCTCCCGTACGACGGCACGGAACTTTTCTTCCTCTGTTTTATAAATGACATCTGGGTAATTGGTGCGGATCAAAGGCATATTGGTGGGGATAACCACCACATCCAGATTGTAAATTTTACGGAATTCCGGAGCCTCTGTGTCTGCGGTGCCAGTCATCCCTGCCAACTTTTTGAACATCCTGAAGTAATTTTGGAAGGTGATCGTGGCCAGAGTCTGGTTCTCGTTTTCAATCCGAACATTCTCTTTGGCTTCTACCGCCTGATGGAGCCCATCGCTCCACCTTCTTCCAGGCATGAGTCTTCCTGTAAACTCATCAACAATCATGACCTGCCCATCCTTCACAACATAATCCACGTCTCTTTTAAATAGCGTATGAGCTCTTAAAGCCTGATTCACATGATGAAGCGTCTCGATATTCCTCGGATCGTAAAGATTCTCCACATGAAGTAATTTCTCGACATGCCCGACGCCTTCCTCTGTTAAAAAGGCTGCGTGGCTCTTCTCCTCCAACTGATAATCCCTCCCTTGCTTGAGGGAGGGGATGATACGGTTAATCTTATAGTATTTGTCAGTCGACTCTTCAGCAGGACCGGAAATGATGAGAGGGGTCCGAGCCTCATCGATCAAAATGCTGTCCACTTCATCGACGATGCCGTAGTTCAGATCTCGCTGGACGTAATCTTCGATACTGAATTTCATATTGTCCCGAAGGTAGTCGAATCCGAACTCATTATTCGTCCCGTAGGTGATATCGCAATCATAGGCCTTCTTTCTTTCCTGATCATTTAATTCGTGCACGATCACCCCAACGGAAAGGCCTAAGAAATGGTAGATCACTCCCATCCATTCGCTATCCCTCTTCGCCAGGTAGTCATTCACGGTTACGATATGGACACCTTCCCCTTTGAGGGCGTTGAGATAAGCAGGAAGGGTTGCCACCAAGGTTTTCCCTTCGCCGGTCGCCATCTCGGCGATCTTGCCTTCATGAAGAACAATGCCACCAATTAACTGAACATCGAAGTGGCGCTCGCCGAGTGTCCTCTTCGCTGTTTCGCGTACCACAGCAAATGCCTCTGGGAGTATCTCTTCGAGCGAAGCGCCGCGATCGAGTCGCTCTTTGAATTCAGAGCTTTTGGCCCGGAGTTGATCATCGGTCAGAGGACGAACTTGGGGCTCCAGCTCATTCACCCGATTGACAATGGGCCGCATCCTCTTTAACTCCCTTTCATTCTTACTTCCTACGACCTTTTTTATTAACGATCCAATCATAGATTCCTCTCCTGCGGAGTCATGGAAGATTAGGTTTCAAAATAGAGTTTCCCCTTTTTTCAACCCATCACTCCATCAATCTATTACTCTGTTCTTTTCAAATTATATTACGGACGGGCTACGGTTTCAACTAACAAAAAAGCCCAATAAAGGGTTCCTTTATCGGGCTTTATTTGATCTCAGAATCTATCCCTTTCATTGAAAAAAGGGATGTTCAATTAAGGATATACCTCATTGGGTTGACCGGAATGCCATTCAATTTCACTTCATAATGCAAATGAGGGCCTGTGGTCTTTCCAGTCATCCCGACCTCAGCTATTTTATCTCCTCGTTTCACCCTCTGTCCGACCTTTACAAAAACCTTATTCAGGTGGCCATAGCGGGTGGTCATCCCGAATCCATGGAAGATCACTATTACTCTTCCCAAAGCTATATCATTTCCAACGTCCGAAATGATTCCATTGGCTGGGGCAATGACTGAGGTGCCCACTCGATTCGAAATATCAAGACCTTCGTGCATCTGGGTCAAACCCGTAAAGGGGTTCGTGCGGAAACCGAAAGGTGATGTCACCCAACCCATGACTGGCCAAATAGAGGGGATGTGAGTTAACATGTTTTTCTTGGCCTTTAAAAGTTTTTCGAGTTCAGAAAGACTCTCTTCACGGGACATGGCCTCTGATTGGAGACGTTCAATATCGCTTCTCATCTGCTGGACGAGTCCGCCGTCGTCTTTCTCCTTTTTCAATTTCTCTCGAATATCAGACGGAGAGGGTCCACCCATTCCCATAGAGGGAGCTGACTCCTGGCCTTTCTCCAGATTGGCAATGATGCGAATCTTCTTGTCAAAGTCCTTCAATTTGGAGAGTTGCTTTTCAAGGTCCTCAATCCGTGCGGAGAAGAATTGAATCTGGGATTTCTGGTTATGCGTCTCCTGCCGCAATCGATTCAGTTCGAAGACCTTTTTCTTTACCTGAATATAATCGCAGAAGAAGAAAGTGGTGGAAAGAAGAGCAAAACCAAAGAGGTACAATGAAATCTTAACGGTCTTCTTTTTTATTCTCAGATGTCGGGTCTTTGAAGTCTTGTGACCAAAGATGATAATATTGAAATGTTCTTTATCCAAGGGCACCCCCTTGTTTCACTTCAATAAACTTTTTTGTCGGACCCCCAGAACACCCGATAGATAACAAAGCAACGGTCTTTCTGTCAAGTTTTTTTTACCAATCACTCTAAGTCAGCAATATTTATACCAATCCTTTTCCGTGTCTTGTTAAAGTCTGTAAAGTTATGGATATTTATAGCAAAAATATAGAAAATCCATCATCTCAGGACAATCAAAAACGCTATTCTTCTTCAAATTTTTCATACCTTTTGGACAATTTTTGCAAATTTCGGTCATATTTGTTCATTAAATCCCACTAATTTCTAACTCCCGCACGAGAAGGCTTGGAGAACCTACACTACCAAGAAATCTGAAGTCTTCCCCCAACCCTATCACATCCTGAAAGAGCCGGAAGAGGTTACCAGCTACAGCGATCGATTTAACCGGATGGACCTTCTCCCCTCTTTCGATCCAGTCCCCTGAGCAGCCTAGGGAAAAATCACCTGATATTGGATCTACCGTATGAAGACCCATGACCTCCTCCAGTACCACTCCCTGATGGAGACTCCTCGCGAGATCCGAGAAAGTGATTTTTCCTGGCTCAACGAAAAAGTTTGAAATCCCTATGCCAGGTGGCGATTTGATATTCGATCGATGGCTGTTCCCCGTTGATCTGACGGGTGATGAAGAAGAAACATTTTCCCGATTGGCCCAGTATCTGTCATATAAATAATCCAATAGCACCCCTTGAACAACTAGGAATGTCCGTTGACTTGGCATCCCCTCTCCATCGACCGGAGCACTTGAGATCCCTTTCAGATGAAGCCCGTCATCCACAATGGAGAGAAGCTCTGAAAAACATCGCTCACCTCTTCTCCCTCTCAGAGGGGACTTCCCTTTCTGTACCTGATCAGCCAAGAAAGAGTGGGCTAGGAGAGACAGAAATTCCGAAGCCACGGTATTTCTAACAAGGACTGGATAGACTCCGGATGGTATCCTCTTTCCTCTTAGCCTCTCCAATGCCTTCTTTCCGGCTGCCTGTCCCACCCTCTCCACATCGAGATCACGGGGAAAATGGCTGACGTCGAAATCCCACCCCATTTCTGACTCTCCGGACTCCTCAGCAACAGCCGTGACGCTGACAGAACCCAGGGTGGAAGCATATGAAAACTGGAGTCCATTAGAATTGATCAGTGTCTTTCTGGAAAGGCCTTCCTGGTAAGAAGCCTTTCTCACTTTCCTAATCCTTCCTGGATCAACCGATCGAGCCGCTTCCTCTAATCTTTTTGCCTTTTCGATCTTCATTTTCTCTGGGGTCTCCTCTAATGTTCCATCGAAAATAGGCAGATGGGGAGGAGATTCTTTCGGAATTGGGGCGAAATCATAACTGGGGTCTGAAGACGTTGCTTCAGCACTGGCAATGGCGTCTTCGATAATCTTTTTCAGTCCCTTCCCAGACTCGAGTTTCGCAGCATCCGATGGATGAGAATGGGTCGTGTAAGAAAAACCAGTTCTTTGACCATTCAAGACACGAAAGGCCATCCCCCACGACTGAGAGACTTGGAATGTATCTACCCTCCCATCCCTGGATTCGACAAGGAAATGGGAAGATTCGTTGAGATACATCTCATAGCCATCAATGGGTTTCCTTCGGAGAATGCTGATGGTTTGGTCGATCACCTCGTTCATTGCCTATGGCCCATAAATTCTAGGGTTTGCAATTTTTGACTTTAAACTTTAGTTACCATCTTATGAGACTGCTGCCCCAGGTGAGGCCTCCGCCGAATGCATTGAGGATGACAAGGTCCCCTTTTTGAATCGACCCATTTCGCACCGCCTCATCCAAGGCGATTGGAACGGTCGCTGACGAGATGTTAGCGTATTTTTCGATGGTGAGATAGACTTTTTCAAAAGGGACATTGAGTCGTTTGGCCATCTGTTGGAGAATTCGGGAATTTGCCTGATGGGGGATGATCCACTTCACATCGGAAAGAGGGATTTTGTTAAAGGAAGCGGCCTCCTCGGCGGCCTCAGCAAATCGTCTTACAGCCACACGGACCGATTCATTAGCTTTGATCATCCTCAAGGTGTGAAGTTTTTTATCGACACTCTCATAAGAAATGGGTGTGGTCTTTGACCCACCGCCGGGAAGAAGTAGGTTGTCCCCATTTGCTCCATCTGTGTGTATATGGACCGAAAGAATTTCACTAACCGTCTTCCCTTTATCCTCCAGAGATCGATTCTTCGGGGATTCAAAAGCCTTTAGCACGGCAGCTCCTGCCCCATCTCCCCAAAGGATACAACTCTCCCGGTCTGTCCAATCCAGGGTTCGGCTCATTATTTCTACGGAAACGACCAGGGCGGTGCTGAATGTCCCAGTCTTAAGGTACTGCTCAGCCACAGAAAGACCGAAGATAAACCCACAACAGGCTGCTGTGACGTCAAACGAAACCGCTCGGTCAGCACCCAATTTCGCCTCCAGCCAATTCGACCCGGCAGGACAGGCGGTGTCTGGGGTCATGGTGGTCATGATGATGAGGTCTAAATCTTCTGCGGTCATTCCTGCCATTCCCATTGCCAGCAAGGAGGCCTCTTTAGCCAGATCCGAGGCATTCACATCCGGTGCTGCAATTCTCCTTTCCTTGATTCCTGTCCGTTTATAGATCCATTCATCATTCGTATTGAGGATCTTCTCCAAATCAAAATTGGAGAGGACCCTTTCCGGAAGGAACGAACCCGTTCCTAATATTCCAATCCTTTTATCGCCCATCTGCAAACTCCTTGGGATTAGATTCAAAACCGATTTCCTTTTGATGAGGCCATCGAAAATAGAACGGGAGATAGAAAAACCTGAGACAAGCGGTCTCTCCTTCCTTTTTATATAAAAGTAAACCTTTCAAAAAAGAGACCGTCTTCCATCCCGCGCCTCTCTTGAACCCAATTAGGTGTGCGACCTCCCAGGTGACCAGTTCTCCCTTCTTCATTTTTTTGTAAAACCCCCAAAAAAGATTGGCCGAGATATTTCCAGAAGGATGCTTCTCCCAACGCCATATTCGAAAAAGCGGAAAGAGGTTCCTCTCAAACCCCTCATCTTTAAAAGGAAAGAGGTAGAATAGGGAGAATGTCTCACGCCCTGTTTCCTCCCTCTCGTAGTCGAAAAAAGGCCAGATGCGAAGGGAGCGTTCTGTTTCGATCCCTTGATCGTCTTCGCCAATTCGGATTCGGGCCAAAAGAATTCGGTAGGTTCTCTCCTGAACATCTTTCATCCAGTCCTCTTCATATCGAAAGAGGGGATAGAGGACATAGATCCTTTTTGACTCTCCTCGTTCTCTATAACCATATAAGATAAAAAATCTCACTCCATAGAGGTCTTCTCCTTTGAAGGTTCGAAAGAGCGGCCAAGGAAGATCCCACTGTTTAAAGCCGGTGGTCTGCTCTCTCGCATGTGAGAAGAGCGGCCAAAGGTAGGTTTTAGCCTTGAAATTTTTTGACTCCTTTGAAATGTAAAACGGGAAAATCATCCGCTCAAAAGTGGGATCCTCTGTATCCAATCCTCTTGTCTGCCTCACGAAGATGGGCCACAGTAAGAATTCCTTTTTTGAGACGCCGAATTCTTCTCTTTTACCGTAAATGGGCCAGAAACGGTAACCGCTCTTCTTTTCTCCTTCGGTAAAAGAAAAGAAAGGCCAGAGGAAACTTTTTGTGCGAACACCTTCCGTGGTCGATTCCGAATAGAGAGGCCAAAGATAGAAATGGATTTCATCCTTACCATATCGTCTCAAAAGGGTCCCGAAGAAAGGAAAGAGTCCAACATAGTCTTCCCCTTCCTCTGTTTTCCCAATAAAGAACGGGAAGATTTCAAAATTCCACTTTTTTTTCCCATCGAAGTCTCGTTCTCTATAATTAGAAATGGGGAACAGGTAACCTTTCCTATCTTTTTCTTTAACCTCATATTTTCCGAAAGGGTAAACAAATTCTAACCTTCTGAGAGGTCCGCTCTCATCCCTTCTCCAACATAGCAGGGGTCGCATTCCCCACTGCTTGCGATCCAAATCCTTTCTCCAGTAGAAGATAGGGCCCAGTCCCTCAATCTCGCTCACCTCTTCTACAGGGTCGTAGGTATAGTGAAAGATAGGCCAAAAATTAACCGAGACCGGTCTTTCTTTAGCTACTGAAGGGAAGGGGTGGAGACATAAGAAACCGGCTAGGTTTAAAAAAAGGAATCGTTTCCAGATTGTCATGCTAAAAGAAAAACCCCGCGATGATTCCCAATACGGTGATAGGCGTCTGTTCTTCAATCCCTTCAGCAGCCCTTTGAACCTTCTTCATCGTCTTCTCTGCCTCCTTCATCAGCTTATCATCGCTGACCAACTTTCCAAGGGTCCCCTCCCCTTTTTCCACCTTCTCGGTAATACCTTTCACGGATTCAACGGCATCCTTGGCCGATTGGATTGTCTCTTTGGTATATTGAACCAGCTCTCGAGCGTCGTTGTAAAGGGATTCGTCCTTGATCAGTTTGCCCAGCGTTCCTTCTCCTCGTTCAATCGTCTCAGAAATATTTTGCAATGTCTCAGCAGTTTTTTTCGCAGACTCCGCTGCCTCTTTTGCTGTCTCTACTATTTTCTTCGCCTCCTGATAGACGGAGTCATCTGTAATCAATTTACCCAACGTGCCTTCTCCTTTCTTCACCTTTTCTCCGATGTCCTCCACCTGGGAGAAGGCGTCCTTCGCCTTCTGGATCGTCTCCTTCGCATCGTTGCCTATGCTGGTCAATTGATTGGAAAACTTGTTGAAATTGTCAATCATCCCCTCGACCTTCTTAGCATCCACTGCCTTCAATACATCTCCCAGAGGTTTTGCAATATCCTTGATGTCATCTCCGATGGCACTCATCTTGGAAAGCATTTGCTCGATATCGGCGGGAGCTGCCCCCTGTTCGATCTGCTCGTTTGGCTGTATCCTCGGAAACCCTGGAGTCCCCGGCGAGATCTCTACATACTTCTCTCCTAAAAACCCCTCCGATTTCAGATAAGCCTTTGCATCCTTATAAAGGGCGACATCCTGGGGAACGCGAAATGTGACCTTTGCCTTCCCTTGTTCTAACGCCACTTTTTCCACATGGCCTACACGGACCCCGGCCACTCGGACGGATGCGCTCTTGTCTAAACCAGCAGCAGAGTCGAAATAGATGTTGACTAAATATCCTACCTCCTCCCCAATCTGAAATTTCTCGATCTTCAACGTCAGTAATGCTAAAAGAAGGATGCCGATTACGACAAAAATCCCT
>Ga0209635_10005365_pt1 | contig 10107 bp, 5 predicted proteins | sample DeeMarSWOR230_32_FD_187463 | JGI IMG/M metagenome (GOLD analysis project Ga0209635, IMG submission 187463) | Marine sediment microbial communities from White Oak River estuary, North Carolina - WOR-2-30_32 (SPAdes) (version 2) | ecosystem: Environmental > Aquatic > Marine > Intertidal zone >...
TTTTAGATATTAGTGTTCTAACAAATTCTATTAATAATTTAAAGTGATTTATAATTATTTTCTGATAATTTGGATGATTTAAAAGGTAGGATATTCTTCCAAATGCTAAATGATTTATTCCTGATTCATCAATAATACCTGCTTCATTGAAATATTTCTTTAATCTTTCCAAAATAAATCCAGTTTCTTCCTGTTGGAATTGATGTACTTAATCGTTGATAGATTTATCCAATTCCATAGAAATGGTCACCTAAAAACTCACCTATTATTATAGCAAATTATAGTATTTTTAATTAAAATATATGAATCCCCTTAACTATCAAATTACCCTATTATATAGCTCTTGTCAGCATTCTAAGAAGAACTTTAAAAATATAAATAAAGCTATTATATTATTCAAAATAGATATTTTGAATTATAATCATTACTTATTAAAGATATATTATCTAATTTTCAAAATATATGATATACTAGATATAATCGGAAATAATGCTATTAAAATCTCAAATAAAAAGTAAAATTAATTTATTAGTCTTTATTTTAGCAATTTTAGCTTTATTTATGACAATGAGCGATCTATTTATAGAAAATTATTCTTATAATAACCAGCTTAATAACATAAACAATCTAGAATCTAAATTTCCTGATTTAAAAAATCATGGTTCAGTTGTCGACTATTATGAAAAGCAATGGCTAAAAAATCCTACATTTAATTTTTCAGATGAATATTGGTTTAATACTTCAAATGGAGATAAATCAGATGTAAATGCTTCTATCCGTTCTGGGCAAGCTAATTATGAGATTTTGGGTGATAAAAGGACTTTTTCGTTAATTGCAGATCCCCCATCTGCTTCAAATTGGACTTCAACAATAAATCCTAAATTTCCAGATACACCAGATCTTTATGAAATTACCACAGCGGGTTGTAGAGTTAATCATACTTTTGATGATCATACTGCTATTCAAAATCCTTGTATACATTGGGATCACAATATTAGCTTATCATTTAACATTTCGGACTATATTATTACATCCGCGTCTGTTAAAGCAATTATTAATGCGACTGTAGATAAAAATCTCGATCGTTATAGTGACTATATATATGGAAGACGGGCAAGAGTTGATCCAAACTATGATGTTACTACATATAGCGTAGGAGATTATATTAGGTTTTATACATTGATTTCAGATTTGGAAAAAAATAAATCGTATGAAATTGCTTATTTTCAAACAGAGGAAATTGGAACAGGTTCTCCTCCTGGTACAGATTATTTATCTGATAGATACATGATAAGTGTTCCTGAAGAAGATTTGATCTATTATATTTCTTCAGTTTTAAGTGCTGATTACTGTAATTTTACAATAACCTTAGGAATTAAGCTATTCATTGAAGATAATGTCGAAGAATATTATGATATGGATACTTTTAATGAATTAATCATAAAATCTTTAAACTTCACTTTTACTTATGAAAAAAAAATTGACAGATCAACTTATATTTCATGGTCTCAAATTGGAGATGAAATAAATGGAGGTAATGTTGATATTTTGAATGCAACCCTTAATTTCAAATGTAAAATTGACCAAGAATGGACAACAGCGTCACCTAATTCTGAACTTAGGATTTTAATTAATAATATGACTTATGTTGAGACTATTAAATTATCTTCTATTACTAATTTCTTTCAAGATGTAAAATTGGGTGGTTTTGACGTAACATCTTTAATTTTAACTAATGTAAACATCACTACGTCCATTCAAGTTTTTTTAGCAGATGAGTTTCAATTAGATCGTAAGATTAAAATTTCTATTGATGATATTTTTCTTGAAATTTCCTATAAAATCACGACTCCTGAAGATAAAACTAGCATTAATTTACTTTTGAATGGAGAGGATAAAACATTATTCACATCAGTTGAAATTTATTTAGGGGAATCACTTAATATTGCATTAAAGTATAGGGATAGTAGTGGTTATTTTATTTCAAATGCTACAGTGGTTCTAACTGGAATTTCAAATGCTGAAATTTTATTGACTCAAAATTTGACCGAAAATTTTCACGCTGAAGAATATGTTATTACAATAGAAACAAAATCTTTTAAGGGGAAAGATAATGCTTTAACTATTAATGCTTCTAAGAGATATTATGAAACTCAAGTTCACACAATTACTCTTATTATTAAAACTGATAAGGGAATATCTGACTTATTACCCTGGATAATATTATTGGTTTTGTCTATTATAATGATTGGGATCTTAAGCATATTAATTTTAAGATCTAATGTTATAATCCCAAGAAAAAGGAAAAAAGAGTCAGATTTATTATTAAGGACTCAAAGATTTAAAGATGTTAGAAATATTCAAAGCATAATTATTACATTGAAAACAAGTGGCCTCCCAATTTTTATTAGAAGTTATTCAGTTTTAAAAGAAGAAAATAAGACTCTTTTCTCAGGGTTTATTCAAGCTATCATACTGATGGGAGAGAATCTTTCAGATAAAAGCATGAAAGACATTAAAATGGATAAAGAAATTCACATAACAGATAATGAAAGAATGCTAGAATTGGATTTTAGATACTTTCACTGTCTTATTAATGAAAAGCAAGATTTACGAATAGTTCTACTTCTTAAGGAAAAAGCTTCTAAAAGATTGAAAAAACAAACTTCTTTATTAATGTCCTCATTATTGTTAAATCTTTCTGAACAATTAGAAAGTTGGGATGGCTCAGTGATTCAATATAAAGGAGTTATACCTCCAATATTAAATGAATATTTAGATTTATATTACAAAGAGCCTTTTCTAATTAATAATAAAATTAATTTGCTTAAAATTCTTAGAGAAAAAAGTCTAACAAGAATGGAACAACGGTTAATAAATGTTATTAATTCAATTACAAAAGATAACAACACCTTTGAATTAGAACAAATAATAGAAGTAGTAAGTGAAGAAAGAGAGGATTTAATAATAGATGGAATCGAATCATTAATTAAGCAAGGGATTATTATTCATATTGACCCCAAAAATTTAGAATGAAAAATTACATATTCTAGATTTTTAACAATAGTTTAATAAATTTAATATTTGTATTGAATTTATTTTTAAAGTGTCAATCTGTCTCTTTTCCTCGAATAGGTTTCTAATTTCTTCTTATTTATTGCTAATATTAATATATAATTCAAGATTATGACAAAATCATTGTAATTTGTAAGTCTAAATTATATACGAAGATTTAAATAGAAAAAAATTAAATATAATGTTTAATCAATACATAATTCGTAATAAATTACCAAATACAATAATCTTAATATCTTAAAACAATTAAGGATGCTTGTTTATGAAAAAAAGATTTAAAATTATAAGTTTTTCTGGAATTTTAATACTATTATTCTCTGTTCCAATGCTAATCCCTATAGTAACAGGATCTACTGATTATAATCTTGAACAAGTTTTATCTCCTAATCCAAAAAGAAGATATTCTCCCGATGGGGAGGGATACCTTGAAGAGATTGGAACCAACAAATTTTTACTTCATCTAGAGGGAACTCCTTTTAAAATGGGATATCAACATGGGTTTCTTTGTGCTGAAGCAGTTTCTTATATGACATCTTATGAATTTTTCAAACAATTATTATTAGAAAGTATAGGTCTAGATTATGATTCTAGCAAGGAATTTTTAATTGAAATTCTAAAGGATGTAAAAAAATACAATATCTATTCGGGTCTAATCACCGAGGATTTTGAGGATGATGTTTTCAGAATAATTTTCGAAATCATTACACATATAGTTTTAGATAATGTAAAATATGTTCCTTCAGAATTTTTAGAGGAGGCCGAAGGAATTGCTGAAGGTGCGACTGATTCTCTTGGTTATGAAGTGCCGTATATTAATGTATTACTCCTAAATATGGCTTTTGATGCATTATTAAGTATAGTCTATCCCATAGTCACACCATTACTTCCATTTAATGAATTGTTAGGATTCCATGCATGCAATGCATTTATAGTGCACGGGGAGGGAACTACAGATGGCAGAACCATTATGGGGAGAGATTTTATGTTTTCTGAGATAGGTTTTTCCAAATATATGCTTTTGATAGAGCAAATACCAGATAATGGTAATGCATTTGTAAGTACTTCTACTCCCGGCTTTGTTGGAGTCACTGCTGCTATGAATTCTAAAGGGATAGGGATTGGTATGGACATGTGTCCCGCGATGGATTGTACACCTGGAGATTATGGGATGGGGGTTTTATTCACAGCGCGGAAAGTAATTCAATACGCAGATGAGCTCAGTCAAGCAATATCTATTATTAAAAAATCCAAAAGAGGTGTTTCTTGGATATATGCTCTAGGGGACGGAAGAGGAAATGAAATAGGAGGGGCTGCTGTTGAAGTATCTGCGCATCAATGTAGAGTAAGACATGACGATTATAAAAAACCATGGTGGATGCCTAAAATTTACTCCCAAATTGAAAAGAAAAAAGATTTAATTGTCATAGCAAATCATTTCATTTTAACAGAAATGAATATCCTTGCATTATCATATGGAATTAAAGATTCTATTTGGAGGTATGCAACATTAACCAATTTAATTTTAAAGGAATACGGAAATATTGATATTGACAAAGGGCTTAATCTAATTGATTTCCTACACCCTCCAAACTATAATTATTATGGGGATGATACAACTCAGCCTGTAAAAGCAGCCAAATCATTGTACGATCTTTCAAATCTTGAAGTATGGGCATTGTTTGGATCCTATAGTGATGATTGGGCTAATCATAGACTTGATGAAGGGCAAATAATGTAATTTCTTTTTAAATCTAATTTTTTTTTTATACATTTAATTATTTATAATGATTATATAGAAACTGTCCAGCCAAGATATATCTATTAGCTGAAACAAATAAAGGATATAAGATATATTTTAAAAAATTGAATTCATAGGTATATTAATTTTTCAACACTTGTTTTTGGATTATAAGACTCCTATCATCTCTACACAACAATAATATATTTGGTGGACATTAAGCAATAATAAAAGCTTAGGAATTCTTGTCATTTTGATTATCAAACTTAGATTAATAAATAGATAGTTATTAAAACATTAGGAGTAAATTAAAACATATGATACAAGATAATAATTCAAATTTAATTTACTCTTCCCCTGAGTTTGAAAGGGATTTAGATAGATATGCTGAAGTAATTGTAAAAATCGGTCTTAATTTACAACCGGGGCAACGTTTACTGATCGGTGGGCCTACAGCATATACTTATGGAACACCTATAGAATTGGCTCCATTAGTAAGGTTGATTACAAAAAAAGCATATCAAAGAGGAGCCAGATTTGTGGAAGTTTTTTGGGATGATGACCAACTGCGTAAAATTCGATTTGAACACGCTCCACGGGACTCATTTGAAGAATATCCTACTTGGCGAACGGATTGTCAATATAAATTTGGAATAGAAGGAGATGCAGTGCTTATATTCGCTGCTTTTAATCCTAATTTACTCAAAGATCAAGATCAAGATTTAATGGCAACAACTTTTAATTCTTATGTCAAACATCGAAAAACCTTCGGTGATTTAATAACTAAAAGTGCCGTGAATTGGACTGCAATTACTGCACCTATCGATGGATGGACAGAAAAAGTATTTCCTAATGTTGAACAAGAGAATAAAAAGGTTAAATTTTGGGACACTATTTTTGAAATATGTAGGGTAAAATGTGAAGATCCAATCGCCAATTGGGAAGATCATATTAATCAACTCAGTGCAAGGAATAAATATTTAAATCAAAAGCGATATGTTTCAGTAAAATTTGATGGCCCTGGAACTGATCTCACAATAGGGTTACCTAAGGGCCATATTTGGGGGAGTGCAAGATTTAAAACTCAAAGTGGTATTGATTTTGTAGGAAATATACCCACTGAGGAAGTTTTTACAACAACACATAAGGATAAAACAGAAGGTGTTGTAAGTGCCACAAAACCTCGCCATACTGATGTTATAATTGATGGCATTAGTCTCATTTTCTCCAAAGGGCGTGTTATAGAAGCAACCGCTAAAAAAGGAGAAGAAATGTTGCACAAAATACTTGAAACCGACGAAGGAGCAAAGAGATTAGGTGAAGTTGCACTTGTTCCTCATAGTTCACCCATTTCACAATCGGGGTTGCTTTATTATAATACTCTTATTGATGAAAATGCATCTTCTCATATTGCAATAGGTCGAGGATTTAAATTTGCTTTGAAAGATGGGAGTATAATGTCTGATAAAGAATTTTCTAAAGCAGGTGGTAATATTAGCAAGATTCATATCGATTTTATGATAGGTTCCGAAAAAATGAATGTTGATGGGATAACAAAAAATGGAAAAACTGAACCTATTATGAGGAAAGGAGAATGGACTTTTGAAATTTAAAGCTCATTCGATTTTTTGGCATATATTTTCGATTTTTTGTATTGTTGCATCAACAATTTCGTCAGAATGAAGAATGCAAGTATAGAACCTACTACCTGCTACAGAAATAATCTCTTGATCTACCAATGCCGCACCCATTTCATCCATAAAATCTTTCCTTATAGGTATTTCTCCTGCTTGTTTTGGATCATTTAAATTAATTCCAAATAGACAACTAGTATGGAAATGAACAGTTCCTCCATAATTGTAAGAGAACCATGGTAAATCATAGCTTTCAAATACTTTATTTAATCCCTTAGACAATTTTGTAGCTACTCTTGTAACTTTCTCAGTTGCGTTTGTTTCTTCAACAAATTTAATAGCATAATAGGCAGCTGCGCAAGTTAATGGGTTTGCAGCTAAAGTTCCACCAGAATAAGCCTTTTTACCCCCACCATGTCCAGCAGCACATACACTCATCACATCAGCTCTTCCTCCAATAGCGGCTGCAGAAGGAAATCCATGCCCGACAATCTTTCCAAATACTGATATATCCGGATTAAATCCAAAATAAGCTTGGCCACCTCCCATATGAAGTCTGAACGCACAAACAACCTCATCTGATATCATTAAAGCTTTATTTTCATGGCATAATTCTTCAACTTCTTTGTTAAAACCCGGTCTAACCGGATTTGCTCCTGATTCTCCACCCATAGGTTCAACAATCACAGCTGCAACCTTGCGTTTCTCATTAAACATTTGCTTTAAAGTATCAATATCATTCGGTGGACATGAATCAATCCATTTAAAAATTGATTTTGGAATTCCATGAGATTCTAATAATTTAGTTCCTGGAACATGCATATCATATACGAGTTGATCTGACCATCCATGATATGACCCGCCAATTTTAATTACCCACTTATGATTTGTATAGGTTCTCGCTATCCTTATAGCAAGCATATCTGCTTCGGTACCTGATTGTAACCACCTTATAATTTCACATGAAGGAAAATGTTTTTGTAATTCTTCAGCTGCTATATATTCATATTCATTAGTTATTCCATGACTAGGTCCAGATTCTTTGATTACTTCTATAACCTTATCTATGAGTGGTTTATATTGATGTCCTAAAATTATAGGACCCCCACACATTAAAAAATCTGTTAAAACAACATCGTCAATAGTTTCCATATAACAATCATACACTCTTTTACTTGTTAAAGGAAATGGATGATTAAAAGCAAGATTATGTTCAACTCCACCGGGAATTATTTTTCGTGCTCTTTCATATGCTTCCTTAGATTTTGGGTGATTCTTCTGGTATCTATCAATTATACCTTTTAATTCATCTGGTTTAAATTTTCTTATTGGTTGATTTACTATATTTTCTATCTTAAATTTCATTTCTTCATAGTTCATACTACTCATGATACATCAAATTTAGTGTGAAATTAGTAGTTAGATTATTTACGAAAGTATTACATTAAAAATTAAGTTTATTTTTAATAATCTAAATTAATAAAGTTATCTTTTTATTGCCGAAGAAATAGGAAAAATGAGATGATTTATATCTGAATATCAACAGAGTCTGCAGGAATTAGTAATTTCTTTTGAATAAGAATTTCAATAGTATCAATAACTAAATCTTCATTTTTACTACTCATCCTACTTAATAATGACATTAACTTAAAAATACGATTTTCTTCAGATATAGAAAGAATTTCATTAAGAATTCTATAATCAATTCGAGATGATTTAAGCTCTTTTCTAATATTTTCAATATCAGATTTATTGATCATAAATTTATAAAACCTCTTGTAATCTAAACTAAAGAAATTGTCTAGAAAAGCTGGTATTTCTTCTTTAAAGGGATTTACATCATGATTCCAATCCTTTAATATTTCTGAGTATTTTGCGTATACACTTAATCCAAAATTTAATAATTGTCTTTTTATTCTCTTAGAAGCCTTATCATTAAGAATTAAAACAGTTCTTAATTCCTCTATATCAGACATAAGGCAGTGAAAGTGTTTAAAATCTAATTCGCGAATATTATAAATCCCATCACCTAAATTTGATTGAAATCCTCTAGACTTAACATAATCTTTTCGAATAATTTTTTCTCCTACAACGGAAATTGCTTGAAGAAATCCTGAAAAGAGAGTTTTATTTCCTTCCATTAAGTCGGAATAATTTTTAGAAAATAGAGGTAGCCCACTGGGATTATGTATTAAAAGAACACCCTGAATATTGTCTGCATCCTTAAACTTTTGTGTTCTAGATAGAAGTGCTGTCCTTTTTTTGAGTTTTCTTGGTATTAAAATGTAAGATCTTAAACTTAAACTGCTTAATATTGCAATAATAATAATTAGAAAAATCAATATTCCCCAAATAAAGATATAGGGTAAATTTTCCTCAGTTTCTATAGTATATGAAATTCTTAGAATAACATCATCAATAGAAAATGTAATAATTTGGTCTAAAGCAAACTCATCTGCTAATTCAATCATAATAGATAAAGACAGATTATTATTTGGTAAAATATAAGATTTTATATCATCATTTTCTAGACTTAAATATTGAAATGTGGTTGCAAAGTCTTTTAATTTGATTTGTTTCTCAAGTTTATTATTATTTATAAGAATACTCAATTCAGAATTGGGAGACAATGATTCAGACCAGTTTAAATCAACTTTATATTTGAAATTAAGAGTTCTATTAAATATTATAATATTATCTCTATTTATTGGATTTACGTTTTGATTCCATGAAATAGATGTAAATTGGTTTATTTTTTTTTCATAAGTAAAAGTGAGGTTTAAATATTTTATAATTAATTCATTAAAAGTATCCCTATCGTAATATTCTACGACATTATCTTCAATGAATAGCTTAATTCCTAAGGTTAATGTAAAATTACAGTAATCAGCACTCAAAACTGAAGAAAGATAATAGATCAAATCTTCTTCAGGAACACTTATCATATGCCTATCAAATAAATAATCTGTACCAGGAGGAGAACCTGTTCCAATTTCCTCTGTTTGAAAATAAGCAATTTCATACGTTTTATTTTTTTCTAAATCGGATATTAATACATAAAATCTGATATAATCTCCTACACCATATGTATCAACGTCATAATCTGGATCAACTCTTGCATAATTTCCAGTTAAATAATCTTCTAAACGATCAAGATTTTTATCTACTGTCGCATTTATGATTGCTTCAACAGATGCGGATGTAATAATATAGTCTGAAATGTTAAATGATAAGCTAATATTGTGATCCCAATGTACACTTGGATTTTGAACAGCAGTTTGATCTTCAAATTCATGAGATACTCTACAACCATCAGCAGTAATTTCATCCAAATCTGGACGATTTGGAAAATCAGGATTATCTAATTCAACCCAATCTGAAGCAAGAGGGGGATCTGCAATTAACGAAAAAGTTCTTTTATCCCCCAAAATCTCATAGTTAGCTTGCCCAGAATGGATAGAAGCGTTTACATCTGAGCGATCACCAATAAAAGATGGAGTCCAATATTCTATAGTAGAATTAAAAGATGGATTTTTAAGCCATGTTGTATTTGTTATAACCGCAGATTTTGGATTTCTACCTAACTCACTAAATTTTATTGTTCTTGGTACATTGGTATATCTTATTAAAAAAATACAACTTGATAAGATCGAGATTGAA
>Ga0209635_10005369_pt1 | contig 10101 bp, 8 predicted proteins | sample DeeMarSWOR230_32_FD_187463 | JGI IMG/M metagenome (GOLD analysis project Ga0209635, IMG submission 187463) | Marine sediment microbial communities from White Oak River estuary, North Carolina - WOR-2-30_32 (SPAdes) (version 2) | ecosystem: Environmental > Aquatic > Marine > Intertidal zone >...
CACCTCCACTATGAGGCTCCCGTACCCCTTCTTGGCGTAGACGTCTGTGCTGATACCGTTCAGGTTGCACTCTATCTCGACATCGAAACCATCTTGAATGAGGTACATGGCGGCGACGAGTTCTAAGGTGCTGTGGTTGATCTTGACGACGTTCCTGCTGTTCATCTCGACGAGGTAGTCCCTTAGACAGAGCATCTTCTCGTACTCCTCGTCGTCGAGCTCATCCTTCATCATGTTTATGATGGTGTCGACATCGCGGATGAACTCGTTCCCTATCCTCGTCTCCTCCTTAGCGCTTCAGTAGATACCGTCTGGTAAACAAGAGCCTATCTTACTAATCTACTTTACGACAATCCTAAATAAACTGAATAATCTTTCGCTTTTTGTTTAATTCTCTGCGAATACTTAAAATCGTTCTTCCAGTGAACAAGTAACACCATGACCACTAAGAACGTTTGGCAGGTGTTCAGTGAGGAGACCCCCGGCGCCGCTGAGGCGTGGATGAACATGGGCAGGGCGATCAACGTCGACGGCGTCCTGGACCAAAAGACGACGCTCCTCATCAGGATAGGCGTCTACAGTGTGACCCGCGACCCCGTGGCGCTCCGCCACTTCGTGGGGGAGGCGTTCAAGGCGGGGGTCTCCAAGAAGGAGATCCAGGCCGCCGCGCTTCAGGCCTGGGGCGCGGGCGTCACCTTCTCAGAGCTGGCGATACCGCTGATCAAGGAAGTCGAGGACAGCCTCTGAGCCTCCTCATCCCCATTTTTCCTAGGAACCCGAAGCCTTCAACCCTGTAGAAGTGGCTGACGCATCTGCAGTCGCTGCAGCCGAACCCTCTGACCGGCTGGCCGTGCTCCGAGACCTTCTCCGCTATGCTGCACTCCAGCTTCACGTCTGTCTCTATGACGTATATCTCTTGGATGGTGGCGGCGGGCTCTCTGAGGAGGTAGTCGATGTGCCAGTGGGTGACGTCATGTTCTCCCTTGCTTGTTTGCAGGTGTCTCTCTATGCGGGGCTCCAGGCTGTTGAGGGCCGAGCCCACGTAGACGTATCCACCCTCGGGGAATGTGATGCTGCCGAGGGCGCCCACCTCGATTGTAATATCCTCTCGGATTTTTACGCAGAGGCAGTAGGCTCCCCTGAGGACCATAGCTTAACGAAGCCCCTTGAGCTTAAACCCTTAACGTTTCAATCTTCAACGCGAAAATATGGTTAAGGGTAGGGTTGCCTCGTAGACGGGAATACAGAAGTACAGCTATAAAACAGGGAACTGAGCCCTAAGAAAATACGACAGTTTCTAGTATCCCTTGACGATTGGTCTCCTTTGTTTCCGGTCAAGCAATATGGGCAGGTAAAAGTAGATTGATGGGGACGAGGCTGAGATGAGAGGGGGGTGGCGAAAAACCTCTCCGTAAAGATTAAATACTTTACATAGTTTTAAGCTTTAAAAGATGATACACGGGTTGAGGCCATGAACCTGCGTACTTTAACCCTGCGACATCTTGGGTGGTGCCCCGGAGTAAACTCCTTAGCCATGAGGATACCCGACAGAGAGTACTCCGATAGACGAGTGTTCGCGTGGTCTCTATCCATTTTCATAATGATCCTCGGATCTTCAATATACTTCTCCAATGCAGGGCAGCCACAACCAAGCTACTCGTGGGACATCAAGTTCACCGACGCCGTCTACGACGATTTCTATGGTATGTACAAGGTCGAAAAGGAGGCAAACCTGGATGGGGACTATAACGTGAGCTTCTGGACCGACCCGATGGAGGGGGAGAACATGCTAATCCGGTTGTACTACAAGTATGGAATCGACAGAGAGGAGTTACATGAGTCCTTCATAATCACAGATGGAGTGATATTCTACCCCCCGGATGAGATAGGCCCCCTGTATAGCTCGGCGGGGTCATGGCGTGCCTCGACGGTATGGAGGGTGTACTCGAGCTCAAGGGACCTTAGGCTGCATATCAGAATACAATACCTGAGAAGGACCCCCGTCTGGCACCCACCTTAGCCTTTGGCGTGATGTTTCCGGGGGAGAAACGGATGCGCTCATTCCGGTGCCCCAGAAAAATCCGTAAAGGTTTTATACTTTACATTGTTTGGTTGTCTATGAGATGCTGCCATCAGCCTACCTAACAGATAGACAGCTTGAGATCTGGAGCCTCCGACTCAAGGGCCTGAGCAAAGCTGAGATAGGGCGGAGACTAGGAGTCACCCGCCAGGCGGTGTACGACGCCGAGGGCATAATGCTGGACAAGGTGGAGAGCGCCCTGATCCACGCCGCCGAGTCCAACATGGTGGAGCCCAGATACGTAGACTCTGCGAAAGGCATCCTGCTCGGTTACAGCCCCCAGACCCAGCAGCGGGTCATCATAACGTTCTCTGCTCGGAACGGCGTCCAGACGTGGCACTACCAGCAGCCCGACTGCAGCCTCTGCAGCCTCGTCTCCAACTGCAGGCAGAGGCTCGTGATGGAGGCCGAGGAGAGGGGGATAACGCTGAGCGAGTCCGAGAGACGGCTGCCCCCCTCAGAGTTGGCGCAGAGGATATTCGAGTCGCTCATACCGGGGATATAGATGATTCTAAGAGGTTTCCTCCAAAGACTATTCGGTTGGTGCCCCATGGCGCCTGGGGAAGCCCCTCCACAGCGGTCGAACACTCTCAACTTCTTGGACGGTTTCCTCGTGGGGTGGCGCAACTACCTAATCACCATGATCGTCTTCGGCTCGATCTTGGCGTACAGCGTACTCGTCGTGCCGCCCCCGTTGATCCCAGTCTCATCGACCCCAGACACCTGGGGCGACGCCTACGACGCCTATCCCTTTGAGTCGGAGCCCCTGAGAGGAGTCGTCGTCGGCGAACCTGACACCGTCATATCAGACCAGACCGTGCTCGAAAGAGACGAGGCTCTCTCATTTGAGGATCAGACGGTCCTGATCTCCGACCTGCTGCTGCTAAAGGACGACTCGAGGCTCGTCTTCAGGAACTGCACCTTCATCGTGCCGGATTACTCGGGTTACAGGTACGAGGACATCTTCCACGAGTTCGCCGGAGTGGTGTTCAACGACAGCTCCACATTGGAAGCTTATGACTCTACCTTCGTCCCCTTAGATCGTCGATGCGGCATCGGGTTCATGGGGTCAAGCACCTGCATCTTAGACAACGTGGTCCTGGTTAACTGCACCCTAGGCTTCTGCGACGACTCTCGGCTACACGCCGACAACTCGTACATCCAAGAGGTGGAGGCCGACAGAGCCTCCAGCCTATGGATAAGGAACTCGACGGTGAAGGGTCTGAGGCAGGACCAGACGTGGAGGTCGAGGTGGGTGAACCCGGTAAAAGCCGAAGCCCCAGATGTGGTGTGCGAAGACACAGTCATCGACCTCCTGGAGATGCGTGTAGTAAACAGCTCACAGTGCATCCTCGACGACGCCGTCGGGTACAGGGAGCACTGGAACTCCTACGACGACATGCACATCGACGGACGCGTGATGAACCTCACGTTAATCAGAAGCAAAGTAACGAACCCCCTCTTCTTGGATGGAATCTTCAGCGCCTTTAACGTCACAGGCACCGAGGTCTTGATTCTTCAGGCTCTCATGTCCGAGGTATACATAGACGATGCGGACGCCTGGATGGTGTCGATAGCCGGCAACTCAAGCGCGACCATCAGAGACTCCAACATCTACAGCTTCAGGACAGCCACCCACCATCACTACTACGAGCTATTCAGAACCGTACCGGACAGCACGATGCACCAGCACGCAGAGATATCCGAGTCACGGATCGAGTCCCTCAGCATCTCCGGGTACAGTGACCTCGTCTTCGACCGCGTCTACGTCGCAGACGCAGACATCAGCGAGGCAGAGGCAAAGGTGACAGGAGACGTAACCTGGGTCAAAAACTCTGTAAGGATCTATAACCCGTATAGCGGCTTCGCTTTGACGCAGGTCTACGAGGTAGATACGCTGGGCGAGGAGCGGATGATACCGGGCGCCACGCTGTCTCTCATGGACCACGAAGGCATCGTCATCTGGAGTGGAGTGAGCAACGAGAACGGGTTAGCCGTCTTCAACCTGACCTACTGCTCACACTATGGGTTATACGAGCCCTACCACTACGTCACCAACTATAACGACACGTGGACCCTGACAGGAACCTTCGAGGGCGATACACGAACCCATGAAGTCAGCCTCTTCGAGACAGGTTCACCGATCATCCTCGACTTCTCAAAGGATGCAGTTGCGCTTCCTATAGATAACAGGGTATTAACATGGTTCGCCGTATCGGTCATATTAATCGTAACAGTGTGTAAAGTCAAGGCAACCTTCCTGCAGCCGAGAACGTTCACAGAAGGTGTGCAATGAACCTCAGAAAAGTCACTCAAAATTATTTAGGTTGGTGCCCGGGCGTCGAGTCCGCCGCCCATTTCATCCCCGACAGAGACATCCCGCCCACCCGCATCGTCTTCGCGGTGCTGATCATAGGCTCCGTCTCCGCCTCAAGCTATCTGTTATCGATGGAGGCGCTAGCCTATCTCGGGTTCTCGAATGACCCCCAACTAAGGTCTAGTAACAGTAACCCGAAAATAACCTACTTCGGCGACCAGCTATACTTGTTCCTCGACGTGGAATCCGAGTCTGAAAGACTCGGCGAGCTACCGACGGTTCACAGCTCAAGCCTCTACTCCGTTAGATTAAGCCTAGACGGCTCGCTAGGGGAGGCGAAGAAGATACTCGATCTAGGCGACATATATCTCTCGTATGAGGTTCTGGTAACAAGGGATCAGCGCTGTCTGTTGGTTTACAGCTACAGCAAACCAGTTACTTGGGAGGAGAGCAGCCTCTTCTCTACCCAGTCAACAGACCTCGTGGAATGGGGCACGCCAAGCACCATAAGCAGTAAGATGACGGGCTCCAGACTCCTCGAAAGGGCTGACGGGGAGATACTGCTAGTATGCAGAGACTCCTACGCAGTGTTAGACGAGTCGAATGAGATCAGTGACATATCTCCAGTTCCGTTGGCTCAGATGCCTGACGTCTCCGGGTTGGGTGAAGACGTATATTGTTTCTTGGATAAGTATCAAAGGCTTTCAGTTATCGGAGTCATGAGGATTCCTCAGCCACATCAGGAGATCGAGGTGGCTGGGCTCCTCCTATCTCGTCTGGAGGGCGACGACTGGACAGAACCGGAGTACCTGACGCGCATAGGAGTGAATATACTAGGCGAATTTCCCAAGATTCTGTATAGCGACGCGTTGGACAGCTACCTCCTTCTAGTCAGAGACCCCGATCCGCGCATAGACGCATACACGTTGTACACGTCACCTGACTTGGAGTCTTGGCGGAGCCCGACGCCGATCACACACAGCGATGACGATGTAAACACTGAGACGACGATAAGAGACCCACGCATCGTTGAGCTAAAGGACGGGACGCTAGTCCTCGTTTACATAGGAACCACCTGTGACTTATCCGACTACCCTGACATCGAGACGGTCTCAAGCGCCATCTTCGTGTCCACCAGCGATGACGGGGAGAACTGGAGTTCTCCAGCGTTAATCGACTCAATCGTCGACATGGGCGCTATTGAAAAGGCTAGACAGGCCTTGAGGGGCAACGCCTCGATCTTCGTCAGCGCTGCCTCCACGATATTGTTCATGGTGGTTCTCTTCAAAAACCCGTCCATCGTTCTAGGTCGATGAGAGATATGCATGGAACAAGAAGGCGGTGATCTACTTCCATTCCATTCTCATCTTCATAAGAAGCGATTATGGAGGCGCAGCTAAAACGTGCTTAGGGATGGGAGTGATCTAGGCTTTTAGGTGCTCGTCGAACCAGTCCAGCATTATCCTGAGCCGCCTCATCCGTATAGTGGGCCGGGCGTTGGTCCTGAAGACGTGGCTGCCCTCCATGAACATGGCTAGCCTGGTCTCCTTGCCCAGGTGCTTCAGCGCCGTGTAGAACTCGATGCTCTGGTCCACCCAACACCTGTTGTCGTTCCAGCTGTGAACGAAGAGCACAGGCGTGTTAACGTCCGCTGCGTAGGTGATGGGCGACTTGTCGACGTAGACGTCCAGGTTGCTCCAGGGGCTGCCGCCTATCTGCTCCGGCGCGAAGTGGAACCCTATGTCGCTGGTGCCGAAGAACGCCGTCCAGCTGCTTATGCCGTTCTGGCTCACCGCGGCCTTGAACATATCCGTGTGGGTGATGACCCAGTTGGTCATGAAGCCGCCGTAGCTGAGGCCCGTCACGCCGAGGCGGTCCCTGTCGATCCAGGGGAACTCCTTGAGGGCGTGCTCCACCCCCTTCTTGAGGTCCTCGTAGTCCCATATGCCCCACTCGCCGCGGATGTCGCAGAACTTCTGGTCGTAGCCGTCGCTGCCCCTGATGTTCATGTATAGAACCCCGTAGCCCTCTGCGGCGTAGATCTGGTGGTCGAACATCATGGAGTCGCCGAACTTGCTGCGGGGGCCTCCGTGTATGTCCAGTATGGCGGAGTACTTCCTGCCCTTCCTCCAGCCGTGGGGCTTCAGCACCCACCCCTCCACGGCGGTGTCGTCCTTCTGGGTGAACTCGAACCGCTCCGCCTTGCCGAGCTCGACGTTGGCCAGGAGGTGGTCGTTGAAGCGGGTGAGGCAGGCCTCCTTCTCGTCGTGTATCCACATCTCCGTGGGCTTGTCGGTTCTGACGCGCGTGTACGCCACCTTCCCCTTCCTTACGCTGAACTCCTCGACGCAGAAGTCCCCCGAGACCACGGGGTCGATGTGGCCCTGCTCCACCTGAACCCTGTAGACGCTGAACCTGTTGCTGTCCGAGACGGGGAAGTAGATCATGGGTCCCTCCCAGACAGGCGCCGGTATGCCCGTGTGGGGGCTGCGGAGGTCGTAGTAGTGGCGGCGGCTGCAGCCGCGGTCCAGGCTCTCAGTGAGGTTGGCGACCTCGATCTTGTTCAGCGAGAGGACGTATACCCCCCAGTGGGTGGGGTAGCCGTGGCTGCGGTCGTGACCAAGGAACGCTATCTGGCTGTCGTCCACCGACCAGCATATGGCCGAGATGGAGTAGCCGCCGAGGATGCGCTCGTGTTTCCCGGTGGCGATGTCGTAGACGTAGAGGTCTGACTCGGTTGGCCTGAGCTCGCTGACGGACCTGGCGTAAGCAACCTTGCCGCCGAGGTTCCCGGGTGCGTAGCACTGGACGCTCTCGTCGCCATCTGTGAGCTGTGTGACTACGCCGCTGTTGACGTCCACGACGTGGAGCTGCTTGGTCCGGTAGTAGGTCCACCCCTCGGCGTCGTACCAGATGGGTATCCTGTCGATGACCCTGACATCAGGGTCCTCCTCGCCGACCTCCGAGATGAAGTAGACCTTGGTGCCGTACATGTTCCAGGTGGGCTGGGACACGCCTCCCCTGATCTTAGCTATGAGCCGGGGCTCCCCTCCCCACACCTGGGTGACCCATAGCCCTTTCCCCTTCTCGTCCTCCTCCATCTCGCGGCGGCTCGTGAACAGTATCTGCTGGCCGTTGGGGCTCCACCTGGGGTCCGTCGGGTTTCCCCCGCTGTAGAACCTTATGGGGTAGCCGTTGCCGCTGTCAATGACCCATATCGTTGTGGGGTACTCGTCGTCCATTGGCTTCGTGACCACGAACGCAAGCTTTGAGGAGTCTGGGCTTAGCTCGGGGCTGCTGATCATGTTGAACTTGGTTAGGTCGTCAAGCTCTAGTCTGCGCGCCAATGCATTCGCCTTCCAACACGGAAGATTAACTTAAAGAAGTTATTAATGATAGGGATGCGTGTTCCATATTCTCCTGTCTAAAAAGGGTAAAATCAGTGTAGACGCCATAGTTCGTAGGTAATATAATTGAGCATCAGGGAGATGGAGCCTTTCCCGCTGTGCGAGGACAAGATATACTTGAACAACGCGGTCATCGGGGCGGTCCCCGAATCCACTATAAGGGTGGTGAAGGAATACTGGAGCGACTACGCCAAGATCTTAAGGGGCGAGTCTGACTGGGGGGAGGGCCTTTCCAAGTACACCGAGAGGAAGAGGAACAGCAAGAGGCTCTTCGCCGAAATACTCGGGGCAAAAGAGACTGAGGTGGCCTTCCTGCCCAACGCCAGCACGGGCATGAACACCGCGTTCAGCATGATCCCGTTCAGCCGCGGCCAGAACCTGGTCCTCAGCGATCTGAGCTTCCCCATGTGCGCCACAGTAGCCAACAAGCAAAGAGAGAAGGGCGTGGAGCCCAGGTTCATAAGGCATAGCGGCGGCATAGTCGAGACCGAGCAGTGGGAGGAGACCATAGACGACGACACCGCCGCGGTCATGGTAGACCAAGCGGGCTGGTTCAACGGGTTCCTTCACGACGTAGAGGCGATCGCAGAGGCCGCCCACGATCACGGCGCCTACCTAATCGTAGACGGCACCCAGTCAGCTGGAGCCATGAGGTGGGACATCAACGGCAAGGGCGTCGACTTCCTGGCGACGAGCTGCTACAAGTGGCTGTACGGCGGCCCCTACAATAACAGCGTCGGGTTCTTCTATATGAGGGACGAGATTGTGGATGAGCTGCAGCCGGACTACGTGGGCGGCCAGACCCTCCCAGACGAACAGGAGGACAGGAACGTGACCGACGGATTCGATGTCTACGACTTCAAACCCAAGAAAGGGTTGTCCCGCATAGAGATCTACAGCCAGGCGGAGGGCCCCTATGTCGCTGTCGAGAACAGCATGAGGCTGTTGCTCAAGTTCGGCCTGGACAGGGTGGAGAGACAGATCAAGCGCGTGGACACTAAGATCATAGATGGCCTCATCGAGATGGGGGTAGAGCTCCAGACCCCGGTCGAGGAGGAGCGCCGCATCTACCTCAACGCCGTGATACCCAAACACAAGAAGGTGAGCGACGCCCTCGCCGAAGAAAGCATCCATGTGAGCCCACGCGTCGGCGGGTTACGTATCTCCCCAGGGGCCTACAACACCGTTGACGAGGCTGAGAGGTTCCTAGAGGCCCTGGAGAGCCACGTCTAGCCTTTTCAGGTTCCAGTAAACTTTCTTTTTTCGCCTAAAACCCGCATAGCCCCAGCTTATATGCCCAGCCAAGGAATATTCCAACGTTGAAGCCCATGAAGGTCCTTGTCGTAGGCCATGGAGCCCGTGAACACGCCATCGCCAAGAAGCTGGCTCAGGAAGACTTGGAGCTGATCGCTGCCATGTCTCGCCTCAACCCGGGGATAGCCGCACTCTCCGAGAGGGTCGAGGTGTTCGATACGGACGATCCGGCGGAGTACGCTAGGTTCAGGGACGTGGACCTGGCCTTCGTGGGGCCCGAGGCCCCCCTCGCCACTGGGGTATCCGACAGGCTCTGGAAGCTGGGTATACCCGTGGTGGGACCCAGGAAGGCTCTGGCCAAGCTGGAGTGGAGCAAGGCGTACACCCGGCAGGCGGTCCAAGAACTCGGAATCCCTGGGAACCCCGAGTTCGCGGTTTGTAGAACCGCCGAGGAGGTGAACGCCTTTCTGAAGGAACACGAGGAGGTCGCCGTGAAGCCCGACGTGCTGACGGGCGGCAAGGGCGTCAAGGTGACGGGCGACCACCTGAACGGGGTGGAGGGGGCCAGGGGATACGCGTTGGAGCGTGTGAAACAGGACGGGCTGGTAGTCATCGAGGAGAAGCTGAAGGGAAGGGAGTTCACACTGCAGGCGTTCACCGACGGCAAGAGGGTCGAAGTCATGCCTCTTGTCCGGGACTTCAAGAGGGCCTACGATGGGGACAGGGGGCCCAACACGGGGAGCATGGGTAGCTTCAGCTGTCCCGACCACGGTATGCCGGATCTGCCACTGGAGGTGGTGGATGAGGGGATCGAGATCATGGAGAGGACGGTGGAAGCACTGTCCGGGAGCGTGGGCCCATTCCAGGGCGTGCTGTACGGCGGCTTCATGAACACAGAGAATGGGGTCTACCTAATAGAGTACAACTCCCGCTTCGGGGACCCCGAAGCAATAAACGTGCTGGCGCTGCTGGAGACACCTCTATCGGAGGTCGGCATAGGCATCGTCGAGGGAAGGCTCCCAGAGACCAGGTTCGCCGAGGAG
>Ga0209635_10005373_pt1 | contig 10097 bp, 7 predicted proteins | sample DeeMarSWOR230_32_FD_187463 | JGI IMG/M metagenome (GOLD analysis project Ga0209635, IMG submission 187463) | Marine sediment microbial communities from White Oak River estuary, North Carolina - WOR-2-30_32 (SPAdes) (version 2) | ecosystem: Environmental > Aquatic > Marine > Intertidal zone >...
TTCATCTGCCAGGCGATGAAACCTGCCGATATCATCCTTACCGAAAGCATCCCGCCTGACACTACCGAGGTAGAGCACACCGCTGACTGTCGCATTCACGATCACTGGAACGATAAAATAGCTTTCTACCTTTTGGTTTCGGAGCCGGAAAGTGATATTACTTTCCTGTCTCCTGTAGTAGACCTTCTCCTTCAGGATCCTCCCGGCCTGACGCTCATTCGTGAACATGCGGTATACCGCCTTGAGTTTCTCCCTGATATGAGGTACCAGCGGAGAAAGTTCGCGGCCATCAAGCATGATATAATGGAGTTCTTCCCCGGTATTGGTATAGAAAGCGCAGAACTCTGCTTTCGCAAGCTCTATCATTTCGAGGAGAGATTTTCTCATTTTTCGTTCATTGCCTATCGAATTCAGAAGCTCCCCCTTGAGAGATTTCTCCTGGAACTGATCATGTCGACATGCTTCGATGCCCGTCAGGGGCAAAAAAAGCGAAGATAAAAATTCTGAGAGAAAGGGAACGTATCTTCTCACTCCCCTATCAAATCGCTCATCACCCTTCTTGAGAAGCGAAAGAACACCAAACCGTTCATTCATGTGAAAGAGGGGAACCCGGAGAGAGGAGAGCCGAATATGTCGGGCTTGATCTTGGGCGCTCTGTTCTGATCCACGTATGGTTACCCAGAGGTACTTCTTTTTTTCCGGTAACTTGAGAATGCGGGAAAGGACAGTGCGGTTCGAACCTTCTATCCAGCTCGTAACATATACAGTTCTCTCCGATTGGATATCGAGTACACATGCTTCCACGCCGAGGAGCCTTTCGAACTCTTCTGCAAGAACGATGAGCGCAGAACGAATACTCTTCGGCGCAAAGAGTCGAATCTCTCTCATGATATGCGTCAGATTGATAACATCCACTTTGTTCTCTCGGCTCCTCTGGAAGATACTTCCGCTGTTCGAGCCCCCGCAAACAACCCACAATCGGACCTTTCACAAAGTGAAACCGCAACTTACATGCCACGAGAACAAAAGTCGCCCCGGAGAGACATTGCCGAGACGTAATCAATTTTGAATCAAAGTAACATATTAATAAAGAATAGGTTGCAGTGATTTGAGGAGCATGTAGAAATTGCCTCCGTATCAATCTTCTTTGGGAATCCATCCCTCTGGCTGGTAAAAATTCTTACATGCGGATCGTTGCCAATGAACCGGCGGATTACAGGGGATACGGTCTGTTTCCCCAGTAAGGTGGGGTGGGATACAATGGAAATGATTCGTTTTCAGGATCCATATCCGTTAGGATATCTCTTCATCCACTCATGCGCATCCTTTATGATTTCATCGATTCCCGGGAAGCTCCTTTTCCAGCCCAGGAGCTCCTCGGCCTTTTTTGACGAAGCGACGAGCGCAGCAGGATCGCCCGGACGTCTCTCCCCCAATCGGTACGGCACCGTGAGGCCAGTCACCCGCTCGGCGGCTTTGATGACCTCAAGCACAGAATACCCATGCCCATTGCCAAGATTGAGAGCACCGGTGACTCCTTCAACCAGCTTTTCCAGACCGAGAACGTGTGCTGTCGCAAGATCTTTAACATGGATATAGTCACGGATGCATGTACCGTCATTCGTGGGATAATCGGAGCCGTACACGACAAGCTCGTTCCCACTCCTCAGAGCGGCATCCAGGACGAGAGGGATGAGGTGGGTTTCAGGCCGATGATCCTCACCGTGTCTGTCAGTGGCACCTGCAGCATTGAAGTATCTCAGTGAAAGCGATGCGAGCCCCCAAGCGGCTACACAGTCACTTAACATTTTTTCAATCGCCAGCTTTGTATTTCCATACGTATTGACAGGTTGCAGCAGTGCCTCTTCCTTGATTGGTACTTCATCCGGTTCACCGTACACTGCTGCGGATGAGGAAAAGAGAAAGCATTTGACATTCGTTTCCTTCATGGCATGCAACAGGGAAACGGCACCACTCACATTGTTCCTGTAATACTTCAGTGGATCCGCAACTGACTCTCTGACCTGGGAAAATGCTGCAAAGTGGCAGACGATATCGACGCTTACGCTGAGTACCTGCCGAATAAAATCCTCGTCGAGGAGATCTCCCTCATGAAAAGTGACTCGATCATCAATCGCCTCGCGATGACCGGTTGACAGGTTGTCAACGACAACGACCTCATGTCCTGACTCGATAAGGTACTCAGTAACGACGCTTCCAATGTAACCAGCACCTCCCGTGACAAGAATTTTCATTTAATCCTCCAGTCCGTGCTTCGATAGGTACGATTTCAGGTACTTCCCCGTCTTTGACTGCTTCGATTTTACGATTCTCGTAGGTGTCCCACAAGCTATTACTCGTCCCCCCTCATCACCACCACCTGGGCCGAGATCAATGATGTAATCAGCCCACCTGATAACTTCCATGTTATGCTCGATGATGACAACAGTATGCCCCGACACGATGAGTTCGTCGAGGACACGCAACAGTTTTTCGATATCAGCCATATGCAAACCCGTCGTCGGCTCATCCATAATGTAGAGGTTCCGCTCTCCTTTCGATTCAGCGAGCTCTCGTGCGATCTTCATGCGCTGTGCCTCACCACCGGAGAGGGTGTTCGATGGCTGCCCGAGCTTGAGATAACCGAGTCCTACCTTCGAGAGTATCCAGAGCTTCTCACCGAGTTGTGGCAGTTCATCGAAGAAGAGCATTGCTTCATGGACCGTCATATCGAGAACTTCACTGATATTCTTCCCCTTGTATCGTACCTCGAGCGTTTCTCTATTAAAGCGTTTGCCTCCACATTCCTCACAAGGAACAAACACATCCGCCATGAAATGCATCTCAATACGCCGGTAACCCATCCCCTGGCACCTCGGGCAACGCCCCCCCGACTTGTTGAAGCTGAACCGACCGGGAAGATATTTGCGAAGAATGGAGGTTCGTTGCTCTGCAAACGTTTCCCGAACATGTGAAAAACCTTTTATGTACGTGATCGGGTTCGATCTCGGTGTCGCACCGATTGGACTCTGATCAACGAGAAGCACCCTGTCGATATGTCCTCTCAACTTCCAACCTTTCAGATTGATGAAACTCGATGAAAACCTGCTATCCGAAAACAACTTGTAGAGGACATCAACGATGAGTGTGCTCTTGCCCGAACCAGATACCCCAGTCACACAAACGAGACATCCGAGAGGGAAACTGACATCAATCTCTTTCAAGTTGTGCTCTGACACACCCTTTAAAAGTATCTCTTCGGATGAACTCCTTTTCTGGCGTATCTTTGATGCCGCACGCCGCTTCTTAAAAATCCAATCGAATGTCTGAGAGCGGGGTATTCTGGTCCTGCGGGCTTTTGCGAGAGAGCCACTGAAGAGGACTTCGCCACCGTTCCGCCCCGGCCCAGGTCCCAGGTCAACGATATAATCGGATGAGAGAATGATATCAGGGTCGTGCTCGACGACGATCACTGAATTACCCAGTTCCTTCAACCTCTTCAGAACGGAGATCAGCTTGTAGTTATCAGCAGGGTGCAATCCGATTGAAGGCTCGTCAAGAATGTAGAGTGCATCAACCAGGTTCGCGCCGAGAGAGTTCGCGAGATTAATCCGCTGTGCCTCGCCGCCGGACAACGTCTTAGTGAGACGGTTCAGAGTCAGGTAGGTGAGACCGACATCTATTAAAAATTGCAATCTCGATGTGAGTTCGGAAAGGATGTCCTTCGCAATGTGCCGTTCGTAATCAGTGAGGGAAGCTCCCTTCAGCATGTCGAGGAGTTCAGCGGGAATCATGCTGCTCAGTTCGCCTATGGAGTATCCCTCTATTTTGATATTGTACGCTTCTCTTCTGAGCCTTCCGCCATGGCAAGACCGGCACGTTGTAAAAGCCATATATTTCCTCGTGAAGAATCGGTGACCCTTTTTATAACTCTTCTCTCTCATTTTCTCTAGGAATGGTATAACACCGATGTAATACTCGTTACCCTCGAGAATGAGGTTCTTGGAATTCTTTTTCAGTCTCTGATAAGGAATATCGGTTGGAATACCACTCTCCCTGCAGTAGTTGATCATATGTTCGTGGAAGTAGTAAAATCGTTCCCTCGACCATGGGTCGATAGCTCCATCCTCGAGAGCAAGGTTCATATCCGGTACAATGAGCTGCTCTGAAAATTCCATCCGATCACCGAAACCACGGCATTCGGGACATGCACCGTAGGGACTGTTGAATGAGAACAGGAGTGGGGTCGGCTTCTCAAAGGACGTCGCACAACGAGGGCAAGCGGGGGCATTCGTGAACGTGTACCGTTCTCTACCATCCGTGCCTATCACTTCCACCGAACCAACCGATTCACGGTATCCTAACTCAACCGCTTCAACGATGCGAATTCTATTCTCTTCACTCGCTTCAACCCTGTCGAGGAGCACTGCCAGATCCCTTGCCCCCTGTCCCTTGATGGTGAACTCATCAATCCGAACAGGCTCGCCATCAACGAGAAGCCTCGTATACCCCCGGGAGAGTAAATACGCCCTCTTCATTTTCCACTCATCGGCACTGAGCTCTCCGATAGGGAGCAGAAAATACACTTTCCTTTCACCGAATATCTCTACGACCTCGTTGGCGACCTCGCTGGGAGTGTACGACCTGACTTCAATGTCGCAGTTCGGGCATATTGTCCTCCCCACCCTGGCAAAAAGGAGCCTGAGATAATCATAGATCTCAGTTGCAGTCCCTACTGTGGATCTCGCGCTCGTCACGGTATTCTTCTGACGTATGGCTATTGTTGGGCTAATACCGGTTATTTCATCGATATCTGGTCTATCCAGCTTCTCAATGAACTGGCGGGCATAGGTGGAGAGGGATTCAATGTATCTCCGCTGACCCTCTGCGTAAACGGTATCAAAGGCGAGAGAGGATTTTCCGGAACCTGAAACACCCGTAATAACAATCATTTTCCGGCGTGGAAGCTCAAGATCGATATTTTTCAGGTTGTGCTCTCGCGCTCCTCGTATGACGATCGTTTTCAGCATTCTCGAAGCTCCCTTCGAAGGGTAATCATGTATTTTATCAAGTATTTTTTCGATATTCAATACCGGAATTATATTTGGGAACCCTCCATAGAACCGTCGATGAACATGTAGTTTATATTGAAAGCATCAAACTTTCAGCTTACCCTGGTACAGCGTGAGCCGGATTGTGAGGGAATGCATGTATGTGACGAGCGACTGGATACGAAAGGAAAAAAAGAATTGAGTACCACAGGCAGGAATACCGAGAGAGAGATTGAAGCTTTGCGAAAAACACTCCGTGCCTTAAGAAGCGAAAAAGGGTGCCCTTGGGATAGAGAGCAAAAGCTTGATGACATCATATCGTACCTCATCGAAGAAGCCTACGAGCTGCTCCAGGCTGAGAAGATGGGAGACTGGGTTCACGTTGAAGAAGAACTGGGCGATGTCTTCTTCCTCGTGATATTTATTCATGAGCTCCTTCTGGAGGAGCGGCCCACGTCACTCGCTGACATCATTTCACGTGTTCATAATAAAATCGTGAATCGTCACCCACACGTTTTCGGAGAATCACGTGCGAAGGATAAGGTCGAAAGCATCGCCGAGTGGGAAAGAATAAAGAAGAACGAGAAAAAAAATCACCAACTATCTGGTATTCTCGCAAGTATCCCCAGAGAGCTATACCCCCTGCGAAGAGCAACCGCCATCCAGAGGAAGGCTGCCGAAGTTGGATTCGATTGGCCCGATTACGAAGGAATTCTCGAAAAACTCAACGAGGAAATCGGAGAGCTCAAAAAGGTTCTCGGTAAAGGAGAAAGCAAAAAAGTAAAAGAGGAGATTGGAGACATCCTCTTCACCATTGTCAACCTTGCACGCCGTATGCAAGTAGATCCAGAGAACGCACTCGAATACACTTCCGCGAAATTCGTACGGAGGTTCAGCGAAATGGAAAAAACGGTTTCATCACAGGGAAGAGAAATCGAGGATCTGAGTCTCGACGAGATGGAAAAGTACTGGCAAGAGAGTAAGAGAACCGATTAATAGGAAACACGAACACGCCTCAATGTAAAAAGGGGGACAGGATACCGTCCCCCTTTCTTTCTTCAACCCGCTCCGTCGATCTGCTAGTTCAGACGGTGGAACTCGATGCGCCTGTTCTCAGCACGACCGGAGGCAGTCTTGTTGGAAGCAACCGGATTCGCCTCACCATAACCTTTGGTCACCAAGCGGTCGGGACTGATTCCTGAGTTGAGAAGATACTGTTTTACCGCATCGGCGCGCCTTTGCGAAAGATCCAGGTTGTACTCCCAGCCTCCAACACTGTCCGTGTACCCACGAATCTCAACCTTGACTTCCGGATACGCCATGAGTGATCTGACAACCTGGTCGAGGATCGAATACGAATCAGGTGTCAGAGCCGCAGAACCACTCTCGAAGTTCACGCCGCGGAGAATGAACTTCTGCTCGATGGGACGTTCATCCGGGCAGCCATCCTCATCATTATACCCATTGAATGTTTCTGGTTCATTCGGGCACTGGTCGTCGGCGTCGAGGATACCGTCTAAATCGTTGTCGAGGTCCGGACAGCCATCTTCATCCTGGAAGCCGTCAACATCTTCAGCTTTTAATGGGCATTTGTCCATATCATCAGGTACACCATCGTTATCGCTGTCCTGGAGAACATCGGGACACCCATCGCTGTCCTCAAATCCATCGAAGTCCTCCGGTTCGTTCGGGCATCTGTCCTCAACATCGGGAATGCCATCCCCGTCGTTATCGAGATCGGGACAGCCGTCATCGTCTTCGAAGCCTTCGAAATCCTCTGCGAGATCGGGACAGCTGTCATCAACATCGGAAATACCATCGCCATCGTTATCGAGGTCCGGACAGCCATCATCGTCTTCGAAGCCATCAAAATCTTCAGGTTCGGTTGGGCACCGATCAACCTTGTCCTCTATCCCGTCATCGTCCTGATCTTGAGGGAGAACGAAGCCACCGACCGTAATAGCAAAGTAGACGGCCCAATCGGGAGGATTGACAATTGCCGGGTCATCCTCAGAGTTGAGATTGAAATCGGCAGCAACAGTGACGCCAACACCCGTCTCTGACATCACTGAAATACCGGGTGTAATCATATAAACGTTCTTGTTCCTCCTCCCGAAGTATAAGAGAGAATCCTCTTCACCATACTCAGCATTCAGGAGTTGGTCCCAGGTAAACTCGAGAAAGAGCTGCGTATTTTTAGCAATGAATTCAAGGCCCGTACCGAATTGGAACAAATCGTTGAAATTCTTGCTTTCACCCTCCGGTGTTGCTGGGTACGCCGGAGGGTAGAATCCACTCGAATCTGGGTTGTTTGCGTACAAGATCCCATATCCATGATCTTCATTTCTGTTGAATCGATACCCTACGTTGAAATGAAGTTTGGTGGGCACGAAGCTCTCAATATCCAATAGGTCAAACGTGAAGAGCCCCTTCATACCGAAGTCGACCTTATCGCTCGTAAAATGTCTGTCCTTGTTTCCAGTAGGGAAGTTCACCGAACCGAGGACGCCCAACTTGAAATACTGGGATGGGATTGGGGGACAGAGCTTTAAGAGGACTTCGGTGTCACCGATACCACCACGTGTAAACGTTTCGAAGTCTTCTGTCTCGAATTCTTCATCGACTTGCATTATCCAATTTCTAATTGGGAGCCCCGCTGAAAACTCGATGTAATCACTGACACCAAACGTGAGAACGGCCCGGGAAAGGAAAAAATGGAAATCGACATCAGCACTTGTTAGACCGGTACCGTTAATCCGGCTCCTCGGTCCCAAAGTGAGAGTCTCGGTCCTCTTGTAATACGAAGTTCCAAGAGAAAATAAAAGTTTTCCCCTACCCACTGTTCCTGCTTCCTGCGTATGCAGCAATCCGGCAGTTCCCTTCCATGATCCCTCACCATGTGCCATGCCGGTGAAGATTGAAAGGACGATGGCAAGAACAAGGATCCGTGTAACTTTTACCATCATGGGCCCTCCTGTAAGAAATACACCATTATACCAGAACAACCCTCCTACGTTGTTTTCCTCTTTTTGCGCTTCTTCACCGATTTTTTCGATGTCTTCTTTGCTCTGGACCTCTTCTTCGCTTTCGTTTCAGTTGCTTCCTGCTCGTCTGTACGCATTTCAGTTGCTCCCGCTACGGGAGCTTCAGCTTGCCCCTCAGGCTGCTGAGCATCCTCTTTCTGAGCCGAAGGCTCCTCCTCGTGCTTCAACTCGTCGATAAAGTTCATCTGAAGCTCCAGCACGACGGTATCGACAAGTCTCTGCTCATCGCTGCTGAGATTTCCGGCGGTTTTCCCCTTGATCATCTGAATCATATCAATCGTAATTCGCGCCTGTTGCAAATCACGTTCCAACTTTCCCGTGATGGGATTGATCAACTTTCCGAGTTGCTGCAATGCGAGCGTCTGGAACATCGCAACCAGATGCTGAAAAAGATGACTGCTGCGCTTCTCCCCTTCAGCCTTGTCGTTGTTCACCGCCTTTCCTCCTTCCCTTTTCGCTGACTATTAGTTGATATGCAACTATCTGTCAATAAAAAATAATCATAAAAAAAACCGCCGGATTCTTGAACCGGCGGCGGTTTGTACTTCGCTTGAGAAAGCAAAATCTCAGCTCACGCCTCGCTCCGAAGCAAACCAGATCATCTTCGCCTCATCTGTCGCTGAAGCGTTTCTGTAGCCGTGCTTCTGATCGGCAATGTAATAGATACTGTCTCCCTCGGAAAGTTCGTGCATCTCTCCAGCAACTTTGAAGGTGATCTGTCCAGACAACACCAAGGCCGCTTCGTCACCCCCGTGCGTATGGAGCGATATCTCCCCGGTTTCACCCGGTACCAGTGATATCAACCGAGCATTGATCTTACCACTCGGAATTGAATTGGTTAACATCTCCTTGGCCCCGGCGCTCCGTTGTAGCTCCATTGTTTTTCGGTCCTCAAGCGCGATGAAGGAAGTATCACTGAGCTCTTCCTTTTCGATAAAGTAAGCTGGGTCCTTCCCCAGGGCATCAGCGATGCGTATGAGAGCCCCGATGGTCGGTGATGTCTTACCACGCTCTATCTCGGAAATGTGTGTAGCAGAGATACCAGCTTTTGCCTCAACATTCTTCAGGGTCAAATGCTGCTCTTCTCTCACCTTCTTGATTCTTCTTCCAATTTCTTCTTTTAAAATCATTTCCTCTGTAACCTCCCTCACGTACAACGAGCTACATACTTACAGGTTGTAAGGTGGATACGTTATCCATATCGCCTTACACTTTGCGTCACCGATATTTCTCATCGCATGAGGTTTTGTAGCCTTGTAATGGATGCTGTCTCCCTCTTTCAGTATATACTTCTCATCTCCGATGATGATCTCCATCACTCCCTTGGTAACGAGTGCGAACTCCTCTCCTTCGTGCGTGCTCGTTTCCTCAGGGCGCTTTATTCCGGGATCAAGCTCGACTTCGAGAAAGGACATCTTGGGATTCGGGATGTCCCTGGTCAGTGAGTAATACGTTGCTCCCCAATCCTTAAACTGCATCTTCTTTCGATTTGTTTTGTTCACAATTGACAATTTCGATACATTCCTTTTCTCAACGAAATAGGCTACATCGGTACACATTGCTTCGGCAATCTTCGCAAGGGCTCCTACAGTGGGCGAGGTCATACCCCTCTCTATCTCTGAGACATGGGTGGCAGAAACCTTCGCCCGATCCTCTATGTCTTTGAGAGTTAAACCTTTGGCTAAACGGAACTGCTTGATGCGTGCACCGATTTCATTCTTCCGATCCATAATCCGCTACCTTTCTGTTTTGCACCACGTTTTTAACCAACTCAACAATCTTTCTTTATTGCACAACGTCTTTAACTCATTCGACAAATAGTGGTGGTGGGGATTTCATTAAACGTTACTGCAACGGACTTCGCTCATTCGGCTCATGTTGTTTCGATGAACTGTTATGCACAAAAAAACAAGCAATCACGAATCCAAATATATATTATAACAAAGACTATATATTTTCAAGAATAAATTGTTTCATTTATGAATTTTTAACAATTATCGCA
>Ga0209635_10005374_pt1 | contig 10095 bp, 11 predicted proteins | sample DeeMarSWOR230_32_FD_187463 | JGI IMG/M metagenome (GOLD analysis project Ga0209635, IMG submission 187463) | Marine sediment microbial communities from White Oak River estuary, North Carolina - WOR-2-30_32 (SPAdes) (version 2) | ecosystem: Environmental > Aquatic > Marine > Intertidal zone >...
GTTGACTTAGATGAAAAGGAGAGAATATGGGCTTTAACTCATTCAAAAGAGCACTGTGGGCCTATCATCTTAATACAGGGTCGTGCAATGGATGCGATATTGAGATTCTGGCCACGCTTACCCCCAGGTATGATGTCGAGCGTTTTGGCATAGTCCTCGTTGGCTCACCACGACACGCAGATGTATTGCTGGTGACTGGTCCGGTAGCGAGGCAGATGGCTTCGAGAGTAAAGCGAATATACGAGCAGGTACCCGACCCTAAAATGGTCATCGTAGTTGGCAACTGTGGTATAGAAGGGGGCGTGTTTCATGAATCCTACAATTTGATAGGGCCAGTAGACCAGATTATTCCGGTGGATGTTTATGTCCCGGGATGTCCCCCCCGACCTGAAGCCATCATAGAAGCAGTAGTCAAAGCTTGGGTAAAGCTCGAGAAAATTGAGCAAGGAGTAAAATAAATGGAATTACTGAGCCCTGAAGAAATAGTTGATAGCTTCAAGACAGCTCTGGGAGATAGCTTTATTGACGCCAAAATCTATCAGCGCGAGGTCGCCGTCAAGAAGAATAAGTTCCGCAGCCTCTGGGTCGAGGTGAAAAAGAGTGCCTTCCGCGACGCTGTTGACCATATCTGCCACCTCCAAGAATACCCCCACCTGGCCATTATCTCCTCGAGCGACCTGGGCGCCGAGGTAGAGCTCATCTACCACTTCACCATTTACTATGGCCATCACCTCGAGGAGTTGAGCCTGGGGCTGCGGGTGAAGCTGCCAAAGAGTGACCTGAAGATACCAACAATTACCGACCTCATCCCCGGGGCACTATTTACCGAGCGCGAAACCCAAGAGATGATGGGGGTAGAGGTGGTCGGTATCCCGGATAGCAGGCGTTTGTTCCTGCCCGAAGATTTCCCCCAAGGGGTTTACCCCTGGAGGACTGATGAGACAGGACCAAAGGACATGCTTAGAGTCCTGCCTGGGAGGCAGAAAAAATATGGCAGTGGATGAGACGAAAACAAGATACACCATACCTGTTGGGCCAATTCATCCCGCCCTGAAGGAACCGGTTCGGCTTGACCTTAGCATTGATGGTGAGGAAATTGTGGATGTAGATGTCGTTGTCGGACAGGTCCACCGTGGCATCGAATGGCTTGGTATGAATAGAAATAACCCCATCCAAAACATATATATAGCTGAGCGGGTATGCGGCATTTGCAATATATGTCATCCTTTCGCATATGTTATGGCTGTGGAGCAGGCTGCTGGAATCACCCCACCGGAGCGGGCTGATTATATAAGAGTCATTACCGCCGAGATGGAGCGAATACATTCGCATCTCTTATGGGCAGGTGTTGCTGCTCACGAGATTGGCTTTGACAGCGTGTTTTACCTTGTCTGGCGTGTCAGGGAAGACATAATGGACCTGATAGAGTACGTGACAGGGAACCGGGTCACTAAAGCTATGTTTCAGATTGGTGGAGTGAGAAGAGACATTACTGAAGAGCAATTCCCCAAGATTAGACAATCCCTGGATTACTACAAGAGCATATTTGACCAGCTAGAAAGGTTATTCTTAGACGATAGGACGATACGGATGCGGACAAGGAATGTAGGCATCTTGAAGAAGGAAGATGCATTGAAATTGCTCACATGTGGACCGACAGGTAGGGCCAGCGGTGTCCCCAAAGATGTGAGGCAGGACCAGCCTTATGGTGGATATGCTGATTTGGATATCAAAGCCATTACCCCTGATATGCTCACCGGAACAGTAGTCGGCGATGTGTATGACCGGATTATCGTTCGATTATTGGAGGTTGCGCAATCGATTGAAATCATTGAGCAGTGTTTGGAGAAGATGCCACCCGGTCCGATACTGGCACAACCAAAGACAGCGGTGCTTTTAAAGACGTTGACTCAAGCAGAAGGCGAAGGTATCGGGCGAGCCGAAGCGCCTAGAGGCGAAGTTGTACATTATGTTCGGTTGGAAGCTGGCAGAGAGACCTTGTCTACCTGGAAGATAAGAGCCCCTACATATGTAAATCTGATGTCAATACCAACGATACTCAAAGGCGGGCAGATTGCGGACGTTCCAATAGCCTTTGCCTCTATTGACCCCTGTTTGTCATGCACTAATAGAGCTATCGTTGTGGACTCAAAAACGAAGAACACATCACTACTTAGTTACAGGGAGTTGCACGAGCTCTCTGTTGAAAAAACAAAAAGGTTGGAAGCCGAATTTGACAGCTAATAGTCCAGCAGACATTGCAGCAATCATTGGCGGCCCGATCATCGTGGGAGTAGTGGGGACGATATTTGCTCTGTTGTACCTCGGCATAGACCGCAAGCTGGTCGCCCACATGCAAGGCAGGATAGGACCGCCCATAGTGCAGCCCTTCCGCGACATCAGGAAGCTACTCATGAAGGAAAGCATAATTCCCGATGGTTCCCTTAACTGGCTGTTCAGAGCGGCCCCAATCCTCTGTCTGGTGGGGTCAGCTATACTATTCCTTTACATACCCATTTTCGGACAGAAGGCACTTTTTGAGGGCTTCGGTGATGCAATAGTGCTCCTATACTTGTTAGTAATACCTTCCCTGGCACTTGTGGTGGCCGGGTTCGCGTCGAGCTCGCCATATGCCACTGTGGGAGCACAACGCGAAATGGTTATTATGATGAGTTACGAGTTCTGCCTGGCGATGGCAATAGTTGCTATCGGCTGGCGTACCAGCTATGTTACTGGTACTAATCCATTTGCGTTATCTACGATTGCTGCAAATCCGATATGGAATATAGCGGGCCCGGCTGGAGTTGTAGGTACAGTAATGTTGCTCTTTGTTCTTCTAATAGTTACGCCGGCAGAAGTTGGCAAGATACCATTTGACGTGGCAGAAGCTGAAACTGAAATTGCTGGGGGGCTATTGGTTGAATATTCTGGTAGAAACCTTGCCCTATTCTATATCGCAAGCGCAATACGAGCTTTCGCCATGTCGGCTTTGATAGTAGCTTTGTTTTTCCCGTACAATCCCTCGTCTGTAATTGGAAGCGGGGTACCTGCTCTTGCAGCGGTTGTGGATGGGTTGTTCTTCCTGATCAAAGTCTTTGTGGTGATGTTTGTTTGTATAATGTTGATACGCGCTGCCATGGCGCGTTTCAAGATTGACCAAGCAAGTAAAGTCTATGTCATCGCGATGTCACTCATAAGTCTTGTCGGTCTGATACTGATATGGGCAGATATGATAGTGTGAGGCGAAACATATGGGAATAGTAAAGGTATTGCTAAAGCAGCTCGTTCAAACTCCGGCGACAAACAAGTTCCCGGCAAAATACGCTCCGGCATCAACTCTCCAATTCCTGAACATGGTTACAAAAGGCGAATTGGAGATTATCCCGCCAGTGCCGGTGCCGCCCAAGTTTCGTGGGAAAATTGCCTATGACCGAGAGAACTGCACCGGTTGCCAGCAGTGCTACAAGGTATGCCCCACCCGAGCCATCGAGTGGCTGCCTGAGGAAAAAAAGATTAAGGTGTTTATCTCACGCTGTTGTTTCTGTGCCCAGTGTGTTGACATTTGCCCGGTGAATACACTGACTATGACGGAGGAATTTTTGCTCTCTAACGATGATAAGTACGCCGACGAGCTGGTAATCATTGACAGTGGCGAGCTACCGGGCTCGAAGAAAAGAAAGAAACCAGACGCCGAAGCCGCGGATGAGTCGACCGAGCAGAGCTAGCACCTTTACTCCAGCAGCGGAATTTCAGCTATCCGTCCTTCCAGAATAGCCTCAGCCAGCTTCTTCACGCTTTTGCGCACCGCTTTTGAAATGCCCCTGCCCATCTCTGTTCGCTCAGGTTGCACGCCGACAAGCAGGACATTTCCGCAAAATTCCTCTACATAAGATATAAACATAGAGAGGGGCATGTGGTGTGTGGAAAAGGACAAAACGCTGATTTTTTCTGGCGTGATTGTGCGTAGAGCACCTGGGGGTAAGCCCATATCGGCGGCATCTACCAGTATCAATAAGTCAGGGCGGTGCTGGCGAATAACCGAGGTATAGCTTTCCGGAGCAGTGCCGGCGTCTATGGCCATAATCTCAATGCTGAGAAGAGCCTTGGCTCTGTGCCGTCCAGCACTCAGGGCGCTGAGTGCTGGGTTGAGCATGTCCACCGCCAAGGTGCCGGCGGCGTCATCACCGCCCAGCCGATTGCCAATGCCCAGGACTATCGTACCGCTCATCTATTATCCATAGCTCATAACTTTCGACCATGCTTACTTTTCTGAGTATTCTATTCCCATTTCGCGCCTTTCATCAACAAGACGACGAGTGGGGACTACCAACTCTTTAGCCGTTGACGAGCCACTGTTGCAGGTGTTAATATTCCTTGTTTCTACTGGTGCGTCGTTGTGCGTGCTGCCCAGCTGAAATGAAGCGGCACAGCGATTTACTTCATTAAAGAAATAATGGTTCCGTTGAAAAATCTTAAAACAAGGAGGGCCTCATGGCTTATGAGAATTTAATTGTAGAGCGGGAGGATAATATCGGCATAATCGCCCTGAACCGGCCGCCGGCAAATCCCCTAAATGTGGCTATCATTGATGAGCTGGATGCAGTTCTGACCGAGTGGGAAAAAGATAAAGCGGTGCGAGCCATAATCATCACCGGCGCCGGCGAGAAGGTATTTTCCGCCGGCTTTGACGTGAAAACAATTGGGACGCCGGATGGCGAGAAGGGTGCAGTCCGGGGGCGACAAGTGTTCAGGCACGTCGAGAGGTACCCCAAGCCCATAATCGCCGCCCTAAATGGCTCTGCCTTCGGGGGTGGTTGCGAGCTAGCGATGTGCTGCCACTTCAGGATAATGGTCAACTCTGAGCGCGTGACAATAGGACAGCCCGAAATTGACCTGGGTATTATACCTGGCTGGGGCGGCACCCAGCGGTTGCCCAGGCTGGTGGGTAAGACCAAAGCGATTGAAATGCTTCTGCTCGGCACCAGAATCAACGCCCCCGAGGCTTTGAGCATCGGGCTCATAACCAGGACGTCTCAGCCCGGCCAGTTAATGAACGATGCTAAAGAACTCGCCAAGACTTTGGCGAAAAAGGCACCGATTACTGTACAGATAATTCTCGACATAGTAACCCGAGGACTCGAGACCACTACCGAGCAGGGCTTGAAAATGGAAGAGGAAGGATGGCAGCGGGTAGAAAAAACGAAGGATGCCAAGGAGGGAGTAAAAGCGTTCATCGAGAAGCGAGAGCCAGTATTCACCGGTGAATAGCTTTCTGCGGGCGAAGTCGAAAAAGTAAAAACGAGGGTTTCTAACATGAAGGTTGAAGGAATCAAGAAAATTGCGGTCATGGGGGCTGGTGACATGGGGCATGGCATCGCCGAGGTGGCGCTGCTTGCTGGCTACAAGGTGGCAATGCGAGATATTGAGCAGAGATTCATTGACAAGGGGCTTTCCAGAATCAAGGAGAGCCTGGATAAGCTCGTGGAAAAACAAAAAATCACCGAAGATAACAAGAAGTCGATGCTGGCCAATATCCAGACCTTTGTTGATATTGCCGAGTCTGTTAAGGACGCTGATTTTGTTATTGAGGCTGTTCCCGAGATTATGGACCTCAAGAAGCAGGTTTTCCAGGCGCTGGATGCAGCCACTCCAAAACATGCCATACTGGCTTCCAATACCTCCACTATGAGCATCACGGAGATGGCCTCGGCTACGAAAAGGCCGGAGCAGGTCGTCGGCATGCATTTCTTCAATCCGCCTGTCCTGATGAAGCTCGTCGAGGTCATAAAGGGAGAAAAGACCAGCGAGGCGACAATGCAGCTGACATACGACCTGGCGTTGAGAATGAACAAGGTGCCGGTCAGAATTGAGAAGGACTCTCCCGGATTTATCTATAATCGGGTCAACGCGCCGACTGATATCCTGCTTGGCCTCATGGTAGAAAGAGGACTGGCTACCCCGGAGGAAATCGATGCCAGGATGAAAAAGGCGGGTTCGCCTATGGGGCCATACGAGTTGATGGACTACATAGGGCTGGATATCGCCTACCACATGTATTCTCATTTTTCGGATAGGCTCTCTCGCGACTACAAGCTGGCCAGCTGGCTCAAAGCCAAGTTCGACGCTGGTGAACTGGGGAAGAAGACGGGGAAGGGTATTTACGACTGGTCTAGAGGTCGACCGGAAATAGACCTATCCAGGGCGAAAGAGGATTTCGATCCTACTGTCCTGACCGCCATCAAGGTCAACGAGGCGACAAAACTGCTCGAGGAGGGGGTGGTCAAGAGTCCGGACGAAATTGACAAGGCGATGGTTAATGGTGGTGGTGCCACGGTTGGTCCTTTCCAGCTTGCCAGGGAGATAGGGTATGATAAGCTAGCCAGAATGTGCGCAGAACTTGCCCAAAAGTTTGGTGTCAAAGCGTTCGAGCCGACTGAGACGTTGAAGAAGGGGAATATCTGATTTCAAATAGTCTCAAAAACGTCGGGCTTTCTAGCGGATTATTATTCTTATTCCCCCGTCATGTGCCGGAGAATTTGTAGCAAAAGGCTAAACAATAGAGCGTTTCGTCAAGCGACCGGTTGGCTTCTCTATGAAAACTGATAACCGTGCACCGGCAATACAAACCTGGCTTCGAATACTGTTAGTTATTGCGGGAACAGTTTGTGTGGGGCTGGGAATTGTCGGAATATTCGTGCCAGTATTGCCTACCACTCCTTTTCTCTTACTTGCTGCTGCATGCTATGCGAGAAGTTCACAAAGGTTTCACGGCTGGCTCTTGAATAACAAATGGTTTGGAAGCTACATTAGGAACTATCTAGAGAGAAAGGGGATTACACTAAGGGCAAAAATCATAACCCTTTCCCTACTATGGATAACAATCGGAGTTTCAGTCGCCTTTGCGGTGGAGACCCTCGCACTAAAATTGATTCTAATCATAATCGCTATTGGCGTCTCCATACATATCCTATCTCTTCGAACTTTGAAGTAATGAAAGAGCGGATGTTATCCTGAAAATCAGCCATCTCACCACAGCTTAGCGACACAGCATAACGATACACTTGGCGAACCAGTTCGAATCTCCTTTGGTTGGCGGTACTGGACAATATGTAGGCTATCCGCTCCTGAGGTTTTGGATAATTTCTCCCCAACTAGGTCTTTTCCCGTACATGAGCAGGTAAACTCGGAAAGCCCTGATTGCCAGGAACATAACCAGAATGATGGATAGCACCAGCACGGCTAAACTGGCCGCCAGTTCCCAGGCGGCAATACCAGTTACACCCAGCCTCAACATCACTGCAATGGGAGCCGTGACCGGGAAGATGGTCAGCACTGACCAGATTGGGCTGTCCGGGAATATAAACAAGAAGGATGCAAACCAGAGGGGGACATAGACGAGCATCGCGTAAATCATGGACAGTTGCTGTCCCTCACGGACGCTAGGGCTGATAGCGCCGACGCCCGCCGAGAGGGCAGCGAACAATGAATAGCCCAGGATGAAATAGACTATCCCCAGCACCAGGAAGTTAGCCGGCAATTGTATTGTGCCGAAAAAGCCACCTATAGTGGATGAGGCCAGGTTTAAAAGGAGTGGTAATGAGGCCAGCCAGACGACCACCTGCACCAGCCCGGCGGCACCCAGCCCCAAAACCTTGCCGGTGAGTAGCTGTCGGGGTGAAACTGAGGAAAGCAATACCTCGATAAGGCGGCTCTCTTTCTCATCCCCCAGCCCCTGCACCAGGTAGACGGTAGAAGCCTGCAGAGAGAGGGCCAGCAGCAGGCTGAAAATAGCGGGGATGATGACATTCCCATAGCCGCCCTGTTCCGTAGCCACCTCTCCCGTTTCGGTAAGCGTAGTCGTCACCAGGTCTAAGGGGGCTTCTATCCGGTATACCGTTTCGGGAGGTACTTTGCCGGCTAACATATTGCTGGTGAGGAAATTCTTAATGCCGGTGGCGATGGCCGGGGGCGTTTCCAGCTGTCTCTCAAGGGTATAACGGTTAATTACCCCGGTTGAGAGATAATCCGACGGAATGACGAAATACTCAGCAACATCGACGTTAATCAGGGCAGCCGTGGCATCACTAGGCGTATCAAAGCAGACTAGCTCTATATATCCCTGAGTAGTATACTGGTCAAATCCGCCGACTTCATCGACATAGCCGATGGTGACCGGCTCTACTAGCGGTGGCTCGTCGGTTGATACGAGCTGGAAAACACCTATGCCTATGAGAGCTAAGACCGGCACGATAAGGGTCAAAATGATAAAACCCTTCCTCTTTATCGCATGCAGGAATTCGTGCCGGAATATCAATAGCGTCTTGTTCATGATTTTTTACCCACCTCCTTCAGGAATATTTCGTTAAGTGAAGGAGTGGCTACTTCAAAGCGGTTGATTACCATGCCACGGCTTATCAAATGCGCCAGAACCTGCTGGGGGGTTGTCTTGTCGTCCAGCATCAGCTCAGTGTAGCCTTTGTGAGTTCGCTTACCGGTAACTCCCGGTACCTCACCCAGCTCACCTTTAAAATCCAGCAGCACCGAATTACCTCTATACCTTGCCTTGATTTCACTTAAGTCACCGTAGAGGACATCCTGCCCGTTGTTTATCATTAAGATGCGGTCGCATAGTTCCTCCACCTGGTTCATCTGATGTGTGCTCAGGATTACGGCTTTACCCTGGTTCCTCAGGTCGGCGAGCATTCCTTTTAATAGCTCGGTGTTGACCGGGTCGAGGCCGGCGAAGGGCTCATCCAGGATAAGCAGTTGCGGGTCATGGATGATGGTAACGATGAACTGGATAATCTGCCCCATGCCCCGGCTCAGTTCTTCGATCTTCTTATTCTTGCTGGCTGACATGCCGGTTTGATTAAGCAGCTCGTTAGCTTTTTCTGTAGCCGAGTGCCTGTCCACCCCCTTGAGCGAGGAGAGGTAGACTATAGAATCTATGACCTTCAGCTTTTTATACAGCCCTCTTTCCTCGGGCAGGTAGCCAAGCCTATTCTTGGTAGCTTCATTCAACTTCTCGCCGAGGATGGTCACCTCGCCCGCGTCCGGCTCGAGGATGTCCATCATCATCCTGATGGTGGTAGTCTTGCCGGCACCGTTAGGGCCGATAAGGCCGAACATCTCACCTTGAGCTACAGAAAAGGACAGGTCGTCAACGGCGACCTTATCGGCAAAGGACTTTGCTATGTGGCTGACTTCAACGGCAAGCATATCGGCAGCTTCTTCCCAACTTCGCATTATATCACGCCATCAATAGTTTTAGTCACATTTTAATAGGTTGTTGGATAGCAGTAGCTTGTTCTGTCCACCTTTGAAATAACAAAAAAAGACGCTAGCCGCAAAGAGCTAGCGTTATCAATTTTCTTGATGGAGGTGGGGGAGAGTTGAACTCCCCGTCCAAAAGAAGGTTGACAGAATATCCTACAAGCTTAGTCAACTCTTTTTATCTCGTCTAGCCTTAATCTGCTGACCGAATCCAGCTAGACCAGCCAATTTTTCTTAGCCAACCCCTATCCGCAAGGAGGAACATGAAGTTCCCTTCCCAGTCACCATATGTGGCAGTTCCTACAGCGGCGAAGTTGGGCTTGGAAACCATTGGATGGTCATACCAATAAGCATAGTTGCATTAAACTTGACCCCCCTTAACTTGAGGTGAACATTCTTAGGGGCAGCAATCTCAAGCTGGCGGTAAAAGGCCTGGGCAGGCTTCAGAAGCCTGCCCAGGTCGCCAGTTGCAGCTCAGTCCAATGCTGGCGCTACCAACAGCCGATGATAGGTGTATTATTCGGCGCACCGAAATAGGTCACCCTGTCCACTGCCCCATTCCACACCCCATCACCATCCATATCCAGGACAAACTTGCCCTTGCTGGGCCGGTAGAAACCTATCTCGTCTTTGCCATCCCCATTCCAGTCCCCGATGATAGGTGTATCATCCACCCCGCCGAAATAGGTCACCCTGTCCACTGCCCCATTCCACACCCCATCACCATCCATATCCAGGACAAACTTGCCCTCGCTGGGCCGGTAGAAACCTATCTCGTCTTTGCCATCCCCATTCCAGTCACCGATGATAGGTGTATTATTC
>Ga0209635_10005377_pt1 | contig 10093 bp, 10 predicted proteins | sample DeeMarSWOR230_32_FD_187463 | JGI IMG/M metagenome (GOLD analysis project Ga0209635, IMG submission 187463) | Marine sediment microbial communities from White Oak River estuary, North Carolina - WOR-2-30_32 (SPAdes) (version 2) | ecosystem: Environmental > Aquatic > Marine > Intertidal zone >...
CGGATGCCGCCGTCGCCCGCTTGGCACGAGCAGGACGCCGGGCAGGAACCTTTGCCGTCAAGAACACGCTGCCGCGGAGCATCACCGGCGCCCTGGCCTTTGAGCTGCCGGCAGGGATGACCGTTGACCCCCCGGCACCACGATTCGGCCCGCTCGCGCCGGGCGCGACCGCGCAAGTGCCCTTCACGTGCATCGCCAGCTCGGGGGCACCGTATTTCTCCGCGAGGCGCTTCGCACCAAGCGCGATGTCGTTCCCAAATCCCAAGCGATATGCCGTTCTCCAAGTGAGCTCAACAATCGCTTGGGGATTGCCGAACTTCAGCTCGAGGCCGCCCAACTTCTCTTTCGAGATCTTCCCTCGCTCACTCAGCTCCATTGCGCAGCCTACGGTGTTGCCATAAGAGACGGGATTCATACCCAGCTCATTGCAGAGGTTGTTGGCTTTGGCTATGGCTGTTAAGTCATCGATGTAGCACTGAGGCCCTAGCGCCCAGATTGCCTCGTATTCAGGCCCCTCGCCCTCGACTTGATAGGGTGCTTGAGTAATACGGATTATGCGGCCGCATGCGATCGGGCATCCCCAGCATGCCTTGCCTTTCACCAATATAGTTTTCGCAATTGTTTCACCGCTGATTTTTTCCGAGTTTGGAAAAACGCTCGTCTGGAAGTTTTTTGTGGGAAGAAGCCCGTACTTGTTGATAGTATTGACAGCAACAGCGGTTCCATAGGTGGGCAGGAATTGTCCAGTGATTCGGTTCTCTCGGAACATCTTCAATACTTTTTGGACGGCTTCTTTGAGTTTCTTCTCATCTGCGACGGGTGGTCTTTTAGACCCACGCACGGCGATTGCCTTAAGATGTTTCGATCCCATCACGGCCCCGACTGCAGCTCCACCAGCCGCGCGATGTTTGTCGTTGATAATCGCGGCGCACATCACGAGGTTCTCCCCCGCGGGGCCGATCGAGGCGATTTTGGCGTTCGAGTCCCCGAGTTCCTTGCGAATGCCATCATCGGTGCCCCAAGTGCCTTTACCCCAATACCGCCCGGCAGATCGTATCTCCGCTTCTCCTTTGCGTATCCACAGGTAAACGGGCTCAGCCGCTTTACCCTCGATGATTATGCCCTCATAACCCGCGAACCTGAGCTCCGGGCCGAAGGTGCCGCCGCAGCTGGCGTCCCCGATACCGCCGGTCTGGGGCGATTTGGTGATTACGTGAAATCTACCGCTCGTGGGGAACGCCGTACCCGTAGCAGGACCCGCCATAAAAATCAGCTTGTTTTCGGGCCCAAGGGGGTCGGTGCCAGGTTTGAGCTCTTCAATGAGGATTTTTACTCCCAAGCCACGACCACCGATGAACAATTCAACCTCGTCCTCGTCTACAAACTCGTCCCGCATCGAGCCAGAAGAGAGATCCGCGCGCAAGAGTTTCAGCTTCAAACCCAGCTCCTCCTGAAGAAAAGTAATCAGTCGGTTTTAAGTAAGTTTTGGGTGGTGGTTGAAAACTGATTAAAGCACTCAGGGATACAATCGTTTGGTAGCCCGGTGGGGTAGACCAGCGGTGACTGGGCCCAATGGTCAGGGGTTAAACCCCCCACAAAATCCTGCGGGCCTTTGGAGCCCGCGACGGCGGAAGGGAAAAACCCTGCTGAATTCGAACGTCGACAGGTCGACCGAAATTCCGCCCCGGGCTACCATTTATGATCTTTATAAATTACTTTTGGTACCCTAGTTTTTCTCGGAATCGTTGATATGCAACTTTATGGATGGTTCTTTCGACCCATTTTTCCTTTCTAAAAAGACTAAGTAATCCGAAAATGAAGGAGGCCGCGAGAAAGCTGCCAAATAACGCCTTTTCCTTACCTTGGCCCTCCTGCGCCATTGGGGCCACGTTTTATATGGATGCTGAAAGCTCTTAAATGCGGATTGAATGAATCCACGCTCTCTCCCTAAACCCCCGCTCATGGCTGATGCAGCGTTTGGCATAGCCTTGGCCGTATTGTACTTGGGGTTCGTCTTGGCCTTCCAAGGGATTCAATCGGAGATCAGTATCCTTTTTCTCGCGAGCTACGCTTTGCTTGGTCTCGGTACTTTATTTTTCTATCTGATTTTCTCAACGAACTCTAATCTCGCGTTAATAATCCATACTTGGCTCTTCCCTCTGTTTTGCCTTCTTAATCTCTTCTTGAGGTGGCTTCCGAGCGTGATTGTCGTTGGTCGGGCTGAAATCAATACTTTTTTCGGTAGCGTGCTGATTTACGTCCTTTTGCTGTTCGCGTTCTTCGTCGTTCAGTCAAACCTGCGCACACGCTACCGACCGGGTGAGTAGCAATTTTTAACTCTCGCGAAGAAATTAGTATGAAGCCCGGTGGTGTAGGGGTCAAGCATAACAGACTCTGGATCTGTTGACGGGGGTTCGAATCCTCCCCGGGCTACCACTTAAACTTCAACAACTATTGCCGTGTTAGTATCGACAACACCTTTAATCTTGTGAATTCCCCTGACGACAGTGTTGGTCAGACTACCGAGTTCTTTGGCCTCAACGAACACAATGATGTCGTACGGGCCAGTGACCACGTGCACTGATTTTACCCCTTGAAGACCATTGAGCTCCTCCGCGACCTGTCTAACTTTTCCTATTGCGGCGGTTATCAAAACATACGCCTGTACCAATCGCTCACCTCATCTTTTTCATTTTTTGGCAGCACTTAAAAATTTACCTAAACAAGCATCACGACGAACGCAAGTAGGGGCATCTCGATCGCCGCCCAAATCGCAGGATTCCACGAGAAAACTTTTCTTCCGTCGAGAGGTGAGATGGGTAATAAATTGAAAAATGCTAGCCAGAGGTTAATAAGCGTGCCCAGAGATCCAATCATGCCAACCAATCCTGGCAAGTAACTTAGAGGAAAGAAGCAGCCGGCAATTGCGATGTTCGTGGCCGGCCCTGCCAACCCGATTAACCCGCTCTGACGGCGGGTGAAATATGACGACAAAATCACGACCGCACCGGGAGCTGCGAAAATAAATCTGCCTCCAGAGGCCAGCCCGATTAAGAGTGCAAATACCAAGCCGAGCGGCCACATCCGGTAGACTGCAAAGTAGCCATATCGATTAGCAACATACTTATGGGTGAGTTCGTGCGCAATGAACCCAAGGGCCAAAGGTATCGATATCACAGCAAAACGCGCCCCCACGCCTTCAAGGGGGATAAATCCAATCCCTGAAACAGCAACCGCGAGCACAAAAACTGAGATTAAGATGTGGCGTAGCTCGGTCTCTATAAAACGGACCATCTAGTTCACGTTGACTCTTTGATGGTAATTTTTCGTTTGAGGATTAGCTCGGCCGACCGAATAACAGACCCACCGGCACCTATGGCCCTAGCGATTTGCTCCTTCGGCACGTAGACGATAATTCCATCTCCCTGCTCCTCTACTTTGCTTATCGGGACGTTCAGCATTTGCTTCAGTTTTTCGCTCATCTCTGCTTCCATTTTACCCACTCCATTTGAAGTCTTCACAACCTATTTAAAAAGTTTGCTAAACATCAAGATTCCCGCGAGCGAGATCAGGGCGACCAAAATGTCCTAACCACCGACCTCGTATTCCACACTCATTCTCCAGCTTCCAGAGAGCCCCTTGCTCAGTCTTTCGTAAATGCCCGGCACATGCCCAGCGCCCACCACACATGCCACTTTGCCGGTGCTCGTGGATAGAAGCATCGCTAACCTCGAGGCCATGTAAGCATCACGTTCCCCGATCAACACCTGGTAGGCGGTTGGCGAGGTTCGCTTCAACTCCTGCAGCAAATAAGCGACGATTTGGTCGTCGGTGAGCCGCTCGAGCTCCACACGCTTTCCAAAGGGGAGGAGGCCCAGCAGAAGCTCCGCAAATAGTTTTACACGTTCCCGCCAAGACATGCGATTGATGAGCCGCTGCAGGGTTATGCGGATATCTCGATCTATCAGCTCCACCCGCGCGCCGATTTCTTGGGCGTGCCTGATTGCGACTAGCATCTCCTCGCCAGCTGGCATGCCCGTCTGACGCGAGAACCTGTTTTGGAGGAGGTAAAGCAGGCCGTTGAGCAGGGATAACCTGACCCCCCCGGCGCGCACTGTCTCAAGCATGCTTGGCCGTTTGAAACCTTGGGTGAGCGCTAAGTAGCGGGCGGAACAGAGCTCCACAGCGACAACCTCCGGCCTCTCCCCTACAATAACTTCTTTGACCTCCACTGCGCTCTTCGGTAGAACATGCGCGACACCTATGAGGAAGAGGCGGTCATCTAGCTTTCGAAGCACCCTTGGCCCCCCAGACCCGATAAGTGAGAAGGATGTGTTTTCCAATTTTTTTGACGTTCAGGAGTTTGAGCTTTACACCATTTCGGACATCGACGAACCCAGCGCCACCGACCAAGGACTTCGCCTTAGCTCCACCCACTATCCGAGGCGCTACAGCTACGCACACCTCATCTACTAACCCCTGCTTGAACATTGCCCAGTTGATGGTCGAACCCCCTTCAAGCAAGAGCCTGCGTATCCCCCGTGAGCGAAGCCGCTTAAGCAATCTACGCAGTTTAACCTTCCTATTGCCAACCACGATGACTTCAGCTCCAGCCGCACGCAGTTCTTTAATTTTTCGCTTGGGGGCCCGCTTGGACACGGCGATAATGGTCTTAGCTGAACCGTTAAGAACTCGGGCATTGACCGGCGTCCTTGCCTCGCCATCGATAATCACGCGGACGGGATTTTTCCCCCTTACCCGCCGGACTGTCAGCAAAGGATCGTCAGCTAGAACTGTGCCAACCCCCACAATCACGGCATCAACACTTGCACGAAGTTTATGGACGCGGTCGAGGTCCCTCTCGCATGAAATCTTGCTGTCTCCAGCCACAGTCGCAATCTTGCCGTCAAGCGTCATCGCAGCGTTGAGAATCACATAGGGGCGAGTCATGGTGTGCCCAACGAAATCTTGTCCTCCAGCTCTTAAGTTGTAGGGATGGGGCCAGGGTCGGGATTTGAACCCGACACACGGGATATCTGCGAGAAACTCCCCACAGTCCCGGATGTTAACCAGACTACACCACCCTGGCCACGATTAAAAATTGGTGAGACTTGTATTTAGGCTTGATTTTTCGCAAAATCTGGCGGTTAAGAACCGTGCCTAGGGCAAGGAGCTGAGGTACTCTAACTTCCCATATTCTCACGAGCAGTACAGAAAAATTTAAAACATGGACTTCATATTGGCTAAAGGTGCTAAATTGACGGTGCTGTTGCTTTCTCGGGCTGATGTCGAAAAGCTCATCTCAATAGGTGAGACCATCGAAGCCGTTGAGGAGGCATTTCGGGCAAAAGGGCTCGGCAAGGTTCAGATGCCGCCAAAATCATATGTATTCTTCAACCGCTACGATGGCGATTTTAGGGTAATGCCTGCTTATCTTGAAAACACTGAAGCGGCGGGGGTGAAAATTGTAAATGTCCACCCGCAAAACCCCAGTAAGCACAGTATGCCTACGGTGATGGCAACTATCTTGCTGATTGACCCGCGAACTGGCGCTCCCATTGCAATCATGGACGGCACAAAGATTACCAATGTAAGGACTGGGGCCGCTGGTGCTGTGGCGGCAAAGTACTTAGCGCGGGAGGAATCTCGTGTGGTTGCAATAATCGGGGCTGGAGCACAAGCTATAACTCAGTTTTTAGCCCTAAACGAGATTTTCAAAATTGAAGAATTAAGGGTAAGCGACAAGGTTGAGGCGAACGCGAAAAAATACACCTCTGAGATGAAAAAACAGTTCGATATCAACATAAAGATAACCGACGCTAAGGAAGCTGTTCAAGGCGCAGACATCATAGCGACAACCACGCCAGTCAAGAGCCCCATTGTCATGAACGACTGGGTATCAGAGGGTGTGCACATCAACGCGATAGGCGCTGATGCTCCGGGCAAGCAGGAACTTGACCCCAAGATATTGAAACGAGCTAAAATAGTTATAGACAACTGGGAGCAAGCGTCCCACAGCGGTGAGATAAACGTCCCCCTCTCAAAAGGCATTTTGGCGCGCGAGGATATACATGCTGAACTCGGTGAGATAGTTAGCGGGAAAAAATCCGGTCGCACATCACGCGACGAGATAACGGTTTTTGACTCGACCGGTCTGGCGATTCAAGACGTTGCAACTGCTTGGCTAGTTTACAAAAAAGCCAAAGAAATTGGCATAGGTACTGAAGTCGAGCTGCTGTAATCATCGTCTGAATCCGAGTAAAAAGCTAACCTAGAAAAAAATGATTTAGCCAGAATTAGAGTAGGATAGCATAACGATTTTCTTTTCATCCCTTGACGCGGAAGAGTACCTTAAAAATTATAAATATTTTGATAAGCGATGGACACGACTTCTTTTCCCCTTAGACATTTTAACTAAAAGTTTTGTTGGAGATTCGCCTGGTGATTCGAATCTAAGCATGCCTTTCTTCACGGCATCATCAAAAACTTTGGAACCTTTATCTGTCCTGATTATAGTATAGGTCCAACCGTCCAGACCCACTCCACCACAGGAGATATCTGCAAGCTCGGCGGAAAAATCACCGCAATACTGGCAAAAGGGCATAGCAAATTTCTTTGCTTCTTTCAGCGAAATCTCTTGTACCTCTCCGGTCTTTAGATATATCAGAAATTTACCCTTGATATTGATTTTTTTGATGTCATTAAGATTTATTCCAAGCTCATTTTGAATTTTTGAAATCATTAAGCCATCGTGGGAAAAATTTTCCGTGCAAAAAAGCCCGATTGTGAACACCAGACTCTTTGCATATTTTGGAAGAAACTTTTGCATCCTACGGATCGCAAGAATTTGGCACGGGGTTCCCACGAAAGCTATCTTATCTATGCCAGTTTTCACGCAGTCCTTTAAAGCGATAAGTCCCGGAGACTGCGAGTACCTAGTTCCAGCACTTGCTATCAGTTCGTCGCGAGTTGTAGCAACAGACGGCAAAGGCAACCAAGGATTCTTAGGGTCGACCCTTGAGGTGATAGCACCATTGATGAGTCCAGACTCTAAAGCAGATATCAATAGGGTTGTAACGACTCCCCCATCTTGAGATTTTCGCAATATCTCCTCGTTTGTACTCCGCGCAACTAGAACTTGTTTATTTATCCCAAAATCCTCTTCAATTTTTCTCTGTCGACCAAACACGAAGTTCTCCATCTCTGTAACTAACGATTTGTAGCGTGGGCACACACGAGTGCAAATTCCACAATTTTTACATTCTCCAACAAGCTTCGTTCCTTGTTCATACACTAACACATTTGATGGACAGGCTGCAACACATGCACCACAAGCCACACATAACCTTCTCGAAATGACTTTATTTAATAATTCGTTAAAACCTAGTTTGCTGCTTGATTGCATATTTCTGGTCATGCTCATCATTAATTGTTTATTCATTAATATTTTTTAAATTAATTTCAACGTATATTAATTTTTTAAAAAAAGAAATTTAACATGAAAATTGTATAAATCGTAAAATATTTATTAGTTGTAGTCATGAATTGATTAACGATTCCAATGAGACTGCCTGGACAAATAGGATACGAATGGTTCCCAGGTAGATTATTTCCCAAACAAGGAGGAATTAGGAAAGATTAGGTCTACATTAAAGGATTCCGGGAGAAATCCAAATGCAATATGAGGGATGTCTGAAAACGTGCTCGTGAGATCGCGAACGAGGATGGATATCGGCGCTGATACTGCTCCTGAGTTCTCGGAAATCTTGAGCAAGGCGCTGGCAGGCGAGGAGCTGAGTGTGGCCGATGGCGAACGGCTGTTAAGGGCCGAAGGCGAAGAGCTCTGGGCACTCGTTCGTGCGGCAGACGAAGTGCGGCGTAAAACCGTTGGGGAGATTGTAACTTACATAATAAATAGGAACATTAATCACACCAACATTTGCGCGGGAAGTTGCAAGTTCTGCGCTTTTAAACGCTCACCCGACGATCCCGACGCCTACATGCTCACTCATGAACAGATCGCAACAAAAGTTCGTGCGGCAATTGAGTTTGAGGCAACGGAGGTTTGCATCCAAGGTGGACTACGTCCGGAGTTCGGCCTGAAGAACTACATCAGCATACTCCGAGCGGTGCGAGACGTCTCACCGAGCATTCACATTCACGCTTTCTCCCCTTCTGAGCTTGACAACATCGCGATGCGTGAGGGACTGCCTGTCGAAGAGGTCATCAAAACGCTTCGCAACGCGGGGCTGAATTCGGTTCCAGGGACGGCAGCTGAAATCCTCATTAGTCGCGTTCGAGAAATCATCTGCCCGAAAAAAGTCCCCACGAGCCGGTGGGTCGAGATAATCAAAACTTGCCATCGCTTGGGCGTGCCAACTACAGCTACGATGATGTACGGGCACGTGGAAACGCTGCGAGAAAGGGCCCAACATCTATCCCTGATTCGCGAGATCCAACGCGAGACCCGAGGCTTCACCGAATTTGTTCTTTTACCTTTCATGTTCCACAATACACCGCTTTGGCGCGGGGGGTTCGTCAGCTCATCTCCAAGCGTCCATGAAAACTTCCGGGTCCATGCGGTTTCAAGACTGATGCTCGCTGGTTTCATCAATAACATTCAAACCTCGTGGGTGAAGCTTGGCCCACGCGGAGCCCAGCTGATGTTAACAGCGGGGGCAAACGATCTGGGTGGGACCCTGTTTGAGGAAAATATCTCCCGAGCAGCTGGAGTAAACCGACAGCTGATGACGTCCGAGCAGCTAGAACAACTCATCGTGGAATTAGAACGTATACCCCGCCAACGAACTACAACATACGAGCTGCTTGAGTAATGTGAAGAGATAGATGCCCAGTTATAGCGGGAGTAATTGTTGTTATTGTGAGCGCCATTATCAGTGTGGAATTGGCGTTTATTTTGCAGTCATAGGATAAATTTTTAAATTTTGAAAACAAGGGGGCGGTGAGAAAGATGAAAAAGATAAATGTCGGTATTATCGGTTATGGCAATGTTGGGCGAGGCGTTAAACAGGCCCTTGAAAAAAACGCAGACATGAAATTAGTGGCTATTTTGACCCGAAGACCAGAGCAGGTGAGAAATGAAATTAAAGATGTTCACGTTTTTCACACTGATGAGTCCCTTCCTAAAAGCGTTGAAATAGATGTGGCGGTTCTTTGTGGAGGTTCCAAAAAAGACATGGCAATCCAAGGGCCAAAATTTGCAGCAAAATACAATACAGTAGATTCCTTTGATACGCATGCGGATATCCCAAGTTATTTTAAGAAAATGGATTCTATTGCAAAAAAACACGGGAACGTATCCATAATTTCTGCTGGTTGGGATCCTGGTATTTTCTCTCTTGAGAGAGTTTTGGGCGGTGCTTTTTTGCCTGAAAGTAAGCGTTACACCTTTTGGGGGAAAGGTGTCAGTCTCGGGCATTCGGATGCAGCGAGAAGAGTTAAGGGAGTTTCGGATGCGATACAGTATACTATCCCCATAGAGAAGGCGATTCAACGCATAAGAGCCGGCGATACCCCTGATTTTTCAAAAAGAGAAATGCACAAAAGGGTGGTTTATGTTGTTCCTGAAAAAAGGGCGGATTTAAAAAAAATAAGAAAGGAAATAACTGAAATGCCTAAATACTTCGAGGGGTACGATACAGAAGTTATATTCATCACTAAGAAAGAAATGAAAAAACATTCTACTTTTCCTCACGGTGGTTTCGTTTTTACATCAGGAGTAACGGGTGATGGTAACAGACAAATTCTTGAATACAAATGCCAGTTAGAAAACAATTCAGAGTTCACTGCCAACGTTTTAGTTGCCTGCGCCAGAGCAGCTTATCGACTAAATGAGAAAGGATACAGAGGAGCGTTTACCCTCTTAGATTTCCCCTTGAGTTTTTTGAGTCCTTATTCTGGAGACTTCTTAAGAAAAAAAGAGTGGTAAATAGCAAAAGTTGGTGAGTAGCATCGAGAGTGAATTCTCCGCCTGTTTTGAATCAAGGGCAAGACGGAATCCAAGTCCATGATCACGGTGTGTTATTTCTCTTGATTCTCTGTGGGCCGGTCTGGTATAGCACTCGCACAGGTG
>Ga0209635_10005378_pt1 | contig 10092 bp, 11 predicted proteins | sample DeeMarSWOR230_32_FD_187463 | JGI IMG/M metagenome (GOLD analysis project Ga0209635, IMG submission 187463) | Marine sediment microbial communities from White Oak River estuary, North Carolina - WOR-2-30_32 (SPAdes) (version 2) | ecosystem: Environmental > Aquatic > Marine > Intertidal zone >...
CAAAAAATTTTAATCCTGATGACAGTGCTCCTTCTGCCATCGCAACATTTCCCATCATCAAATGCCTTCCTTCTGGCAAAAATCTCTTTCCATTTTCAATATTCATTTTATATCCCTCCTAAAATTTTGGCTTTTTCAGCCAATTTTTCTTCTTCCTCTTCTAAAACATAAATACACCATTCAGGGCATCCAAATTCACATCGTCGACAACCTGTACAATATTTCGCTTTACCCTCTTTCACTCTTGGAATATAAGCAACTCTCATATTCAATTCATCTCCAATTTCTAAAATACCTGTTGGGCACACAGATACGCATATAGCACACTGGTCTCCACCACATCTATTTTTATTCAAAAACAATTTAAATTTCTTTTCCTTATTATCCACCAATTTTGGAATTTTTGAATCAACTCCAAAAGAATTCTATTGATTTAAAAAATATTTTAATTGTTATAAATTTCAATTTACTTCAAAATAAGTATTACTTAAAATAATTTAAGGCAAAATAATTAAAACCTTTTTTTAAATTAAGATTATATCTTTATTATGAAAAAAATAATTTTCTTAGGGTGTTTATCAAGTAGCAGATATAAAGATACATGCGAAAATGCTATAAAAATTATTAAATTTTTAGATAATGAATATCAAGTGTTGGAGAATCCCCCTTGTTGTGGCGCTCTTGCTCATCAAATCGCACCCATCGAAGAAATAAGAGACCACGTAAAACTTGTAAATAATTGGTTAAAAGATAATGATGTAAACAAATTGATTACCATATGTGCAGGTTGCTATAATTACCTTACTCGTTATTATCCTAAATATTTAGGAACAGATTTTAACGTTAAAGTAATGCATTTGCTACAGCTTATGAATGAACCTGAAAACTTGAAAAAATTGAACTTAAAATATCCAGGTAAAAAATTAAAGATATATTATCATGATGCCTGTCATTTGAGGAATGCAGAGAACCCAATTATTGACGAACCACGGAATATTATTAATTCAATCGAAGGAAACATCTTCCTCGGGGAAATGGAAAATACTAAAATAAATTCGCTTTGTTGCGGAGCAGGAGGAGGAGTGTATTCAATTTTTAAAGAAAACAGTGATTTCAGTTCTAAATTAATTTTTGATCAAATGAGAATGCCTAAAGCCTTACTTACCGCTTGTCCGTTTTGTTATAATTCTTTTATAAGAATTAAAGAAGAAAATAATATTAAAACGCCTGTAATTAAATTCGAAGATTTTATTTTAAAATTAATGGAAGGGGTTGATCCTATAAGTGTCTGAAAGAGGAAAGGAATTATATAATGAAATTAAAGATAAATTGGAAGAATTAAAGAATGAAAATTCCGCTTATGCTCAATTTAATGAAATATGGAAAATGGCATGCGCTATCAAATATAAATCATACGATTTGAGATATCTTTATGAAGATACGAGTAGAGAATTTGTTGACGAGCATAGAGATCATTTAATTAAAATGAAGGAAGATTTTGTTGAAAATTTAGATGAATATGTAGATAAATGCATTAAAAGAATGGAAAGTACAAATCACTTCAGAGTATATCTTGTAAAAACTAATCAAGAAGCTCAAAGAATTTTTATGGAAGAGTTAGGAGATAATAAAGTTATATACAAATCAAAGTCTTTAGAGGCAAAAGATGCGGGGATAATGGATACCCTTAAAAAAAATAATATAACTATTAAAGAAACTGACTTAGGAGATGTATTCTGCCAATTGTTAGAATATGATTATCCGAGTTTTACTTTAGGTCCTGGAATACAATTTACCCCTGAAGAGATTGTCGCTAAAATAAAAGAAAAGTATGGAGTTGAAGTAGAACCCGAAGCTGAAGCAATTGTTAATTATTTTAGAAATACATATCGTAAAGAATTACTTAAAGATGTGAAGGTGTCATTAACTTCTGCTAATGCAATATCAGCACAAGATGGATCAATTGTTTTAGTAGAAAATGAGGGAAATATTAGTATTATTACAAGAGCAACGGAAAAGCATATAGTTGTAGCTGGGATTCAAAGAATAGTTCCAAGCGTTTTTGATGCCTTACTATGCGCAAAAATACAAGAAAGAATCATAAATGTAGATGGTGCTTATATTAGTTTTATTTCATCTCCTTCGAATACTTCAGATGTTCAAGGACACCGTGTATTCGGAATGTACGGAGCTAAAGAAGTGGTTGTAATTCTTGTGGATGATTGGCGTATGAAAGCTGTAAAAGAAAACCTTTTTTATAAAGATATGTTGAAATGCATCGGTTGTAAAAGCTGTGATCTTGTATGTACTGCCTCTAGAGCATTTGGAAATATTTATGCTTCTAAATATGGAATTGGTGCTATAAATATTGTTCGTGATTATATTCATAATGGTATTGAAGCAGCAGTCGCAGATGGTTTGTTCTTATGTACAGGATGTGAAAATTGTACTAACTGGTGTCCAACAGGAGTAGATGTAGCAGAAATGATAAGGCAATTAAAAAGAATAGCAACTAAAGAAGGCTTTTGCCCCCCAACATTAGAACAATATAAAGAGAAAATTTTCAGAGAAAAAAATCCATTCAATTAACTCTTTTTTAATCATAATATTCTACTTTTTTATAAAATAAACGGAAGTGTTCCGTGAGCTCTCCATACTGCTAAATCATTGAAGCCTAACTGTTCAGCATAGGTTTTTTCTCCATTACAAACAGACTTCAATTTTTGCCATAAAATTTCAGCGATATCTTCAACTTTTTTATTTTCAGTAATGATTTTACTCGCATTGATATCAATATTGCTTGCCATCCATTCACAAGTTTTTTCATTTCCACATATCTTAATCACTGGAGCTATAGGGTTGCCACATGGTGTTCCTCTTCCCGTTGTCATTAAAATCGCTTGCGCTCCCGCAGCAGCTAAGCCTGTCATAGATTCTATATCTATTCCTGGTTCAATCATCAGCCATAATCCTTTTCCTTTGGGTGATTCAGAATAATCTAAAATCCCTTGGATTGGTGCTTTCCCAGCTTTTGCAATAGTACCTAAAGATTTCTCTTCGATCGTTGTTAGGCCCCCTTCAATATTTCCTGGAGTTGGTTGGATTCCCCTAAAATCGATTCCTCTTTTCATAGATTTTTCTAAAAATTTATTAATTAATTCTTTTATTTTGTGAGCAACTTTTTCATTAATTGCACGTTCCATTAATAAATGCTCAGTTCCAATCCATTCTGTAAATTCTGGGAGTATACAAGTTCCACCTAATTCTATTATCTTATCTGAAACTAAACCTACTGCTGGGTTTGCAGAAATACCCGAGATTGCATCAGAAGAACCACATTCTAAACCTAAAATGATATGCGAGAAATTAAAAGACTCTCTCTTTAATTTATTTGCTTCATTTACCAGATTTTTACAAATTTTAATCCCCTTTTCTATTGCTGCATTAGAACCCCCTTTTACATCTTGTACATCAAAAAATTCAACTGGTTTCTTAGACCTTTTAATATGTTTTGATAATAAAGTGCTTTTTAAACTTTCACAACCTAAACCAACAACTAATACTCCATAAATATTTGGATTACTACCGAGGCCCGCTAAAGTGCGTATCGTATACGTATAATCGACACCAAATTGAACACATCCTAATGGGTGAGTTATTGCCACTCCATTTTCTACTTTATTAACAATTTGTTGAACAATATGATTTACACATAAAACAGATGATAGAACAGCAATTTTATTTCTTATACCTACTTGACCTTTAGTTCTTTCATATCCTAAAAATTCTTCTATCATTCTTTAATAACCTTCAAATAATGACTCTTAATATTATGAATATGAATCCAATCTCCAGACTTTATTTCTTTTATTGCAATACCAATAGTTTCACCATACTTTTTTATTAATTCTCCTTTCTTAATATCGTTAAGAGCAAATTTGTGACCCATTGGGATTTTCTGATTAATTCTAATGATTTTTTCCTTTAATTTAATTTCAGTACTCATAGGAATTTCCTCTAATGCAGTAGCACAGTTATCCTTTGAGTTCATTACAATAAATTTATTTTTCAATTGAGGCATCAACTAATTAAAAAAAATTAAAAGAATTTGAGTTTATAATGCTGCGATAGCACTTATTTCTACTAACATAGAAGCTACTGGTAAATTTGATACTTCTATTGTAGCTCTTGCCGGATAAGTTTCTGTGACTCCATTATCATTAAAAAACTTTTTATAGCTTTTGTTCATTTTACCAAAATCATTTATATCTCTTAGAAAAACGGTGGTATTTACAATATTAGAGACTTTCCCTCCAGCAGCTTCAACAATTTTTTTAATGTTTTCCAGTGCCGTAGAGGTCTGTTCTTTAATATCTGTTGTTCCTTGCGCAGGACCTTGACCTGAGATAAAAAGTAAATTTCTATTTTTTATACCAGGGCTATAAGGACCAACAACAGGAGTTCCTGGGTTAATTTTTTCGATATCTACCATATATAATTTTTCACCTCATTAATTAATAATTTTTTCCTCTAGCTAATATTTCCCATTTAGCAAATTCTTTGTTATCTTTTATAACTGTGAAGAAATCATATAGATTTACTGTTGTGCAAATGTGTGAGGGGTGTAATTCAACCTTTTGTCCAATTCTAAAGTTGGTTTTAGGACTAGTTCTAAAAATGGAGTGTTCTTCTGTCATTACTCTAATTTTGCATTTGGGATAGTTCTTGAAAATTGGGTTTCCATTATCATTGGTGGCAGCTTTTAATCCTGCATCAACCGTATATAATCTTCTTCCAGGATTATTGGTAATTGTTCCTAAAACAGTAGCTCCTATTTTAAATTCTGGAGATACTTTAAAATAATGTTCATCATTGAAAATGTATGTGCCTGGTTGAAGTTCGGTAACTCCTTCGCATTTTGCTGAAAACTTATAAGTTACAGTATTACTTGCGGTCAAATATGTTATTTTAAATCCATGGTTATTTAATAGATCTCTTGTATCTACTAATAATTTTATACATTCTTCTGTTTGCATTTTCCTTAATTCAGGGTCAATTACTGAAGTTAAGTGACCCTCATAACCTTGAAGTCCAACTAACTTTAAATTAGGTTGCTTTAAAATAAAATTTGCAAGTTTTAATGCAGGTTCTCCAGGTTTTACTCCATTTCTTCCTAATCCTATATCTACTTCAATTAAAATCTCTAATTTGATACCATTTTTAGAAGCAATATTATTTAAGTCTAAAACATTCTGTTCTGAATCAACACACACTCTCACTAATGAGTTTTTATTCAGTTCCACCAACCTTTTAATTTGATTCAAATTAACCACTTCATTTGCGATTAAGATATCATTAAAACCGTTTTCAGCAAATACCTCCGCTTCACCTACTCTTGCAACACAAATCCCCTTAGCTCCGGCTTCCAGTTGCATCTTCCCTATAATTGGGCATTTATGGGTTTTAACATGAGGACGTAATTTAACATTATTTTCTTTAGCAAATTTTGCCATTTTTTCAATATTTTCTTTCATAATATCATAGTAAACTAAAAGAGCAGGTGTTGATATTTTATCTTTCCAACTTTCTTCCAAATTTTATAACCTTACAAATAAGAATATTAGAATATTGATTTATTAAAACATGAAAATCTAATTAAATTTATTGCGATCTCAATTCAGACCATTTAGCATAAAAAATTTGCCTTTAAAATAGAAAATAATATTTGATACTATTCTATATATAATCTAACTTATTCAGAAATACTAGTGATAATATGCCAAAATTTTCTAAAGAACCATTAAGGGGTATGGAAGATTTTTATCCCGATGATTTACGTCAATTGAATTGGATAATTGATACTATAAGAGATGTTGCAGAACGCTATGGTTATGAAGAGTATGAAACTCCTCGATTAGAGCCAATTGAAATCTTTGCTGCAAAATCCTCTGATGAGCTAGTATATGAGCAATCTTTTATAGTTGAGAAGAAAAAGGGAGAAAAATTAATTTTAATTCCTGAACTCACTCCATCTTTAGCACGGATTGTTGCTAAGAAAAGTCAAGAATTAAAAAAACCTATCAGATGGTATTCGGTTCCAATATGTTATAGATATGAGAGACCCCAAAGAGGAAGAAGGCGTGAATTTAAACAAATTAATATAGATATACTTGGTGATAATAGTTTATATGCCGATCTTGAGATTTTTAATATTGTAGTTGATATTTTTAAAGAATTCGGTGCTACCCCTACGCAATTTCAGATATTTTATAATAATCGACGTTTTATAGATTCGGTATGTAATATCATACTTAAAATGGATAATAAAAATTTACCAATCCTCTATAAAGTACTCGATAAATCTGATAAGATGGATGAGGATGATTTTGAAAAATACGTGACTGAAACTTTTCAAAACGAGATAATACTTCAAGGTATTTTTATACTAAAAGATTCAAATAGTGTAAGTGATTTATTAGAGAAGTTTGATAATATACCTGAAGAGTTTTATAAATCTGATGGATATAAAGAGTTAATCATGTTTGAACAGTACTTAAAAGAAATAGGGATTTCTGATTATTGTACTTTTTCATCTAGCGTTGTAAGAGGTTTAGATTATTATACGGGAATTGTATATGAAGTTTTTGATACTGGTAAAGAAAATATAAGAAGCATTTTCGGTGGGGGTCGATATGATGATTTATTATCATTGTTTTCTGACGAAAAAATATCAGGTACTGGTTTTGGAATGGGTGTTTTAATGCTAAATTTATTTTTAGAAACTTATGACTTAATTCCTCAAGAGGTTAGAGAAAAAGATTATACTGATACCGTTTATATCGCGTCAATCGACGAAACTGTATCATTATACGCTTTTAAAATCGGTCAAATTCTCCGTAACGAGGAAATACCTTGTTTAATTGATTTTAAGTTTAAAAATTTAAAGAATCAACTTAGTAAAGCAAATGAATTAGGAGTTTTGATTACTTTAATCGTTGGAGCTAAAGAAATGAATAAAAATGAGGTAACAATAAGAAATATGAAAACTGAGGAACAAAAAACGATTAAAATTGATAAACTTATAGAAGAATTCTATTATATATTAGATGAATATGCTGAATAAAACGAATATTTCAAATTTGGTCCATCTATCATAAATGTTTAATTTACATTCAACTTTGTTAATTATCTCATATCAAATTTTTATAAAACATCATATATAGAAAAGAAATCATTCTCATTACTAAAACTTCCTAATTCCGTAGTATCATGAAATAAAAATTCCCCTTTCAGACAACAAAAATGAATTTCTTCGATATTTTTATTCTTTTTAGTTCTATTTTTTATGTTTTTTTTAAAAATATTCATCTTATAATGCACTATTCTTTTCTCTCAATAAAATTTAGAATTTTATTTTCAAAAAAAATACTTTAAAATATTTTACTTTGTTCATAATTGAGCAAAAATGTATATTTAGCTAGGTTGAACTTTTCGATTTTTGTATCTTCCGTATGTTTTTCTTTCTCGAGTTTAGAGATAGGTATTTTAATTACGAATTTATATTCTTTTAAATACATATTATAGTAAAAGACTTGTTTATTTTTATCGAAATCAAGAAACTTATTTAAATTCATGAACATTCCATTTTTTTAATCACTATTATTTCTCCTACGATTACCCTTGTTTTGACCAAATATCAGTCCTAATCCGCGATTGATCCTTCTTTTTTATTTCAATTATTTTTACAAAAATTGATTATTTAAAAGTTATGAATAATAATTCAAAATAGAGTGTATTAATTACTTATATTTTATAACTGAAATCAAATCTATTACTTAAAATAAAAGAAATAACATTTTAAATAATGAATAATTATTCACAATATTATATTATTAAAAATCTACTAAAATCATAAAAGTGTGAGGTTATGTTATGCAAGAAGAGATCCCTTCCATAGACAAGAAAAAAAGTATGATGGATGAACGCATGAAAAATATTGAAAAAAATATGGAAAAAATAAAGCATAAAATTGTCATTATATCTGGAAAAGGAGGTGTTGGAAAAACCACTGTTGCCGTTAACCTTGCGATTAGTTTAGCTAGCGTTGGACTAAGGATAGGAATTTTAGATGTAGATATTACCGGTCCTAATGTATTAAAAATGCTAGGAGTTAATCCAGAAATTAAACCCAGAGTCGAACCTGGAGCTAATAAATTTTATCCTGTAAATGGTCCTTTAAATATAAAAGTTATGAGTATGGCTTTTTTAACTCAAAGTTCAGATGAACCTGTTATTTGGAGAGGCCCAATGAAAATGGGTGCAGTAAGGCAATTTTTAGGAGATGCCATTTGGGGCGAACTTGATTATTTGGTGTGTGATTTACCCCCAGGAACTTCTGATGAGATATTAGATATTTTACAGTTAATTCCAGATGAGAATGTTATTATTGTATCAACACCTCAGGAAGTAGCTTTAATGGATGCCAGAAAAACGATTAAAATGGCTCAGATAATGAAAAGAAATGTTCTTGGAATTATTGAAAATATGTCAGGATTTAAATGTCCAAAATGCGGTGAATTCATTGAAATTTTTGGAAGTGGAGGTGCAGAAAAAGCTGCGAAAGATTTTAAGATTCAATTGTTAGGGAAAATTCCTTTTGAAACAGAAATAGGTCAGCAAGGCGATCAAGGATTACCCTTTACTTTAAAATATCCTGATTCTGAAAGTGGAAAAGCTTTTAAAAAGGTTGTAAATAGAACTCGTGAAATTATCGAAAAATGAAAACCTCATTTTAATTTAGGAAGAGGTGAAAATAGAATACCTAAAGATAATTTTGATACGTTTGTAAATAAGCTTCAAAAAAAAATTATAAAAAAAGAGGTTGAAGAATATAATGAGATTATTGTTGATTTATTCAATAATCCAAAAAATTGGGGAAAACTCCCAGAGGAAGAAATTTCAGTCTCACAATCTTATACTGGCCCTTGTAGAGATACAATGCAATTCTTTTTAAAAATTAATAATAATATAATCGAAAAGGCGAATTTTGTTACAGACGGTTGTGGGGCATCTGTTGCAACAGCAAGTCAAACAACTATTCTCATTGAAGGTAAATCTTTAGATTTTGCAGAACAATTAAAACCCGAAGATGTTGATCAGGCTCTGAAAGGCTTACCGGAGGATCATAAACACTGCACAGAATTAGCGGTAAGAACTTTAAAACGCGCATTAAAAAAATATAAAGATCAATTTTAAAAAATATTTTAGAAAATCGTGAAATTAATGTCAAATATTCGATTAGAAAATCAAAAAATCGAAGACTCAATTAAAGAGATAGCAAGATATTTACTTAAAGAAAAAAAAGTAGATGTAATTATTGGGTATTCAATTGGAACTGTTCCATTGAGTACTATGCCGATTTTTGTAAGAAATGAAATAGATATTGATAAATTAATATGGAATAATTTATGTTATGCAAATTTAGCCAAGTATTTAGCCCCTCGAGTGCCACAGCTGAAAGATCCTAACGATAATAACTTAAAAGTAGGAATTATAGCTAAAGGGTGTGTCGGTAGAGCCTTAATTCATCTGATTATAGAAAAACAAATCAATCTTAATGAGATAAAAATCATAGGAATACATTGTAATGGAATCATTAATAGAAAGAGAATTGAAAAAGAAATTGGAGAAAAAGAGATTCTTGAATGTTTCATATTAAATGATGATATAGTTATTAAAGGAAGAAATTTTGAACAGAAATTTCCATTCCATGAATATTTAAATGAATTATGTAAAACTTGTAAAATCAGATCTCCGCCAAAATCTTCACCTCTATTAAATGTGATAATTGGAGAATCACAAGAAATTACCTTTTTAGAAGATGAATATACAGAAATTGTTGAATTTGATGCGAAATCTCCTAAGGAAAAATGGAAATATATAAAAGATCTTTTAAGTAATTGCATAAGATGTTATGCTTGCAGAGAAGCTTGTCCTATGTGTTATTGCAATCTATGTTTTGTAGATCAAAATAAGCCCATTTGGTTCGGTAAGACAACAGAATTATCTGATATAATAGTTTTTCATTTGGTT
>Ga0209635_10005380_pt1 | contig 10092 bp, 8 predicted proteins | sample DeeMarSWOR230_32_FD_187463 | JGI IMG/M metagenome (GOLD analysis project Ga0209635, IMG submission 187463) | Marine sediment microbial communities from White Oak River estuary, North Carolina - WOR-2-30_32 (SPAdes) (version 2) | ecosystem: Environmental > Aquatic > Marine > Intertidal zone >...
ACTGTCACTTCCTAACAACGTTTTTCGTGGTTCTGCGAAACGTTCCAGATAGACTTGATGGCATATTCCATTCCCAGGTCGTGAGAAATGCAAGCCATATTTCGCAGCAAAAGTTTGCAGATATTTGTGATCATCAGTGTCCCTGAAATCTGTCTGAATGTTTTTGTGATCAACAAACCCTATGCTTAATTCTGTTTTTACTCTTGGAACGCCAATTGCTTCAAACTGAAGAGCAACTAGTGTTCCCGTTGTATCATGAATTAATGTGTGATCAATTTTTAGACCTATCTCTTCGCCTCTTTCAATCTTTCCTTCAACTAGATGTTTACCAATAATTTGTTCTGATAATGTCTTTTTCATAAGAAATCCAACAAAAAGTGGTTAATTTTCCATTAATGGAAGAAAACTACCTACTTTGGTAACTGACTATTCTTCCAATAAGAAGGGAGATGCTTTTGGATTAATCGCTTTATTTCTAAGTCTGAGAAAGCAGCAATCCGTCCTTCAGAATATTGTTTATCCACCTCTTCTTTGATCATAAGTATTCCTGGATGGTCCTTACGTAAAGCTTCCTCCTTCTTTAAACCAAGAAGGTCACTAACTCTCCAAGCGATTCCACTTGCACCTGAATAGGTGCCAATAGCACTCTTTGGAGGGACACCCAAAATTATGGAGAAGTCAAAGGGAGTATAAATCTCAGGATTCTTTATCATGCCATCTGCGTGGATGCCAGCTCTTGTTATGTTGAAGTTACTTCCTACAAAAGGATAAAATTCGGGTACAATATACCCTATCGTTTGATAATACTCTGCGATCTTCCTTATTATTGTTGTATCTATGTTATTCTGCCCCTTTAATTGTATCAATTGAAAGAGTAGTCCTTCGATTGGAGTGTTACCCGCTCTTTCCCCAATGCCTAGAAGCGTACCATTGACTCCACTACACCCATATAGCCAAGCCATAACAGAGTTGATTATTGCAAGGTGAAAATCGTTGTGCCCATGAAACTCCAACCATTCACTTGGTAATCCACCATCAGTTGTTATTGCATGAATCATCTTTGGGATACTTCGTGGAGGTTTTGCGTTTGGAAAAGGTACTCCAATTCCTAGTGTATCGCAAGCACGAACCTTTGTTGGCATGCCATACTCCTCTGATAGAAGCATAAGACGTTGGATGAAGGGAATCACAACGCCATACAAGTCAGCGCGTGAAGTATCTTCGATGTGACAACGCGGTATGATCTCTCTCTTCAAACAGGTTTCAGCTATTTCAAGGTGGTTTTCTATTGTTTTCTTCCTATCCCACCCAAATTTATAGAATATGTGGTAGTCTGAAAGGGAAGACAATATTCCGGTTTCCTCTACTTTAAGAGCCCTTACAAGTTCAAGATCTGATTTCTTTGCTCTGATCCAACTCGTAACCTTGGGAAAATCATATCCTTTGTTAAGACATATCTCAGCTGCTTTTCTATCGCGTTGAGTATATAGGAAGAACTCTGTAGCTCTAATAACTCCATTTTCTCTACTGAGTTCATGCATCAAATCAAAGAGGTTTACCATTTGCTCGGTCGTGTAAGGTTCTCTAGCCTGTTGACCATCACGGAATGTAGTATCAGTGATATAGATATCCGCAGGTAGGTTCATAGGTACATGTTTGTTATCGAAGACAACCTTTGGGAGAGAAGAGTATGGGAAAAACTCTCTAAATAAATTTGGTTTATCCACAGTTACTATGTCAGATACTCTCTTGGAAATATGCAAATATTTCTCAGCCTATTAAGATCTAATTATAAACTTCATCAAAAAGGGATGTCACTATTTAAATTTTTTTCATTATTTTAATCACTTTGTACATTCTTATGTAAAAAATATGCAAAAGATTTATACGTATCTTCTCAGGCAACTCAATTTTTATAGTTAGTATTAAATGGAGAAAATTTGAAGTGTGTGGGATAGTAGGAATTCTAAATGAGCTTGGAGAAGTCATATCTGGGAAAATGGTCATTCAAGCCACAAACGCCATGGAATATCGTTATAACGGTTTGGGAGGAGGATTCGCAGGCTATGGCATATATCCCGAGCATAAAGAGTTCTATGCTTTGCATATCCTTTTCCCTGATAGGGAGAGGCGAAACAAAGTTGAAGAAATTCTATTAGAGAATGTTAAAATAGTTCATGATGAGAAGATCCCAATTAGAGAGGGATCCCCTCTTTCCTCTAAGTATATTCCATGGAGATACTTTATTGATCCTTTAAACACTTCTCCAGAGAACTCAGACGATGCAATCATTGAACTTGTCATGCATATCAGTTCCGAGGTAAAGGATATTGCCATTCTTTCAAGTGGAAAAAATATGGGGGTCTTTAAGGCTACAGGTTACCCGAGGGAGGTCGCAGACCTCTTCAAAATAGACGAGTATAACGCATATCTTTGGATAGGTCATGGGAGATATCCTACAAATACTCCTGGATGGTGGGGAGGTGCTCATCCTTTCAACATCCTTGATTGGTCAGTTGTCCATAATGGTGAGATTAGTTCATACGATACGAATAGAAGATTTCTACAGATGTGGGGTTATAATTGTAATTTATTAACGGATACAGAAGTAATTGCATATGTCTTTGATCTATTGGTAAGAAAACATGGCTTACCCTTAAAATTAGCTGCCTATGCTATGGCTCCGCCTTTTTGGAAACAAATCGATAGACTAAATGAAAAGGAAATGAAAATGATCAAAGCAATAAGAATGGTTTATGGATCTGCTCTTTTGAATGGTCCTTTTAGTATTGTTGTTGGGAGAAGCAATGTCATGATAGGTATGACTGATAGGATTAAACTTAGACCCTTGATCGCTGCAAAAAAGGGGGTGATGAGTTTTCTATCAAGTGAAGAGTCATCCATTAGAAGCGTCTGTTCAGATCCAGATGTTATCTGGTCGCCAAAAGCTGGAGAACCTGTTGTCTCAACAGTAGGAGGAAAGTAAGTATGTTTGTTCCGCCTGAGTTTAAGGTCATAATAGATCAGGAGAAATGTATTCGTTGTAAGGCTTGCACAATTCAATGTTCCTTTGAAGCTCTTTCTTTTTCTGATGAGGAAGGTCAAATTATCGCGGATAATAATAAGTGTGTTTGCTGTCAACGATGTATGGCGATGTGTCCAACTAAAGCTATTTCAGTCATAAAGAATCCAATCGTATACGCTCCACATCCAACTTGGACTGAGGAGAAAAGGAGAGACATCTATATTCAAGCACAGACAGGAAGTGCAATTTTGACGGGAGTAGGTAGCACACAGTCTACAATCCCTTACTTGTTCGATCATCTACTCTTGGACGCTTGTCAAGTAACAAACCCAGCTATAGACGCGATTCGTGAACCTATGGAACTTCGAACTTATATAGGAAGAAAACCGAGACGTCTCGAGTTTAAGAGTTTAAATGAAGATTACGAACTTAAGACTGAAATCGCTCCAAATCTCTTAATGGAAACACCAATAATGATAGCTGGGATGTCTTATGGTGCAATAAGCTTAGAGGCACATAAAGCCTGTGCTATGGCAGCTAAGGAACAAGGCACGTTCTTCAATTCAGGAGAAGGAGGTCTACACACAGACCAATACATATACGGTGATCACATTATTGTACAAGTCGCTTCTGGTAGGTTTGGTGTTCACATGGATTATCTCAATGTCGCTGCTGCAGTCGAGATTAAGATTGGTCAAGGCGCAAAGCCAGGAATGGGTGGACATCTCCCCGGAGAAAAAATTACCGAACCTATCTCTCAAACAAGAATGATACCCGTGGGTACAGACGCGTTATCTCCTGCACCTCAACACGATATTTACTCAATTGAAGATTTGTCACAATTAATATATGCAATTAAAGAGGCGACAAGATATGAGAAACCTGTTCTTGTCAAAATCTCTGCTGTACACAATAGTGCAGCCATTGCAAGTGGTATAGTCAGGGGAGGAGCTGATGCTGTTGTGATAGATGGATTTAGAGGTTCAACTGGTGCTGCACCAAAAGTGGCTGAGGATCATATAGGTATTCCAATAGCTGCTGCTATTGCAGCTGTTGATGATCGTCTCTGTAATGAAGGTATCCGGGATGAAGCTTCACTGATTGCTAGTGGAGGAATAAGATGCGCAGGCGATATAGCTAAGGCTATAGCTCTTGGCGCAGACGCTGTCGCAATTGGAATGTCTGTATTGATCGCGATGGGCTGTCGCATTTGTAAGAAGTGTTATACGGGTCGTTGTCCTTGGGGCATAGCCACTCAGAGACCAGAGCTCAGAAAGAGATTGAATATAGAAATCGCTGCAAAAAGAGTTTCAAACCTTCTTGCAGCTTGGAGCTTAGAATTGAAAGAGATTCTCGGTGCAAACGGTATGAACTCTATCGAAAGTCTCAGAGGCAATCGAGAAAGGTTGAGAGCAGTAGGACTTGACCAGCCAACATTAGATGTATTAGGAGTTAAACCTGCAGGGCGATAAATATGAAGACAATAGATGCTAAAGATTTGAGTTACAAACAACTTAACGAGAAATTATTCAATTCCATTGATGATGGAGAACGCCAAATCCGTTTAACAAATGTTAAGGGACAGCGATATATCGCAGCTGGATGTACGTTAAAAGATTTGGAAATTGAAATAGAGGGTACTCCTGGAAATGATTTAGGAGCCTTCATGAATGGTCCAACCATTACTGTCAAAGGAAACGTTCAAGATGCAACCGGAAACACAATGAATTATGGTAGGATCATCATTCAAGGCGATTCACGTGATGTAACGGGACACTCTATGCGAGGCGGTATGATACTAATTAAGGGAAACATTGGCTATAGGGTTGGACTCCACATGAAAGCATTTGGCAACAATTTTCCCATTATTGTTGCAGGTGGTAAAGCCGGTGATTTTCTTGGAGAATATATGGCAGGAGGCATATTAATAGTACTAGGTCTTTTAAACGATGATGATGAGAGACTTATTGGAGATTGGACAGGAACAGGTATGCATGCAGGGGTCATATATGTGAAAGGAAATGTTACTGAGGATCAACTTGGTTATGGCGCAAAGTTAATCGACTTCACTGAAGAAGATAGAGAACAGATAACCCCTATACTACGAGAATATAGTAAAAACTTTGGAATAAAACTATCACAGTTAAATAAAGAAAAATTCACAAAAATTGTACCAGTATCCTACAGACCCTATGGTAAGCTATATGCATTAAAAATCTAAACTTGAAATTATTTCAAAACAATAAAATCGTTTCAATATTAGCAAAGGGCAAAGCTAGTTATTCTTCTGTAATTTTTTTAATAGATAAAAGGTAATTGCACTATAACAATTTACTACATTCAGATTGATATTGGATTAGGATAGTTCGGTAAGAATCTCTCTAGTCGATTCATTCCCTTTTCGATCTCATTTAGTGAAGTTGCATATGAGAAACGGATGTGTCCCTCACCCTCGGAACCAAATCCAACCCCTGGGATGCAGGATACCTTTGCATTTTCGATGAGATTATTAGAGAACTTCATGGAGTCATTGTCGTATTCAGAGACATCCGGAAAGACATAAAATGCTCCATCTGGCGTAGTCATATTCAATCCCATCTTCTTCAGTTCATTTGTAATGTAGTTACGTCTTTTTTTGTACTGGGAAACCATTTTTTTAACAGATCTTTGAGAACCCATTAATGCCGCAAGAGCGCCCATCTGAGTTACCGAGCTTGGACATGATGTAGTTACTCGGTTAACCTTCATGATCGCTTTGATGTAATCTTCATCAGCAACCACATATCCCACTCTCCAACCAGTCATAGCATAAGTCTTTGAAAAGGAATTGATCAACATTGTGTTACTCAAATCATGATCATACTCAGCAAAAGAGACGTGCTTTCGTCCATATACTATTTCTTCATATACTTCATCACATATTATGAAAAGATCGTGATCCTCCGCAATTTCAGCCACTGTTTTAATATCACGTCTACTCCAAACTCTTCCTGTAGGGTTTTGTGGAGTATTGACAATTAGAGCTCTTGTCTTATCATTTATTTTCTCCAAAATGTTCTCAGTTTGCAATTTATCATCTTCAAAGAACTTGGATAGAACAGGTTTTCCTCCTGCGATTTCTACCATGTATGGATAAGGTGCCCAAGACGGGTTTTCAATGATCACTTCCTGTCCAAAGTCAAGGATCGCTGCGGAAGCACAGAAGAGAGCACCCATACCACCCGTAGTAATGATAATATTATCTCGGGATAATCCAGCTACTTTTTTACTCTCTTTTTCAGCTACAGCATCCCGTAATTCACGCACACCATAAGTAGAAGTGTAATGAGTAAAATTCTGTTTTAAAGCGTTATTTGCATTTCTCTTAATGTGGCGAGGCGTGTTAAAATCTGGCTCGCCTAAATCCAATCTTACACATCTAGGCGTATTTGCAGCTTTATCTGCAAAAGACCGGAGAGGAGGCGGTTTAATAGAAAGAATTTTGTTAGAAAGACGCATTACATTAACTCCAAACAAATTATTTGTTTATGACCTCGTCAATTGTAGCCTTATAAATAAAAATGTTTCAGTCTATAAGGAAAATAAGCAGATAAAAACCATACAACCTTTTAAAATCAATAACGTTCAAACGATTTTAGTCCACATATTTTTGAAAAAATGTGATTTTTATAATTGTAAAGTATGAAATTTTACAAGAACGTGCAAGTCAATGAACTAAGAAAAATGTTTAATCCTTATATTATGAAACAAATTAACAAAATTTTATCTAATCGTCTTTTAATTTCAAAACATATCGGATACTGTGATTATATTGGAATTCATTGAATTAGTAAAGATGAGGAAAAGCATAAGAAAATACAAACCCGACAACATTCCAGAAGAAAAACTGAAATATATAATCGAAGCAACTCGACTTGCTCCTTCATGGAAGAACAGCCAACCATGGAGATTCATCGTAGTAACAAAGGAAGAACTAAAGAAGAAGATTACCACAAGAGATTGGGTAGCTGAAGCGCCAATAATTATAGTTGGTGTTGCTGATCCAACACTATCAGGAACTAGAGAGAATAAACAATATTATTTAGTAGACATGGGAATCGCTATGGAACACATGGTGTTAGCTGCAACTGAACTTGGACTCGGTACTTGTTGGATAGGCTTAAGATTCAACGAAGAAACCGTTAAAGATACCCTGAAAATTCCTAAGCAATATCAAGTCGTTGCGATAACCCCCCTAGGATATCCTGATGAGAAACCATCCCCAAAAACAAGAAAAAATGCGGAAGAAATTGTACATAAAGAAACTTGGTAATAAGTCCAGTTTTTCTTTAGTTAACTAGCTTAGAATAAAAATTGTGGCGGGCTTGATGGGATTTGAACCCATGACCTCTGGCTGACTCCCAATCGTAATTTGTCCGGAGGCCAGTGCCCTATCCATACTAGGCAACAAGCCCTAGGATAGACTCGACATAAGTAAAATTATAGACGAGTTCACTTGATAATAAAAAATGATTCTAACTAATTAAAATATAATGCACCTTTATGAAACGACTTTTGATACAAGACTGGAGCCAAAAGTTTTATAGGAATTATCTGCTCAGTCACTTGAAGTAGCCCGGGTAGCTCAGACTGACATGTGATGGTCTTAGGAGAGCGTCCGACGCGACCAATATCGTGGGCGAAGCTGAAGAGATATCCTCCGAAACCGGATTGTCGTGTGTTCAAATCACACCCCGGGCATCAAATTATATCAAAATCAAGCTTTTTTAAAAAAAAATAGTGAATATCAAAAGATTTCTCACAATAATAAAGCAAAGCAAGTGTTTTTTAAAATTTTAACTTCGTTATTAGACGAACGAAAATATCAAATTTAAGTTCCTGACCTAGAAAATACCCATGAATCAAAGAAGTTATCTTGACCTCAAACCTGATGAAGTTGAGCATGCCCAATTCTTACACGAAGAGAGCATAGTGATAGACGCTAGTATTGTACCCTTCATTAACTACGTAGGCGAAGACATCTGGCTTGATGATGTATTAAATGGAGGAGTTACAGCAAGTAATGCAACTGTCTGCATGCAAAAGAACATTATCGAAGCCCTACGAGAGTTATTAGAATATCACAATTGGGCTAAAAAGAAGAATGACAGAGCCTTAATCGTATTAAAAGCAGAAGACATCGAGAGGGCTAAGAGTGAAGGAAAGCATGGAGTCATTTTTGGTCCTCAAGATAGCGATTTTCTTGAGGGTTCAACACATCTTCTCAAAACAGCTTCCGATTGGGGACTTAGAATAGTTCAGCTCGCTTACAGTACAAGAAACCTTGCAGCTGATGGTTGTTCAGAAAGGACAGATGCGGGTCTAAGTAATTACGGAGTGGATCTTGTAAAGGAGATGAATCGCCTGGGAATTCTCATAGACATGAGTCATGCAGGAGACAAAAGCACTATGGAAGCTATTGAGTATAGTAATGATCCAATATGCTTTACTCATGTTTTACCAAGATCTAGTACACCTACAAGTATCAGTCCTTACGCTGAGTGGGCTGGTGGTGAGTCCTTTATCAAGTTCGCTTTAAAGAGAGGGCGTACTGATGAAGCTCTTCAAGCATGTGCTGAGAAGGGAGGTGTAATCGGAGTTACACCTTTCTTTGCTAAGAAGAAAGGATCTCTACTCTAACAGATGATCTGATAGATCAGGTTGATTATACAGTAGAATTGGTAGGTGTTGATCACGTAGGTTTTGGCTCGGATCTTGATTTCAGAAACTCTGTTACTAGAGGAGCTTACATATGGAAATACCCGGATAGAATAGATAAAACATACCATACTCCAATGGACAGAACTTGGGGGTACGGTTGGTTGGAGCATATGATAAACTTCACTCAGGGATTAGTAGCAAGAAACTATAGTGATAGTGAGATTAAGAAAATCTTGGGTGGCAATTGGATGCGACTATTCAAACAGGTTTGGGGTGAGTAAACCCCAATATCCTTAGAACCCAATTTGTACCTTCTTATACAACACTGAATGATATATCTAACAGTTTTTTAGAGGAGTCATAAACCCCCCAGCTCTCCGTTGTGGTAAGGGAATCATGGAGTTGCATTCTCTTAATTGAATACCTTTTCCAGAGACAAAGTTTCCAAGTTCTGTAGCTTTTCGATATATTTCTTCAAAGATCGTGTTATGAACATTGTCAAAGAGGAATACCTTAATTAAACGATCTTCAAAATCCCAGATTCCAATAACTCGTCCATTCAATAAAATGGTGGAAGCAGAGTTACCTGAACGATCGAAAATATAATTGTAGCGTTCTGGTTCGAGATATCTTTCTCTATCTCTGTAACCCATAATATAAGAGTCAAGACGTGGTAGTAGGTTTATCAATGGATCGCTTAGAGAAGTCTCATTCATCAATGATTCCTCTTCAGAAGTCAATATCAAATATTTTCTATTACACCCTTTAATTTTAAGTTGAAACACTAGATCTTGTATTTTTTGCAATATTTGTCGAATTTGTATCTTAGGGAACCCTGTCCACCAAGTGATATCTTCCTCAGTAACAGGACCGAATGAAGCAATGTATTGCTTTATTATCAAGGCACGTGCATCAGCTTCTTCAATTGAACTCAAATCTATGTCTGGGAAATACTCATTAAACAGGAAGTATGTGTGTGTGCTACTCTTCCAACCTTTCCTTGGTGGACCACGAATTAGAAAGCCCTGGTCACACATCAGATTTACAATAGGAGAAACACTCCGTTTTCTACCTAGAGTTTTCCTAATTTCTAATGCAGTCATCCCTCTCTCTTGGAGCAAACTTACTATCTCTTTTGACGTTTCTTCATATTCCTGTTTGGAAACTCCCAAATACTTAGAATATTTTTCAGATACGGGTTCCACCATCTTATTAGTTGCAGCAAACGCGATTGGGATTACGTCCTTCGAAAGAACAAAGATAGTTTTCCTGATGCATCTAATCTTACCGAGGTTCTTCTTCTGGTATAGCTCCTCATCCAATGCTTCTTTTTTGAAATTTCTCATTCTAGAAAAGAGGGAGAGATA
>Ga0209635_10005381_pt1 | contig 10091 bp, 10 predicted proteins | sample DeeMarSWOR230_32_FD_187463 | JGI IMG/M metagenome (GOLD analysis project Ga0209635, IMG submission 187463) | Marine sediment microbial communities from White Oak River estuary, North Carolina - WOR-2-30_32 (SPAdes) (version 2) | ecosystem: Environmental > Aquatic > Marine > Intertidal zone >...
ATTCCCTGCACTCCGCCTCTGGAGAAGCTCTGGATGCCTGATGAAGAGGAGTTAATCAAGGCCGTAACCGAAATATGTAGTTAAATTTGGACCGTACCCCAAAGAGGGACAGTCTGCCATGGGAAGGAAGGTGAAATAAGAAGAACTATTAATACCGAAGGCAGCATGTAGTAAGCAGAAGCATTTTTATTTAATTGTAAATATATGGAAAGGAGGATAAGAAACATGACGCAGGTAAGTCCAGCTAAAGTTAAGGTTCCACATATTCATCAGGTAGCTCTTGTGGTCAAAGATTTGCAGAAGACAATGGAGAATTACTGGAACATTTTGGGTATTGGCCCCTGGGACATATTTGATATGTGCCCCCCTATGTACAGTAACCTGACCTATCACGGCAAGCCCGGTCAGTTCACAGCGAAGGCAGGCCTGGCTCAGGTAGGGACAACGGAACTGGAGGTGATTGAGCCCGTATCGGGAGATAGTATCTATAGCGATTTTATGGAGGAGCACGGTGAGGGACTCCATCACATGCAGTTTTTAGTGGATAATGCGGATGAGATTACTCAAATAATGAGTAAGAAGGGTTTCCCCACTTTGCAGAGTGGGCATGTTAATGATGGTGTTTTTGTTTACTATGACACAGTCGACGCCTTGAAAACCATCTGGGAAGTTGGGCAGCCGCCCAAGGCAATGTCACCCAATTACCACTATCCTGAGAAGGAGACAGAAATAAGTCACGCCAGGGTTAAGATTAAAGGGATTAATCAAGTAGCTCTTGTCGTCAAAGACCTACAACAGACAATGGAAAATTACTGGAACATCTTGGGTATTGGTCCATGGGAATTTATTCATATGCGTCCTCCTGCACTCAGCAACCGGACCTATCACGGCAAGCCAGTTCGATTTACCATGAAGTATGCTCATGCCATGATAGGCGAAATGGATTTAGAACCGGTTGAACCTGTGTCGGGGAACAGTATCTACAGTGATTTCCTAGCTGAGTATGGGGAAGGGCTCCACCACCTAATGATCGCGGCAGACAATGTGGATGAGCTCGCACAGAGAATGAGCGATTCCTTTCCCATTTTAATGAGGGGGCACATTAATGATGGGGTTTTTACCTATTATGATACAGTCGATGCCTTGAAAACTATCTACGAAACTTGGCAGCCAGGAAGGACAATGCCTACCATGAATCGTTATCCCTAGTAGGGCGTTCATACACTATAATCAGGGTCGAAAAGAGTAGTACAATAGCTTGTCTCCTTCTTGATTACAAAGGGGGGAGATAATCTTGACGATTAGAGAAAGTGGGAAAGCGTTTTTCCCGAAAAGAAGGTTAGCTTTTAATATTTAAAAGGGAGGATTAAAACATGCCACAAACAAGTCCAGCCGAAATTAAGGTTCCGTCACTTCACCAGATGGGTATTGTAGTCAATAATGTAGAGAAGGTAGCGCAGAACTACTGGAACATATTGGGCATTGGCCCTTGGACCATACTTATTATGCGGCCTCCTCATAGCTATGGTCGGACCTATCACGGAAAGCCAGCTTATTTTGAATGGAAAGTAGGTCTTTGTCAGGTGGGGTCATTGGAGTTGGAACTGATGGAGACCCTAGAAGGTCCTACTTTCTACAGTGATTTCCTAGCGGAGTGCGGAGAGGGACTCAATCACTTACAGTACCTAGTAGATAGTGTAGATATAATAGATAAGCATGTTGAGATAATGACTAAAAAAGGTTTCCCATCCTTAATGGGTGGACGCTTTGGTAGTAATGGTGGCTTTAATCACCTTGATACGATGAGCGCTCTGAAGACCAGTTGGGAGCCAGTTACGATGGCTGATAAATTTTCTGGTCCCAGTTTCAAATATCCTGCAAACGAGGCAGAGGTAAGTCCAGCTAAAATTAAGGTTAAGGCAATCACACAAATAGCTATTGCAGTCAAGAGTTTAGAAGAGACGATGGAAAACTACTGGAATATCTTTGGGATCGGCCCCTGGGATGTAGTCGAGTGTGCACCTCCAACGCTTCATGACATAACTTACTATGATAAACCAGGTAACTATACGTTTAGGGTTGGCTTGACTATGGCAGGACCAGTACAAATAGAGTTGATCCAACCTGTATCGGGAGACAATATCTATAGTGATTTCATATGTGAGCATGGGCAAGGACTCCATCATTTTCAATTCTTAGTGGATGACATTGATGAGACGACACGGATAATGAACGAAGAGGGTTTCCCCACTATTCAAAGTGGAGGGTTCTGTGATGGTGCCTTTGCTTACTATGACACAGTCGGGCCTTTGAAGACTATTTTGGAAGCATTTAAAGAGAACAAGATAATGCCTCCCATGAATCGTTATCCCTAGTAGAGAGGGCTTCGAATTTACAGTGCATATCAGTAATTATAACACGGACAGGAGGCTGAGTATTCTTCTCGAGAAGTACTAAATATATTAATTAGAAGAAAGCTAAATGACTAAATAGGAGGCGGATTGCAATGGTTAAGGCGAAGATAAGAGAGAAGTACCAGGGTCTATCTCGCCAAGAACTGCTACATAAAGCATATGAACTGGGTTTTAATTATGAAAGAAATTCTCAAAGTTGCTCTCAATGTCCGGTAGCCGCAATCCACGAGCTCCTCGACTTTGATGATGTGATAGTTAGAGTAGCCAGCTCATTGGCTGGAGGTTCAGCTGTGCAGTTCTTGGGGACATGCGGGGCACTATCCGGGGGAGTAATAGCTCTTGATTATTTCTTTGGTCGCCCAGTAGAAAACATGTCATACCAGGAATGTATTCAATCTAATATAGAGGCATCAAGTCTTGGCTTTGAAGTAGCTCAATTACTTGCTGATAGGTTTGTGAAAGAGCATGGAACTATCATTTGCGCTCAGATACAGCGGCAGCTTTTCGGACGGTTCTATTACGCTACAGATCCGGATGAGGCGCGGAAAATGGGGGAGGCAGGAGCCCATTCAGACCCTGACAAATGTTGCCGTATTGTCGGTAATGCTGTGCGGTGGGTAATGGAAATTCTGCTTGATAAAGGTGTTATTGAGCTGTAGAGCAAATAGTGTGGTTTTATAGTTATTACAGGTTGCATTTACATATAAAGGACAATGAGTAATGCTGCCAGGTTTGGGATGGCTCTGGACGCCGTACCTTAGCAGCCCTGGAGCTGTACAGCTCCAGGGCTGCTCATGCGGCATCTCTGAGTGGTAGAACGTCCTGTGGGTAAGAAGTTCACACCGTCGCCAAGGGAGAGCAGACTTCCGATAGAAGTGACTGAGTAACTCGGCGCAAAAAGGAGGTGCAAGAGCTGTCTCCAAATTAACCTAGCATGACTAATTATCGCAGGACCATCCATTTTTGTGAAGGTCCAAAGGACCCTTCAAAACATATCATACGAGGAGGTATGTAGATGGCACTCGAGGCACTGGAAAATTTGAAAAGAACCGTCATAGAATACGACACTGAAGGCGCCGCCAGCTGGGCCAAGAAAATAGTGGAGAAAAAGGTAGACCCTATTAAGGCATTAGATGCGCTGACCGAGACCATCAGGCAGGTCGGTGACCGCTTTGGTAGGGGCGAACTCTGGCTTCCTGACCTGGTGGGGGCAGCCGATGCTGCCCTGATGATGCAGCTAGGTGCTGACGGTGTCTTTGTTGGTTCTGGTATATTTAAATCCAGCAACCCAGGGGTTAGAGCCAGGGCAATTGTCAAAGCGACTACTCACTTTCAAGACCCAGAAATCATCGCTGAGGTCTCCAAAAACCTGGGCAAAGCCATGCCCGGATTAGATGTAAAGCAAATCTCGCCTGAAGAACTACTAGTATTTAGAGGAATAAGTGGGAATTAATTGGAGGGGTTTAGATGAAAACTCTTCGTGGGTGAGCAAAGTGCACTAATCAGACTAGGTTGCGAGAGAGACAAGAATTTTGAGGAATACTAATTATTATTTACTCGAGGGTAAACGGGGTTGCATATTGGTGATGGTGTGTTTGATGTGGGGACAGGAGGCCTCGCTATAATGGATGTTACGAGGTGTTCTCCATAAGGTAGTAGGTAATATAACCTTTGTCTGCTATATAGCTTAGCACAGTGTATATGGTCAAATTATTAGCTACAAGATGCAGTAGGAGGGTTGTGATGAAACTTATCGAGACAATTCACAAATAGAGAGCCCCGTTTGGTAAATACATAGAGAAGCCTATGGGCTAGACCTTAATATTATACTAAAATAGAAAATGGGGAGGGTAGAATTGAATATGAGTAGCCAAGAGTATAGAGTTGAAGGTAAGGTAGCCATTGTTACCGGAGCCGGGCGGGGTATTGGTAAGGCTATTGCTTTAGCCTTGGCTGAAGCTGGGGCAGATATTGCAGTGGTTGCCCGCACTAGAGAGCAAATAGAGCAAACGGCAGAAGAAGTCCAGAAGTTGGGGCGCAAAGCTCTGGCTATACCTACGGATGTTACTCAAGAAAACCAAGTAAAAAGGGCGGTAGATCAGACTATTTCGCAATTCGGTAAGATTGATATTCTGGTAAATAATGCTGGTATTCTCATGGTCAAGCCTGTTGCTTTTATACCTGGAGCGAGGTTTCCTGGATGGGAGGCAGCAGGAGATAATTGGGATAAGCCACAAACTCTGGAAGATTGGCATCGAGTTATAGATACCAATTTAACCAGTGCCTTTCTCTTCGCTCAGGCAGTCGGACCTCATATGATGAAACAGAAGAAGGGCAAGATTGTTAATACTAGTTCCACCAATGCTGATGAGGGCACTCCCTATTTGTCGGCATATTGTGTTAGTAAAGCAGGATTAAGTGCATTCACTAGATGCCTTGCTTCAGAGTGGGCTTCGTTTAATATCAATGTAAATGCCATCGCCCCTGGTGCGATAAATACCGATATGTCAGTATCTTTTCTGAAGGATCCTGAGATGAGGACGGCTTGTCTTAAGCTAATTCCCTTAGGTCGAATTGGTGAACCCCGAGAAGTAGCATTATTGGTACTCTTTCTTGTGTCAGAAGCCTCTGATTATTTGACGGGACAGATTTTCATCATAGATGGTGGTGCGATGGGACAGGGGCCAGGGATATAGCAATAATACTAAAGGAGGCTATTATATTGAAAAACCTGGGTGATTATAGCTGTGAATTCCTGCCCAATCTATAGCCAAACTAAGGATCGCCAAGTCTCATCGTGCGTTCTGGATTGCCTGCCTACCACCTGAGGTCCGTCGATAGCAAGAACAAATTATATGAGGGGGTATCTTATCTTGGACAATCTGATTGCCGGTCAGACTATATTCCTATTCGTCAAATATGCAATTCAGGTTCATTGCGATAGTCGCTCTTGTGCAAGGACGCTTATGCCTGGCAAAAGGATCTAACAAGTCAATGCCGATAAATGTTGAACGTTTAGGGGACATAGTCACCTATTGAAATTAAACTATTTTGTAGCATAATTAAACAATTGACTAAGGGCAGGAACCAAAGTTTTCTAAGGAACACAATCCATCGAATTGTTACCCTGCTATTCTAAAAGCGGACTACGAGCCAATATGTGTAATCACTTGTAAGCTTGACAAGTTAGTCAAAATTATATATGCTTATAAGCTAGAAGGGTAGTTTAACAATTTAAAAGTATTATTCACAGTGATATCTAACTCGCCGAGATAGAACGAAAGGCGAGAAGGCATAGCCTTCTCGCCTTTTTTACTATAAGCAGAAATAAGTTGAGTCACAATTGAGCGTGTGAAATGGAAACAGGGCTATATAATAATGATTTCTCTGAAATATTTTATAAACTGTTAGCCAAGGGTAATGTCTCATGCTACCAGATACATCAATATACCCATCTGGATCAAGGCTATTTAAGCAATCTTAGAAATGGAAAGAAGAGCAATCCTAGTCCTGAAACTATTATGAAAATCGCTGTAGCCTTATCTCACTGTAGTAATAAGATAACATTGCATGACATTGAAGCCCTATTCCAATCTGTCGGCCGCTCTATCCATGTCTGACAATGAGTTATTTTCTGTATACGGGCAGAGCCGAAGAATCCCGTAGTATTATTAATTGTCTTAATTACTTGTCCGATAGACAAGTATGTTATAATCTAGGCAAGTAATCAGCCGGCAAGTTGGAGGTAAAGTGATACCCTGATTTGGTAAAAATTTCAGGGTGGTTTTGTTTGGATATAGCTTCAGATTGGTGTCATGATTGGTTTATGGGAATACCCTGACTTTTAATCAGGGTGTCACAGGTTCGAGACCTGTACGGCCTACCAGAAACCCCTCATCTGATAAACTCCTTACTGAATTCCTCAACTCAAGACGGCAGGGCATTTCACCAAGGACTACTGAATTCTATTACGTTTGTCTAAGCCCTTTCGTTGCTAACTATGACCTCACGCCAGCTGACATTAACTCATTCCTTGCTAATCTCAACTGCCGCAACGGCAAGAATGCTTATTATCGAGCCATAAGGGCCTTCTGCAACTGGCTGTACAGGCAAGGCTACATTGAGGATAACCCAATCACACGAGTCGACCCTCCCAAGATGACCAGAGTACTTCTACCGAGCTTGACTCAAGAACAGGTAGAATACCTCATTGAAAAAGCTGAGGTTGTCAATAGTTAATCAGGCTTGTCCTACTCATCCCTTCGTGGCACGGCCACACTATGTCGTTCAGGCCAGGGCTGCCCAATCAAATTTACGGCCTAAAATATAGGCCAGGCTATCAAATTCCCTGTCGTAGATGATTGTATGCATTGAGTCACCACTGAGGGGTGAATAGCGTCTCCACGAAGGCAACCCACATAGCGACTTGTCATGACATGACTCTTTGCTTCGACCTACATGTATTCTGCCATCTTACCAGGGACGATTTTTACAGTAGTCCGGAACAGTACTTTCATTGGCTCCTCCTTTTATTTGTTTAGTTAGCTTGCAGGGGAGCTTCTGAATTGCAACGCCTTTGCCGCACCTACAATCAGAGCTATTGGGCAGACAAATAAAGCCATGATAAAAGCAGCTTCCGCAAGGAACAAATATACAACTTGGAAAATAACGATGCCCATAGCTGATGCCCCAGCTAATAGTAGATATCTCCTCAGGCTTGCCTGCGTAACAGTCTTACTAGTCCAATAGACTATCAGTATTCCTGAAGCGAGTAGTAAGCCAAACATAGTCCAGATGAATGCGCTGAGCATGGTCTCTCTTAGTTGATATGACCCAATCACAACCATTGTTGCGATAACTAGCCCCACCGCTACCCAGAGTATGATTTTAAATTTTCTCGGCATTTTCACACCTCCTGAGAATATTGCTTTTAAGAAAGGTTCACATGTTGGAATTTGAGTGTAGTGAACTTATGAAGTGTTGTCAATACCCCTAGTAAGTCTTAATCTAGAAGCACCACAATACAAGATTACTGCATTTTAGACACAAGCATAATGCTTTTTATGGTTTTGGATATTTGTTAAGTTTGTTTTGCAGATAGGGGCTTGTAACTAGGGGTTGGATGTAGAGCATATAATGAGGCTTGGTGGTTGGGAGAGCCTGGACATGGTGCTGAGATATACCAGGAGTGTGAGGTTTGAGGAGAGCCTGAGGCTGTATCAGGAGATGAGGATGTAAGTGCTAGCTGCTTAATGAGAATCGAAGTATTGAGCTATTGGCACTCAATGTTTGGCTTAAAGAATCCCATTTTCACATCTCCTAATGTTTGCAAGTTGTCTAGTCGATATCGTTTAATATTCCACCTAATCTGGCCAGGCTTCCCAGGTACCTGTTGTCAAGATTGTCCCTTCCAACCTAAATTCTAAAGTCCCAGAAGCGTGGGTGCCAGTCCCGTCAAACTTCCCTTGGACGGTTAGCTCCAAAGGCCCCAGAGTGGTATCTACTATCGTGACGCGCTCAATGGTGAATCGGCCACGAGTGATAGGCCATGGGTGAGCCGACTCGACTGTATTGGTGCCTTCAAAGTTGATGCCGCCACATGTGAAGTCTTGGAAAACGCAGCCAACTGCTGTGATGCCTGTGCTGGTGGGATTCACTCGGAATGCCACTAGTACAACGCCCGAGGTCACTTCTTCAAGTCCGTCAAGCTTTGTACAGAACCAATCACCGGGCTGGACCGGTACAGATGGTCCGAAACACCCGGCGAAAATTATGCTCACCACCATCAGCACGGTTAATAAAGGTATGATAAGCTTCTTCATAATTTTACCTCCTTGTTGAACCCCCTTATTTGTCTGCTTCACAAATCACCGCTTAAATCAAAAAGGACACCAGCTACCACCGTGTTTTTCAGCGGTTTCTAGTGCCATTTTTCATCCACATCATCAATCTCGGTTATCAGGCTGAACAGGAATCTAGCAGCATTGGCAAATGTCTGCTTAGGTTCAGCACCATAGGCAATAATGCCAATGCTGGTGGTATGGTTCAAGCTTTCAAGACTTTATCCATCGGTATCAGTCATGCCAAAGCCAACTGTCCTATCTACCAAAATGGCGACTCAAACGGATTGCCAATTTCAAGGGGTGGATAGTCAGGCCAATATAGAGTATAGCTGCATGAGCGAGAGCCCACCTTGAACTGGATGTGGTAAGCAAAGTCAGCCTGCCAGAATATGAAGGGGTCCATCATAATTATAGCAGCATCCTTGCTGGCAGAGCCGCTGACGGGATAATAATCTTTCCCATTCTCATCAACCAACTTGACCTCATCTCTGACCATATCTGCCAGAGTCTCTAACTCGCTAGGTGAAAACTCTCGGCCCAGTCCTATGTTCACCTCTAGTATATCTACCCCCGAGGGTGCTGCCGGGTATTCCCAGACACAGATGGACTGCCACGGGTATTGCACTGGTGGTAGTTCTGGCTCTTCTGGTGGTAGTTCTGGCTCTTCTGGTGGTAGTTCTGGCTCTTCTGGTGGTTGCTCTGCTGGTCCTGATGGTGGTTCTGATGTTTCCGGTCCCTCTGGTGGTGTTGCTGGTACACACCCGGCGAGGATTATACTCACCACCATCACCACTGTTAATAAAGGTATGATAAACTTCTTCATTTTTGTCTCCTTCCCGAACTCCCTTTTATTTCTCAGCTTCCCGACTTTCCCAACCTGTAAGCTTCCGTAGCTACGTACTCAAAACAAACAGCTATGCCACACTTGCTGCAGCCCCCCCTTGCTTTTTGCATTGCATCAAAGTTCACTGCGCCCACTATTGATTTCAGAACGTAAAACTCAGAGCCTCAATGCGCACAAATCTTTCTGATCTTTTAAACTCCTTGTCTAAACTCCCTCCTCGAGATGATTATTAATAACAGAGAGGGTATCCCGAGTGGCAGGAAAGCAATTATGGAGCATATTGCCCCTGTAAGCCCTAACGGCCAAAGCTTGCGTCTGAGCGCCTGTATTCCACCGGCTAAAGCAACTAGACCAGCAGCTACCGACAGCCAAAAAAAGGGGTTCATCATAGTATAATAAGCAGAGGGTGCAAAAGCCTGATAATAAGAGGGTATCATCATATACCACGGTTGTCCACCCACCACTATGGGGAAAACGATACCCACCACTCCGGCTATGATACTCAAGATGCCTGCTACAACAGGCAGTCTTATAGGCTTTCGTTCTTTGACCACTGGAACAGGTGCAGCGGTAACGGCAGCCTCGCGTGGAATTGCGGTCTGCTCAATTGAGCGAGATTGCATTAGTAGTTTCAACGCGATGTGGTCGAATGCCTTTTGCAAACGCCAGTGGCCCCACCAGCCGCCCCAGCCCCACCCCCGCATACCCGGATACACCAACAACCTGACACCGTGCTGCTCAGGAGTAATCTTTATTCGGAACTTAGACCTATGTGCCAAACCACCCAATATGGCGCGTCTTATATGGCTCCCTTTACCGTAAGCCCCATCCATGAGCGTGCCTTCTTCCAGCTTGTATCCCTCCGTGTTGAAGAAAGACTTCACCCACGCAGCGACTTGGTTAGGTTCTAAGTTGTCAAAGGAAACTTCTACTATGTTCATACCTCAACACCTCCCCATTTTCTTTCATCTCTTCTATATTCGGCTTATC
>Ga0209635_10005383_pt1 | contig 10087 bp, 7 predicted proteins | sample DeeMarSWOR230_32_FD_187463 | JGI IMG/M metagenome (GOLD analysis project Ga0209635, IMG submission 187463) | Marine sediment microbial communities from White Oak River estuary, North Carolina - WOR-2-30_32 (SPAdes) (version 2) | ecosystem: Environmental > Aquatic > Marine > Intertidal zone >...
GAGGGTATAATGAAGTTATTTAAAAAATAATCAATTAAACCCAATATTTTCAAATTTGATTTGATTTTATCCAGTGATTTAAAGCACGCGTTACAAACCGCTCATTTATTATTTAGCGCGCGTTAAAAGAAATTATATTTAATCAAAATTGAATTAAGAAAAAAATGATTAAGTAAAATGAAAAAAGATATTTTTAGTTAGATATATACACAATACGTAAATCTTGTATGTTTGTGCCTCGTGCTCCTGTGTGAATCGCATCTCCCAGTTTTTTCATAACATAGTTTGAATTATGATTTTTAAGCTCTACATCCAAGTCAATGCCTAGTTCTCTTATTCGGTCAAATGTCCATCCATCTACTATACCACCAGCATCGGGTGATGGCCCATCAGTACCATCAGAGTCCACAGACGCTATGATGACATTTTTCAAGAAGTCTTTATTTTTCTTTCCCCTTGGATCATCTCTAATGTAAGGAGCAGCAGCGAGTGCGAATTCTTGGTTTCTACCTCCAATACCAGTAGCCTTACCAACTTCAACTGTTATTTCTCCGCCAATAATGTATGCAAAAGGTGGCTTGAAAGGCCTCTTATCGTATCTGATTTCCAAGATTACTCTGCTCATGAATTCACTTAGATGCTTTGCTTCACCACTCATTGTACTGCAAAGTACAGCTGTGTTGATACCAAGTTCGTCTGCTTTTTCGATCGCTGCTTTTATCATATATTCACTTTTCATTACACTGACCATATACCATTTGCTGGTTATTTCTCTTAACTCGTCCTCAGGAACAGGACCCAGTTCGGGGTCAGCATATTCCAGAAAATCTCTTATAGATTTAGGGCATCTGTCCCATATTCCCTCGTTTTTCAAAACATTAGTAGCGATCTCGTAAGAATGCTCTCCTGTATGTATCCTCCCGACTCGACCTGGTGGCCATTTTTCATCTGTGAGAAGTCTAATAACAGTCGCATCTTTGAGTTCTCTCTCTAATCTACCCGCTTTGTTTCCAGACACTACGTTTCTCCAAGCGTTTAACACCCATATGGGAACGCCTCTTTCGAAATAGAGCATATCTTGAACTGTTAATAAGTCATCTAATGTGATACCCATAGGTTTCATATTAGCATCGAGTGGATAAAGCATTGATGTAGCTGAAACACCGCCAGATAAAACATAAAATACTAAGTCACCTTTTCCAACCCTTCGAGCAATTTCCATGGCTCTTTTTGCTCCTTCAATGCTATTTTCATCTGCTCTTGGATGACCCGCTGGCGTTCCATTGATTATTTTAAGGTACTCTTTCTCTCCTTTCTTGAAATTTACTTGCCCGTCTGTAATTCTGTTTCCTAGTATGTCTTCAACTCCTTTTGCCATACTCTGGGCTGCCTTTCCAGCTCCTATTACATAGATATTAGTATAATCTGAAAGTTTGTATACTGCACGCTTGTGTTTAACTAAGGGATCCAATTCAACTATGTTTGGATCTATAATCAAATTACCGTGTTCAATATACATCATCTTCATTAGGTTGTCGTACGGATTTGAAGCTTGAAGCCCTGCTTCTAGTATCTCTAACACGGGTACTCTTCCATCTTTGTTACCATGAGATGACAGTTGTTTAAGATTGGTTATGATCATATGTATCCTTCTAATTCATTTGATTAAATCGATCTTGTTTTGAAATAGAGAAAAAAGGCGTTAGCCTTTTACGAGAGTTTAAATCCCCCTTCAGGTTCTACTTCTTAAATTAAAGGGATTTCTGGTAAACTGGTTCTAGACCTCTCTTGCCCAAGAATATCGCGTTTTTACCAAGTTCATCTTCAATCTGTAAAAGCCGGTTTCCTGTATCTCCCAATCCGCTTTCTCTAATCACTCCTGTGTTCAATCCCACAGTATAGTCAGCGATAGCTGCGCCTTCTCCTCTGCTGCTGCAAGGCATTACCCTATAGCCGTTCATGTGCGCTAGATTGACATAGTCAAGCGCTTCACTGAATGTACCTATCTGGTTGACTTTCAGTAGAGCTCCGTTGCATGCACCTACGTCAATAGCTTCTTGAAGCCTCTTAGCATTGGTCGTAAACAAATCGTCGCCTACAATCAGTATTTGTGGTATCTCTCTGGTCAGTTCTGCGTGACCTTCGTAATCATCCTCGTCAAGTGGGTCTTCAAGCACAACAAGAGAATAATCTCTTACCGCCTCTTTGTATAGCTCAATCAAATCTTCTTTTGTTTTCTCTTCCTTTGATAGCAAACCTTCAAATTTATCTGTTTTGGGATTGTAGAAACATCCGGCGGCTATGTCAACCTGAAATCCTACCTTTTTTTTGTAGCCTGCTTCGTTTATCGAATCTTCCATCAATTGCCAAAGCTCTTTTTCGTGTTCAAAGACTCCTGGCTGGTCGAGTAGAAAATTCCGTCCTCCGATTCTCGTAAGAAAACCTTTCTTTGCTAGCAAAGAATTCAAATTCTTATGGAATGTCCTTTGCACTTTCCAGCATGCGTATGAAGCATCTGCAAAGCTATCGAACCCGTAGGTCATAAGTGCATAGCTTGGTTTGCCCCCTCCTCTTTCCCCTCCTCCGTACCTCTTGCTTCCAGCTATAGCTATCGTACCTGGTGTTGGCAGGATACATGCATTTACACCGCCAATGTGCTGGTATAATGGAATCCCCAAGCTAGCTGCGCCTGCTTTGAGAACTGCAGCGGAGACGCTTGCTGTAGCGTTTCCACCTATTTTTGATTTATCTTCTGTGTCATCAAGTCCTATTATAGCTTCGTCGACTTTTCTTTGATTTGTTGCATCCATTCCCACTATTTTTTTAGCTATGATATCGTTGACATTTCTAGCAGCTTTTTGTACGCCTAGCCCATTGTATCGTTCATCACCATCATATACGAATTTGATTTCATGTTTGCCCACAGACTGCCCTGCTGTAGCGATTGCTGAACCCATTGAACCATCTTCTGTTTCAACAATAGCCTCAATACCTGGATGATTTCTATCAGAAAATATCTCCCGAGCAAAAACAGACTTGATTCTTGATCCATTACTCATTTTAGTAACTCCCTTACTTTCTAACAATTAGTGTCTACTAGTATTTAGCACTTGTAGCCTCGAATTATTTAATGACATTTGAGATCCCAATTAACTTTCTTTAACTTCCGAAGCTATGGTTAAACTCCATTGGCTCATCCATTCATTGTAATCTTGATGTTCAATATCGTATTGAGGTTCAATGATTATCCACTTACCTTTTTGAAGACCCATATGGGTTAAATCTTCAAAATACCAGAATCCATGTTTTCCCAAGTCGTTAAGATGAATAAGAACCATAGCGTGGTACTCATCCTCACTGTTTTTGAAGAATCCGACCGCAGAATCAACCCCAATTGCCTCAAAGAAAGCGGAAGCAAGTATGTTGTAATCCTCGCAATCACCACAACTCATGCTAAGAGTTTCAATAGGAGCGCGGAAGATGTTATCGAATTCGATCTCATATTCAATATATTCATTCAAAAAGGCTAGTATTTTTTCGATATTCTCTATTGGTGAATTATCTTCTTTAACGCCTATATTATTAAGAGCTAATTGCACTATACTCCACGCTGCGTCATGACTGTGAATCCCAATTTTTTTATAATATTCATCCTCAATTGATACCCAAGACAGCCTATTAAGGTCGTGAAGTATTAATTTAACAGCGAATTTCGCTTTATCTTCATCTGTTGCCTTATAACTCGCATCACCTGAGAAGCTTTCTTCGTGTCTCAAACATTCGTAGAAGGAGGTTAAACTGTTTCCGATTTTGAGCTCGTTTACTAGTTCATATTCTCTTTTGAACGATTCGTATTCCTTTTGAAGCTCTTGAAAGTCCTCACTAATTCTTGTAAAATTATCTTCTTTAATGCTTAACTGGAATTGAAGTTCATTCACTTGCTTTTGAAGTGAGCTCATTTGTTCTTCGAGTCTGAAATTTTCTTCCTTTAAAAAAACAATATCATTTATTTCTATTTGATAGACTGTTAGTAGTTTATGATTTTCATACGCAAAATAACCCGATAAACTGAAGCTTGATATGGTTAATATCAATAGAAGTATTATATAGCTCCTCAATCTGACACCGATAAGCGATATTTTACTACCTCCTAATGGCGTAATAAAATTTGAAAAAGTTAATGGTTAATTATTAATAACTATAAAAATAGTTGGGAGCGATTTCTTTAATATATAATTTTAATGGCGAGAATAAGCTACTATACCACCTATAATTATCATTAAACCTATTAGAATGATGATCCCTAGCCATAAAGCGTCTAAAAACCATAATATTCCAACACCTAATAAAAATATACCAAATGAGATTGAGCCCCAAACACCTACGCCTGAACCAGCAGGACCAAAACACGCTTTACTCTCATCCACTCTCTTACGTCTTCGTACCGATTCTCTTTGGGTGACTGATGCCCCACAAGCAGCACAGAACTTAGCAGCTTCATCGACTTCAGCTCCACATATGTTACAATATACCATTTTGACAACAGTTATATTACGCTGTATAACTAATATTTTAAAGTGATTCATTAAAAAAAATCCTAAAAAACAGTTCATACATGATAAGATGTAGTGTTATCCTTTTCTTCAGACATTATTTATTTATCTCCTTTAATAATGAAGCGTAATCCACATTTTTTGAAAGGCTAACTAGCTAATTATTAAAGCAAGATTACATCTTCGATTAAGTAGATGTTACTGGGAGAACGAGGGAAAGCTCACAAAATAATTTTAATTAATTAATTATATACTACTGTTTCACATATTTATTATTGGTAAAGATGTCACACCAAGTTGGTTCTAGGGTATCAGATTTCACATTATTTGATATGGATAGGCATCTCTGCAGTTACAGTGAATTCAAAGGAAAGAATCTAGTGTTAGCATTCTACCCTGGAGCATTCACATCTGCTTGCAAGAAAGAGATGTGTACCTTAAGGGATTCAATTGCAAAGCTGGAAGGATTAGAGTCTCAGGTTCTTGGCATTAGCGTTAACGATCCTTTCTCCAATAAGGCTTTCCACGAGATGAACCTGCTGAATTTTTCCCTGCTCTGCGACTACAATAGAGAAGTTGTAAAACTCTTTGGTTTAGAGCTATCTGACTTTGCAGGCTTGAAGGGTTACACAGTTGCTAAGCGTTCAGTCTTCATAGTCGACAAGGAAGGGGTCATACGATATAGGTGGGTCTCTGAAAACCCTGGCGTTGAGCCAAATTATGAAGAGATAAAAGAAGAACTAAAAAAATTATAAAATAATCCCCCTATTTTTTTTAATTTTATAACGGAAAAAAAAGCGATTATGTACTCTTTTTTAACATTTTAATAATGACCTAGTTTTCTAAAACGTACTTTTGAAAACCAAAATTTTTTTTAAAATAATAGAGAATTAAAGGAAGTTATTTCTATATACAAAAAACACGCTTTTTCTGCAGATTATCTTTTCATATTCTTAAGGAGAAGATAAAATTCTCAACTATTGAAAAAAGGAAGACAGGATTTGAATTTAATAATGGGAATTTTGTATTGGTAACGAGTTTTAAGCTAGCTAGCCTTAATAAAAGGAAAGAAGAAATTTTACTACATAATTGATATCAGTAGGTACATATTTTTTAAAAATGTAGGTTATATAATATGGTTAAAGAGCTATCTTTTGATGCTTGCAGAAATTCTTGTTCGGAGGATGTTTTTACTTGTGAATCAACTCTTCAGCTCACTCCTTTACAGGAAATAATTGGACAGGATCGTGCAGTACGTGCTCTTCAATTCGGTCTTAAAATACAGGATAAAGGGTTTAATATCTATGTTTCAGGTATGTCAGGGACAGGTAGGAAGACAGCTATTGATGATTTCTTAAAAGAGATCGCTAAAACAAAGGATGTTCCCGATGATTGGTGCTATGTATATAATTTTAACGATCCTAACAAACCTAATGCTCTCAAACTTCCACATGGTAGAGGTGTAGAATTTAAAAAAATTATGGAGCAATTTCTATCTGAAATCAAAGAAGTTTTGAGGGAGGCTTTTAGCAGTGAAGAATATCAAAAGAAGAGAAGTGCAACCTTAAACGAGGTTGAGGAAGAGCAAAACGCACTTTTTTTGGCTCTTAATAAGAAAGCTCAAGAGGAGGGTTTCGTCCTTCAAAGATCTAGAATTGGATTAATTTTAATTCCATTAATCAAAGGTAAACCAATTAATGATCAAGAATTTTTTCAACTTCCACCAGAATTACGGGAAGTGATTCAGAAGAAGCGGGAATCTCTTCAAAGTGAGTTTACAGTTGTACTTAGAGAGCTGAGAGAATTAGGTAGAAAAGCAAATAATATGATCGAAGAACTCAATAAAAATGTAGCCTCCTTCACCATTGAACCTAGTATGTCACTACTAACAAAGAATTTTAGTGATTGCGAAGAAGTTATTGAGTATTTAAAAGAAGTTGAAGCGGATATTTTAGATAATTTATCATATTTTTTAACTGATGAAGAGGCACAGCAGTCTCCTATTCCCTTTCCAATTTCTACAGAGAGAGAGGATCTTCTAAATAGGTATAAAGTAAATTTATTTGTAGATAATTCTGAACTTGAAGGAGCACCTGTGGTAATAGAGTTTAATCCCACATACACTCGTCTTTTTGGAGTTATTCAGAAAGAAGCAAGGTTTGGCACTTTAATAACTGATTTTACAATGATTCAACCTGGATCTGCCCATATAGCAAATGGAGGTTTTCTCGTTGTGCCTGTCGAAGGACTCTTTACAAATCCTATGGTTTATGAAAGCTTAAAGAGAGCTATTTCTGAAGAAAAGCTTGAGATCGAAGATCCAATTGATCGACAAGGTTTTCTTGTCACAAAGTCGATGATGCCTGAACCTATCCCGTTCAATACGAAAGTGATCATAATTGGAGACCCTCTAGTCTATACAATCTTATTCACTAGAGATCGAGAATTTAATGAACTATTCAAGGTAAAAGCTGATTTTGACACAACCATGGAAAGGAATGAGAAGAATGTAAAACAGTACGCTGCTTTCATCTGTACCTTGTGTAGAAAGGATGAATTAAAGCATCTAGATCCTACTGGAATTGCAACTATTGTAAATTTTAGCTCGCGTCTCGCTGCTGATCAGAATAAGCTGTCAACACAATTTTCAACAATTGCAGACATAATCCGAGAGGCAAACTATTATGCTATAGAAGAAGATTCTGAAATCATTTCAAGGAAACACATCAATAAAGCCTTAGACGAAAAAATTTACCGCTCAAACATGATCCAAAAGAAGATTGAAGAAATGATAGCTAAAGAGAGCATTCTCATTGATTGTGAAGGTGAAAAAGTAGGACAGGTCAATGGATTAGCTATCTTATCATTAGGGGATTACAACTTTGGTAGACCAAACAGAATAACCGCTAGTGTTGGTGTTGGTAGAAAAGGAATAATTGATATTGAGAGAGAAGCAGAGCTGGGTGGACCAACACACACAAAGGGTGTAATGATTCTAAGCGGATATCTGAATAATACTTATGCACATCAACAGCCATTAAGTCTAACAGCACGACTTGTATTTGAACAAAGCTACTCTGGAGTCGATGGTGATAGTGCTTCAAGCACCGAGTTATACGCACTTTTATCTGCTCTCTCTGGTAAGCCAATAAAACAATACATCGCTGTAACAGGTTCAGTGAATCAAAAAGGCGAAGTACAAGCAATTGGTGGAGTAAATGAAAAGATTGAAGGCTATTTCGAGGTCTGTAAAGCAAAGACCTTCACAGGAGAGCAAGCATGCGTTATTCCACATAGCAATGTTCAGAATCTTATGTTGAAGGACGAAGTTCTTGACGCGATAAAGGAAGGCAAATTCCACATATATCCTGTGAAGACCATCAATGAAGGCATAGAAGTGCTTACCGGTCTAAAAGCTGGAGACAAAAAACCTGATGGAACATTTGAAGAGGGAACAATAAACTACTTGGTTCAGAAAAAATTAACTGAAATGGCTGAACTCATCAAGAAATACAAGGAGTAAGTTTGAGAGAATATTTTTCACAACTCATTTTTATCTAAAAAAATAGTGTTAATCTTCTGCTTTTTATAAACCAGTCTATATTTTAAAGAATTGTTACTTCATCTATAATTATTATCAATACTTTAACAATCTTTAATTTGCTATACGGAAGTAATAAAAAATTTTAAATTGTTTTCTAATATCGCTTTTATTATTTTAGAGGTATAGTTACTTATGACTGAATATTTCGATGTAGAAAATAAAAATTTGTATTATCTATCTCGATACAGTCGAAAAATTGGCATACCTTCGATTTTGATGTCTTCATTCTTAGTCATAGTTATTGTTGGGGTTAGTCTATATTTTGATCCTAGCACTTCCGTGCTTGAAATAGGTCTTCTTAATAATTCTTCACTTGTATTGTTGGTTTTCTCTGTGTTAAATTCCGTCATCATTCTCTTAAATCTTAGACTTATGCTTAATCTCTTCCAGAAAGCTTTACTAGATTTTCAGAAGAAGGGCTTACCATATGGTTCCTTGAGTGGTGTTCAAAGCCTTCAGGAAATAACAAAAAGAGAGACTCGCTACGCAAACATCCTCGTAATATCTTCCTTATTTTCCCTTATATTGTTCCTTCTTAGAGCTTTTATTCCATACATTGTATATGCATCTGTTGGACTTGCTTTCATAACATTTGGCTTCTCAATATTAAAAAAGGAGCAAGTCCTTGATCCTGATGAAATTCTTAGGCTGTACGAACCTTCAATTTATCCTTCAATAATGGAGATAAACGATCTTTTTGATACCTTCATCGATCCATTTAGCAGATTAAGGTTTGATGAATATAGATCTGAATTAAATAAATGTATTAAATCAGAGTACAGTCTTGGGGACGCTCTTGGCAAGATATTTCTCCTTCTTTACCAAAATCTGAAGTCTTCTCTTAGTTGGGAATACATAATGAAAGAGATCGTTGAGCTTGTTCAGGATGAGACAAATGTAGATGGGTTGAATTCTCATCCGATTTTTGGCTTTGATCGCCTTAAAGTTATTATTAATAAGGCAGAAAGGATCATACCTGAATTATTTAATCTCCTAGATCGCCTTTACATGGACCTTTTCGATAACCTGCCTGAATTTAAGAATAAAGACGTCTATCTTTCTGCGGAGTGCTCTTGGAGTAAAAAACGGGGAGAATTATCTAACGCATTTATTCTTGCACACAATAATGATGCAAATAGAACAAGGAATTTAACTATAAGTTATCAAGCGCCATCCTTTTCACCTGAATCTAATGAAGTTAATTTAGTCTTACAACCAAGAGATTATAATCTACCAATTGCTGATCGCCTTCCTATTTATGATGACTCTGAACAAGACATTCTAGGTCTAATGTCTAAAATAGTAGATAATATGAGAATCATCTGGTTTTCCTTTGAAACCGCAGAAGTTGGGAACAAACCTGTTATAATAAAGGTAAAAGATAATGAAACAGGAATTCTAATATTTGGAAGCACCTTTGTTGTTAAAACACGTTACAATCTCACAGCAATATTGGTGAGAATTCTAAGCGTTCTCAGTGTATTAGGAGGAATCATGTATTCTGCAGTATGGATCTTTGTGGCTTTCTCGTAATTTTGAGAGGGTTATGTTTGAATGGTTTATGAAGGAAGATTACGGTTTATTGGAGTTGTGGAAAGTAAGGGTGAGCTTTCAACAATAAAAATTTTTTCAGAGTATGAAAAGAAACTATCGAGTCTGAACAATTTTTTTCATCTTATAATACTCTACTGGTTTCATTTACAAGATAATGAGAAAGAAAGGAGTACACTTCAAGTGGTTTTAAGAAGACATACTGGTGCTCCACAGGTAAATGTATTCGCTTCCAGAAATCCTAGTCGACCTAATCCGATAGGTTTCTGCGTAGTAGAATTGATATCGGTTGAGTATTGTATTTTAACAGTTCGTGGACTCGACACGTTTGAAGGCTCTCCAATAGTAGACATTAAACCATACGTTCCAAAATCAGATG
>Ga0209635_10005384_pt1 | contig 10084 bp, 9 predicted proteins | sample DeeMarSWOR230_32_FD_187463 | JGI IMG/M metagenome (GOLD analysis project Ga0209635, IMG submission 187463) | Marine sediment microbial communities from White Oak River estuary, North Carolina - WOR-2-30_32 (SPAdes) (version 2) | ecosystem: Environmental > Aquatic > Marine > Intertidal zone >...
AGTACAGCAGGAGACCTGCAACAATTAAAACTAGTAGGTTTTGTAGAAGCGTTTACTAGAAATGTCGGTTATGGTAGTAATGTCGAGATTGCTTATAGTAATCTGAATATTTCAGTAGCTCCACCTTCAAATATATCTATTTCATATGATTTCGACATGGATTCATCAATGACTTACCCAGATGATCCTGCTGAATTTATCATACAATTACAAAACTTAAATACCAATTTCTCTGCCCCAGGATTAAATGTGAAAGTAAATCTATCTATTTATACTTCAACAACTAATAATGTAAATTTCAGTTTAATTCTACCACCGAATATGTACCCAATTGAAAATTCAACATACATTGAAGGGACTTATACTGGTGTGAATTTTACAATCGTAGATACCATACTCTATTTCGGACAAGGGATTACTTTAACTGGATTTTTAAATTCTTCAAAAGGAAATATAATAATATTTTACAAGTGGACGTTAATAGTTAATGATGAAATTCTTTTCGAATCTCCAGTTGGAATCATTCTAGTATTAGAATAAACTATTTAGGTATTTATTTAAATATTTAAATTAAAATTAAAATTTTTTTATAATTCGAGTAAAAATTTCTCAACTTCTTCTTTAGAGCACATGTGAAATTTCTTATCTTCTGATTTAATGTACGCTACTCGAATAATTTCTTTTGTAGCTTCTTCATCGATAGATTCCTTTAAAGTATTAAGCGTTAATTTTACCACCTCATCAAAATTTAATCCTTCCTTATAGTTCTGAGTGAGATATTCCCTTGCTGTTGATTCTCCACTTCCTAATGCATAGGATTTGAATGAACGATAAATTCCACTAGGAGATGTTGTGTAAATCTGAGTACCTCCATCATCAATAGCAATAAAGAAAAGAGCGCATCCAAATGGCCTTATACCGCCAAATTGAGTATACTGCTGCTTGATATCTGCTAAAGTTTTTACCAACATATTAAGTCGAACAGGTTCATCATAAGTTAAACGAAAAGATTGTGCTTGTACACGAGCATAATTAATTAACATCCGAGAATCAGCATGTAATCCTGAAATAGCTACTCCAATATGCTCATCAACTTGGAATAGTTTATCAATCGAATCTGCATCCATTAAATTAGATGGTATCTTAATTTGAGCCGCAAGGCATACACCCTCTTTAGATTTCACAGCTACAGCAAGAGTTCCGCGTCTAACTGCTTCTAGAGCATATTCCACCTGAAATAAGCGCCCCTCTGGGCTAAAAACAGTAAGTGCGCGATCATATTTAACTTGACCTCCGCCAAACATAATATAAACCTAAAATTATTTAAATAATTAATTTTAAAAATATAATACTCAATTTTAATTTAATGATTATAGAACATTAAAAATTAAATTTTGCCAGATGTTTTCAAAATTTCTAAGGTTAAAAGCTTAAATATTCCTTCAATGGAGTTTCCTTTTTTAGCACTGGTTTCGAAATATCTTCTAGCACCCATTTCAGATTTTAAAGAATCTCCTTCTTGTTCTGAAACTTCTCTATTACCTTCATTGGCTAAATCAAGTTTATTACCAACTAATAAAGTAGGTTTTTGAGTGACTACTTTTTCTACTTCAGCTTTCCATTCAATTAAATCGGAAAATGATGATCTACGTGTCAAATCGAATACATAAATAATCCCTGTAGCTCCACGATAAAATGGGGGGCGCACAAAGCTGAAATGCTTCTGTCCAGCGAGGTCCCAAATCTGTAACTTGACTTGGAACTGCGGGTAATCTTGTAAGTCAACAGTTTTAGTTGAGAAATTAGACCCAATGGTCATGATATAATTCTCTTTGAAAGTATTCTCACAATAGCGTAAAACCAAAGAAGTTTTACCTACACCTCCATTCCCAACAACACAGATTTTATATATATAAGATTTTATCGATGAAATTTGCCCGTTCACCATTTCCGAATAATTCCTCTCAAACTTTTCTTAATTCCCCTTTAAAATTAATAGATATATTGCTTAAATAATGATTAAGTTATAACTTGATGAGTTATAATAATATATATTATAATCAATAAATAAAAATAATAATATTAAATATTTTTTCTATTTTTTTCGCAATTTTAAAATGAATTAGGGGAAAATAAATAGATGAATGATTTGAATGATAAGATTAGGAAATTTGCCCAACTCATTATTGATGCTAAAAACATTGTAGTTTTAACTGGTGCAGGAATGAGTACTGAATCTGGAATTGCTGATTTTCGAAGCCCTGGTACTGGTTTATGGGAAAAGGTCGACCCAAATGAGTTTGCAAGTATTCACTCCTATGTATCTGATACTCAAAAGAATCTTAAATTCATGTTAGAGATGGGAATGAATATCTTTAAGGCGAAACCTAATAAGGGACATAATGCATTAACAAAACTTCAAAAATTAGGAAAGTTAGAGGGAATTTTAACGCAGAATATTGATGGGCTTCATCATAAAGCACATACAAACAATATTGTAGAACTTCATGGAACTGTAAATGAAGCAATATGTATGAGGTGTAAAGAAGTATATCCAATCACTACAATGATCAATCAAGTATTAAAAGGATTTTATTCGCCTTCTTGTGAAGTTTGTGGGGGATTATTAAAACCAAATGCGATTTTTTTTGGAGAACCATTACATTCTGAGACTCTTATGCGAGCAGATGAGATGATTGAAGCCTGTGATCTTTTAATTGTACTAGGTAGTAGCCTTTTAATATATCCAGTTGCTTTTTATCCCCGTAAAGCTTTATCTGCTGGGGTAAAATTAGCCATTATTAATATTCAGCAAACTGATATGGACGATTATGCTGAGATAGTTATCCATGAAAAAATTGGAGACATCCTTCCCAGAATAGTTGAAATTGTTGAAAAGAACCTTAAAGCATCGAATTAAAAATATTTAATTTTTATCAATAAAAAGAAAAAAAAATGAATATATTTTAAAAAGAAAAGACTTTACTTTTCCACTCTTAAAATTTTCTTATCAATTTTGCCTACTACTGTTAATGGGAGTTCTTTTTTAATATGAATTTTCTTAGGTACTTCATACGGAGCACAATGTTCCTTAGCAAAGGCGAGAATATTTTCTTTTAATTTTTCTTCATCTTCATCATAAGTATATTCTGGATCGACTTGAATATAGGCGTTTACAATTTCAGAACCAGGGCGATCCGGATTAGGTTCACCAATTAAAGCAATCATGCCTATTGCAGGGTGTTTGGATAAAGTGTCTTCTACTTTCGCAGAAAAAACCTTAAAACCGCTGACTATAATCATATCTTTTGTTCGGTCGACTATTTTTAAATATCCATTTTCATCCATCACTGCTACATCTCCAGTATGCATAAAACCTTTTTCATCAATGGCTTTTTTGGTCTCTTCGGGTTTATTATGATATCCTTTCATTACCATAGGACCTCTAACACATATTTCACCAGCCTCTCCTAGAGGTACTTCATCACCCGTTTCAGGATTAATCAGCTTTAATTCTGTGTTTAATAATGGTAAGCCGATTGATCCTAATTTTCTTTTGCCCCACATTGGGTTCATAGTTGTTAAGGGTGAGCATTCAGTCATACCATAAACTTCCAATAACTTTCCTTCACCAACTATACTTTCCAAGGCTTTTTGGGATTCTACAGGAAATGGAGAGGCAGCAGAAATACAGACTTCTAGCTTAGAATGATCTAGTCTCTTGAATTTACGGAAACTTATTAAAATTTGATACAAAGATGGTACATTTACTAAGGCAGTTGGTTGGTATTTTTTTATTTCATTGCATATATGTAATGCATCGCGAGGATTAGGAATTAAAACTTGACTCCAACCCAGATAAATGCAATTTTCTAAGAAGAAAGTTCCGGCAATGTGAAAAAAGGGAAAACCAGATAATGCAACACCCTTACCTTTCTGCCAATTAAGCCATCTTTGCACAATAAGTAAATCTGATACACAATTCCTGTGAGTTAACATAGCTCCTTTAGGAGGACCGGTTGTTCCTCCTGTATATTGAATGAATGCAATATCATCCGGGGAAACATCAACATTAGGAGGATCAGAAGAATAATTCGCTAAAACATCATCTTGAAAATCCAACACAACTTTACCTTCTAAGGGAGTAACTTCGCCATAAGGTATTTCACTAACAGCTCTTATTTTTTCTCGTGATTCTTTATCAAATGAACCAATAACACTGGTGGCTATAACAACTTTAAGTTGAGGTAATTTGTCAGCTATTTTTTTTAATCTATGTTCGAAAATTGCATCAAGAGTTACTAAAGCTACATTTTTTCCTCCAGATCCTAAATCGTTTATTTGATAGTGCATTTGTACATCTGACATTAATGGACTTACCCCTGAAACAATGCATCCTGCCTTTAATGTTCCAATAAGGGCATAAGCATATTCAGGAATATTTGCTAAATTAATTCCAACGACATCTCCTCTTTTAAAACCATTTTTAATTAACATATTAGCAAATTGATTTGAATATATATCTACATCGCCAAAGCTGATTTCTAATCCTTGATATGCAAAAGCCATTTTATCTGAGAATTTTTCAATAGTATCTTTAATTGCTTCTGTATATGAGGTCTCAAATATATTAGGATCTAAATCAGAGAGATTCTCATCCCAATTCTTTTTCCAGAAACGGCTTGTATAGGGACTTTCCATTTTAAATTCACTTTTACATTTTTGTTTATAAATTATTTTGAAAAAATAATTTTTCCAAATTTTAATTTGATCTTATTTAGGCTGTATTCCATTAAAAATTTTTATTAAAATGAATAGGAATTTTACCTAATAGTAAAAAAAAATATAAAATTTGAAGATAATTAAAATTGGTATTATTGTAGTAGTTCTTACTGTTGACGCAAAACTTTCTTATCAATTTTTCCTACTGCTGTTAATGGAATATCTGTCAAAATATGAATTTTTTTTGGTACCTCATATGGAGCACAATGTTCCTTGGCAAATTCTATAATATCTTGTTTTAGTTTTTCTTCATTACCATCATAAGGATATGCAGGATCAATCTGTATATGAGCATTTACTATCTCAGAACCTGGGCGATCAGGGTTTGGCTCTCCTATAAGGGCGATCATGCCAATTGCTGGATGCTTCGATAAAGTATCTTCAACTTTAGAGGAAAAAACCTTAAAACCGCCGACAATTAACATGTCCTTAGTACGATCAACGATTTTAATAAAACCATCCTTATCCATAAATCCGACATCACCAGAATGCATGTAACCGTCAACATCGATTGCTTTCTTAGTCTCTTCAGGCTTATTATAGTACTCTTGCATCACTAAAGGCCCGCGAACACATATTTCTCCAGGTTCTCCTAATGCAACTTCTTCTCCTGTATCAGGGTCAACAATTTTAAGTTCTACGTTCAAAAATGGTACTCCAACAGTACCTAATTTTTTCCTGCCTAAGGAAGGGTTCATTGTTACAACAGGTGATAATTCAGTCATTCCATAAAGTTCTAACAGCTTTCCCTCTCCAATAATACTCTCTAGTTCAATTTGGGATTCCTTAGGGAAAGGAGATGCTGCTGAAATACAAGTTCCTAACTCTGAATGGTCTATTTCTCTAAATTTAGGATTCTTTATAAGCAGTTGATATAATGAGGGAACATTTACTAAATTTGTTGGGTGATATTTTTTCATCACTTTTATTATGTGATCAGTGTCTCTTGGATTTGGAATTACTAATTGCCCAAATCCCGCGCAAAAAGAGCTTTCACAAACTGTTAAACCTGCAATGTGAAAGTAAGGAAAACCACTACATAATATCCCTTTACCCCTTTCCCATTGAAGCCATGCAATTATACTTTTCATATTGGAAATACAATTTCTATGGGTTAATACTGCACCCTTTGGGGGTCCCGTAGTTCCACCAGTGTATTGAATCCATCCAATGTCATCAGGTTTTATATCAACATTCACAGGATCAGTAGAATATATTCCAAAGACATCTTTATGAAGATCAAGGACAATTTTGCCTTCTAAAGGAGTTACCTTTCCTTTGGGAACTTTCCCTAAAGCTTTACCCAAAACCTGTTTAATTTTAGGTAAAAAGCTTGCTACATTAGTAGTAATTACCAATTTTAATTGGGGCATTTTATTAGCAATTTTAATAATATGTCCTGCAAAGATAGCATCAAGAGTTATTAATGCAACTTGCTTTCCTCCCGATCCCAAATCATTAATTTGATATTGGATCTGAACTGCTGAAAGCAGCGGTGATACTCCAGAAATAATACAACCTGCTTTTAGTGTTCCAACTAAAGCAATTATATATTGAGGTGTATTAGGTAAATTTATACCCACAACGTCGCCTTTCTTAAAACCATTATCTATTAACATGTTAGCAAATTGATTGGAATATTCGTCTACTTCTCTAAAAGTCAATTCAACTCCTAGAAACTCTAAAGCCATTTTGTCTGGAAACTCTTCAAACGCTTCTCTTATCATTGCAGGATATGTTGTTTCAAATTCCTTAGGATTAATGTCATCCAATCCAGGATCCCAACTTTTTTTCCAGAATCTACTCGAATAAGGACTTTCCATTTTTATTTCCATTTTGATTTCACACCTTTAAAATATAAAATTTAAATGATCAAGAAGTGCTAAATATTATTATTGTTATCCTCAGTTAAAAACTTTTAATTTCGCTTTTTAAAAATTAAATAGAAATTTTTCATCAAAAATAATAATTTTTACTTTTAATGACCTCTCTGTCTCTATATCATTTTTTCTTTTAATAATAATCAAGTTTCTAGCAAATGTAATCCTTTCCATTGAAATCAGAACAAAAAAGGGGAATTTAGAAAATTGTCGGAGTAACCCAACTTTTTTTTGAAGAAAAAAATATTGCACCTGATGTCATTTCATTCATTTAATTCGGGGTTCAAATTTTACAGGAAAAATCGGGAAATTCCACTCGTTTCAAGTGGAGATTCAACGCTAGATGAATTATTGGGAGGAGAGGGGTTTCATAAAAATCTAGTTTATCTCCTTTACGGGGATAAAAAAGTGACTACTAACATTCTGCTAACAACAGCGGTCATATCACAGAAATCATATGCATACGGGGGTTTAGGAGGAGAAGAAGTAAAGGTAGCTTTTATTGATGGAAATAATCGCTTCAATCCTTATAATGTGAGTAAATTCGCGGTTTCCCAAAATTTATCGCCTCGTTTAGTTTTAGAAAATATCCTGATTGCTCGAGCCTTTACCTGGGATCAGATGATCGAGCTTTTAGAACACAGACTTTCTAAACTCGAACAAATTAAAGTTGTTTTAATCTCAGGGATTACTACATTGTTTCAAAGTTATGAAAAACAAACCTTTGAAGATTTGTTAAAAGCCATAAATGGTATCAAAAAGATACTTCAAAAAACTAAACCATTAATAATAATAACTGCTCCTTTAAACGAATGTAGTTCATTTCGCCCTAAAGGAGGGAAAATTTTATCCCATTTTGGAAATGTATTGGTACTTATAAATGATGAGGAACGATATGTAGAATATATTATTGTTCAGCATCCATTTTTACCAGAAAGACGCCTTTTGAAATGGAGACCTCGAAAACCTAAGAAGAGTCTTGCAAATGCTACAAGAACTAAAACTTTAGATTGTTGGTTCTCTTAAGATAAAATCCTCACTATTCCCCCAAACTTATTTATTCTTCTTCTTTTTATACATATTTGGGTCTTTTTCCCCAAGAGTTAAAGGATCACCGCCATAGCGAATTTTTCGCCCATTTTATCTTCGATTTTAAAACAATAAAAATTTAAGTGATTAATATCTCATTTTTCATAAAAAATTAATATTAGAGAGGAAATTTAATGACTCAACAAGATTATAGTAAAAAGTTTAGTTGTCCTCATTGTGGAACTATGGGCGCTATATTTCTTTTAAAAGTTACTGGATCTCAAATCCTAATAAAACAAAGATGTCCAACACATGGAGGAAGAAAATATGTAGTTCCTTTAATGAAAAAAGACGAGTTTATGCCGTATATTCGTGATGCAGTTTTTCGTTGTTATAAATGCGGACAAGAAGCTATAGTGGATTATGTGAAAGTAAAAGGGCCTTGGAGCTTAATCAGATGTTATTGTCCCACTCATAAAAATAAACTGCCCTTCTATAAAATTTGGAATTCTGTTTATAATGAAATTTCTAGTAAAGAACTTGAAGCACAACCTCCTACGGAACCACAACCAACAGAATCGGACCCTATCGTCGGTGAACAAAAGAAATATTGCCCACATTGTGGAACACCACTGAGGGGAATAGAAAAATTTTGTGGGGCATGCGGTGCAGAATTAGAATAAATTAGATATTTATTAAAAAACTATTTATCACTTTATTTCTAGAAGTTTTACAGCATTACCATATAACCATTTCTTCTTAACCTTTTCCTTTAAAGGTAATTTCATCACTTCATCAGCTAATTGTTTTATTGACATCCCCATAAAAAGCCAAGTGGAGCCAAAGAGAATTTTATCTTGGATTACTGAGTTTCCATAGTGAAGAAAAGATTCCCAACCTGTTCCTTTCATACCAATATATTTTGGAAGGTAAGAAGCAAAATCTATGTATATATTTGGATTTTTCCAAGCAACAGCAACCATTTCATTTATCCATGGCCAACCTCCATGCCCTGCAATCATTTTTAGTTCAGGAAAATCTTGAGTAACAATATCTAAGTAGATCGGTCTTTCAACTTCCATGGTATTAGTTGAATAATTTATAGATATGTGAAACCATATAGGAATGTTAAGTTCCACACAAGTAGAATATAATGGATACATTTTTTTATGATGTGGAGGTATTCCAAACATAAACGGACGAACCGCGATACCTCGAAGCCCTAATTCATAAGACCTATTAATTTCTCTTAAAGCTTCCTTTTCCTTCAATGGATCAATACCAGCAAATCCAATGAATTTTTCTGGGAATCTTTTCACAATATCAGCGTAATAGTCATTCGGTAAGCCCTTTATGCCACTGGGAGTTTCTTCATCAAGGTTGAAAATTACTGCCTTCTCTACACCCATTTTATCAAGTTGTTGAATAAATTCTTCTATTGACATCGTCAATTTCCTAATTTTTGGCAAAAGAGGTTCAATTGCTTTTCTTAGTTCATCTGTGCTTAATTTAATCTTCATTTGATATAATTTTTCTGCTGTAATGCCCAATAATGGTGCGACTCTTTGACCAAATACGTCTCTTAAATATCGACTCATCTGGGGAGGCAAAGAAATCAATAAATCAATGAAAACTTCTTCTGTAGGCACATAACAAAGTGTATCAACTATTTTATATTCCATATCTTTTTTCATTCTTAATTAATTTTTAAAATGCAAATTAAGCCATCAAATTATTTATCACATAAAAATTCATAATCATCAAAAATTAAAAAATTGCCAAAGTATTTTTCTTTAAATTTTACAACCAATTATTTCTTCTGTTATTATTATGGGGAGAACCGTACCTTCATTCCGACCTGCACTTGAACACGAAATTGAGAGTTGGAAAGATTTCAAACGTGCTCTTCGGCCAGAAGAGCGAAGACTTTTTGACAAACTGATGAATTATGTGCGAATCCATGCTGATGCCGGCAGTTTAGCTGGGCGTCCTATCCTTTCAGAGATTTTCTTTATTTCCTTCGCCATAGAACAAGAAAAAAGGATTGAGCTTTTGGAGAGTAGAATAACAGAATTAGAGGAAAAAATAAGTAATAAGATTGAAAGTTGAATTCAAGAAAAAAATTTGATGGCTGGCTTTTAGATATTTCTACATTTAGAGATGGAGTAATCCTTTGGGTAAAACCTGCCAAAGAGCAAAAAGTTCTGAAAATCTATGAAATATTTCATCCAGAGTTCTTTGCAGTACCAAAGATAAGCGTAGGTAATGATCTTGAAAGGTTAAAACATATCCTTCAACAAAATCATAAAGTCAATAAAGTGAGAATTTGTGAGAAATATGTTCGCCTCGAGGACCATAAAAAGACAAAAATACTTGGAGTTTCAGCGATAAAG
>Ga0209635_10005385_pt1 | contig 10083 bp, 12 predicted proteins | sample DeeMarSWOR230_32_FD_187463 | JGI IMG/M metagenome (GOLD analysis project Ga0209635, IMG submission 187463) | Marine sediment microbial communities from White Oak River estuary, North Carolina - WOR-2-30_32 (SPAdes) (version 2) | ecosystem: Environmental > Aquatic > Marine > Intertidal zone >...
AATAGAAATGAGGTTTCTTCTCCTTTTGCTACTTATACAAGCTATATAATTAATTTCTGGATTACAATAGCTACCATTATCGAACTCAGCGTTATGGTAGAGTTCTTGCCACATTCCCATTCGTTCAACTGTTCTTTTAGTAGCTCGTTTAGTGCCTTCTCTATATCTTATCCAAAAATTATCAAGAAAATACACTTCTGGTGTATCAATATAGTCTGCTTGCCTTGCATACTTTCCCCACAACTCAACTAAATCTATCATCATTTCTAAAGGTATTCCTTCTTTAAACGAGATACTTTTCAGCTGTTCCTGATCATTATAAAAAAGAGCATGAAGAAGTTTTATACCTCCATCACCAAACCGTATCAATGAAAATGGCAATTTAGCTACAATACACCTTTCTAGTCTTCTTAAAACCTCGTCAGTTTTAAAGATTCTTACTGGTTTATTTTTCATCTTCCCAAACACAAGGTTGATAAACTGTGTCCCAGTTAATCCTATCTACAACCGGAAGTCGTTTGATAACTCTTTTCATTGAAGTTAAGTCAACTATAGCTATTCTAGCTGGTCGCTTTGTTTTGTTATAACCACAACTGGAAAAGATAAACATGGTATCTCCTTCAAAAGCTATCCCTCTCCACCAACCTTTTGACTTAAGTACAATTACATCATTTGGAAAGAGAGGCCACTTACCTTGTTTAAGCTTCTTTACCATCTCTCGAAAAATCATAATTCTTCCGCTTCTAGTAACGCTCAAATAAAAATTGCCTTTATAGAACACTCCATCATGGAGATCATAGCGTTTTTTCGTGAGAGTTCTTCCCGTTTTTAACTCAACTACTTCCCCAGTTCCCATTCTATGTTGTCTTTGAAAACACGTTACGAAAACAAAACCACTATCAAAAGAGATACAATTAGGATGACATGAATGTGGTTTGAGTTTATATTCTTCGTTATACGGAAGTTTCAAGTTGATCTTTCTGGGCCGGAATTTTTTTGGATTAGATTTAAAAACGAAGATTATCTCTAGAAACTTTGGTTCAAATGGATCTTCAAAGATTTCTATAGCATCCAGTCCAGTATTAACAACAAAAAGTTTATCTTTTCTAATTAAGAGATAATGTAAATCATTAAACGTATTTTTCCTAAAAGACTTTTCGTATTCCCATCTTTCTAAATTGAAATAGTGAAGTTCATTCCAATCAGTAGCTATCAAGTACTTGCCATAAATAACTCCACCCCTCCAACCGACTCTTTTCCAGGTTCTATTATGAACGTATTGTTTAACAATCTTATTTTCAAAAGGGTCGTATAAAATGACTCCTCCTTTATTTTGAACAATGGACTCTACCGGAATTACTAGTTTCAACTTATCTACTCCTTTGAAGTTAAACGCTCAAAGAATTCAACCATCTTTCTCATATTAGTTTCTCTATCACCGAGACTTTCAATCTTCTTTCTAGTGTTCTCACCTAAAGTTACTCGTAGATCCTTATCTACTACTAGTCGCTCAACACACTTAATAAAAGACTCCAAATTGTTTTCAGAAACCAACCCAGTTACTTCATGCTCAACGTAGTCTTGGGTTCCAGATAATTCCGCGTCTGTAGTTACTACTGGACAACCAGTCATCATCGCCTCAGCTGGTGGGAGGTGGAGACCTTCTGATTTAGTTGGCGCAAGCCAAACATTGATATTATTATAAAACTCTAGTTTTCTTTCTCTCGAAGGTTTATGCCAAAACTTATCAATAACATCATATCCACAATCTCCCCAACCAAAAACCCAGAACTTCACTCCCAAATGTTTTCTCTTAATAGATCGAGCAGTTTCCCATAACCACTCTTGTCTCTTTCTTGCGCCATGAACTCTCGCTGAATTATAAAGTCCTCCAAGAATTACTCTATTATGATCTCTACTGCCCGTCGGATAGAGTTCATCGAAGTCATATCCAGGCCTGATAATCTCTGATTTAACCCCATACTTTAACAGATAATCTCGAAGGCAAACGCTATTAACTATTTTAATAGTATTAACTTTCAAAATCTTCTCGATAATCTCATGCTTTTGCATTTGCCAGGTTTCAATAGCTCGAATCCAGTGACACTTTATACCACATCTTTCTGGTAGAGCTAAAGTTCTAGCTACACTTTTGAATCCAGTAGCCACTACAATATCAGCAGATGGAACTTCTTTTTTATCCTTAACAATTAAATGACGAGCTTTAAGAGGAGTCCACACATAGTGATTTTTGCTATTATCAACTAATATTACTTCATGTTTAAGGTCGACTAAAGTGTTAGCGGACCTAACGAGAGTATGAGACCCTCCGTTATTTCCCAAACCAGTAGAACGAAGGTCAAACAAAATTCTCATAGCTTTTTTAGCCTTTCTTCTAAACTATTAATATCTTCTACTCTTGTTACTTGCGTTCGTAGCGGATTCAAAAGATTTACTCCATCATTATCAAGCTTTTCTTGTAATGTTAATAATGGAACTTTTAGTAACAAAGAAAGATGAGAGATCGGAGAGGATACATTTCCAATTGTAGCGAAAGACTTTCTCAACAAAGAAATCATACAACCAAGAAGGGTTACTTTAGGTTTGCTTAATGGAAAGTCTCTAACAGGAAAAAATACTCCACTGCGTTCATATGACAATTCCCCATCATAGACAAAAAAGGCATACTTTCCAAGTAAGTTCGTTAGTCTATTTAAAATCTTTTCCTTTTCTCCTACTTTCCTAACCCAAGAAGTATCGACAACTATAATTCTCTTTCTTAACTTTTCTACAAAGTCACTAACAACAACTTCATTCTCTACACGCGGGTTGAACTTATATGACATCTTATACCTAGAAAACTGCCATTTAAGTTTGTATCTATCACCTGAAATATCTGGATATCTATGGAGAGCTACATCAAACCTTCTAGAATACTTGCCTCTAAACCTCATGGCGTTCCACTTATACTCTTTTATAGAAAGTCTGCGTAGTCCAAAGCACTCCTGGTTTAAATTTCCTACTTTTAGCGGAACTAAAATATCAGCGTAAGATCCATATAAATCAAATCTCTCAGGTCTAGTGAACACGATAATTACTACTTTTGGATTTCGTCTTGCAAAATAAATCACATGAGGAGCGAATCTATAGGCTTCCCAAGAAAGTTCCCCAACAAAAGGCCCAAAAAGATACGCAGTATCTTTTACAGGTTTCTGAGAAAAGTCCCTCTCTTCAGGGTCTCCTATGATTAGCTTCCCAGGTTTTCTCACCTTCACACTTCAATTCCTTTCTCAATTAGTAGTATGTGTAGTAGCTCCAGTAACTAAAACTCCAATCGGACACCCTTGAAAATTATCCCCGACCCTACATTGTGGTAGACCATTAACAGTCACATCAGACGAACCCATTATCATAATGGCAACATGTCCACAAGAAGCCACAAATATATCGTTCAACCTGCAAGCACCAAGTCCCTCTATAGTTTTATCTGACGAACCAATCGATATTACACCAGTTATACTTATACAAGGGATTGGCGGATGACAACAACATATCCCCGTACCAACTGATGTAACGATCGCTGACGCTGGCATTAATTACTCTCCCTTAGATGGCTGATCGTCTCCTTCCGCCAGAATCTCTTGTTTCTTCGCCGCTGGGTCTTCTGTTGGCTGCCCAGCGATAACTTCCTGAACTTTCTCTAACTCCTTCTTAGCTTCATCAGAAATATTAACCAACTTACTCTTCAACTCAAAAATCTCCTGGTTCTGTTTCTCAATTTCGGCAACTGCTCCTCTAACAAGTAACAAGAGATCAGCTAAGTCCATATTTCCTTCATAGGTTCCAGCTAATCTATCTGCTTCACAACTCTGAATTAAGTTAACTACCCTCGGACGAAACCTCTTTAGCCACGGATTTTGTTCAAATTGTACTACTTGTCCCATTGTTTTCTCCTTTCCTAAGTAGCAAACCGTTCAAAATACGTCTTGGATTGCTCTATCTTAGTTCTATTAGCCTGCAAAAGCGTTTTTGCTGACTGCAGCTTGTTAATCATATCTTGGGTACCATAGGATCCTCCGGTGCCCAAAGGTTGTTCTATGTAATCTAAAGCCCACTCCCACTGCTGAGCGTACTCTATTATCAGAGCGTCATTATCCCAGTTAATTCCCTCGAACTCATAAACAACAAATGCAGAACTGTCAAGAATTTGCCAGTCAGTAATATTTGTTACGTTAAAGTCAGGTCCATAAACTATATAGTCTCCTTCATATTGGACCATCTTAATCATCAACCTAGCTGTCATATCTCCCACTAGTGGGTCCATCATTCCTTCTTGAATCGCATCTTGCTGAGATTGTTTCTCATTTATTTGCGCATCTACTTGCTCAATATTCTTATCAATCGCATCAACCTGGTCGTCAACTGCGTTGATCATCTCTCTTAGCTTATCTGAGTACTCACTCATTTCTTTTCTACCTTAAGTTTTTTTAGTAGTTTTATCATACTCCTAAAAATAACGTCAGGGTCCATCTTATACTTATGATCATCTAAAAATTCCACATAAGTCTTTCTGATGTTATAAACTGCGGTATGAAGTTTTTTCTGGTGCCCCCACTCAAGAGCAGGAACACGGAGAAGTAAAGAGATATTTGGAATAGCGGATTGAGATCCAACTGTTAAAACTGCTCTGTTAAGTACCTCCATTGTAAGACCGATAAGCGAAGAATCTGTAGTTCGGGGAATTTTGTTAATATCATAAAACCTATCATCTTTGTCTGGAATATACTCACCTGGTTTCCCACATATTACAAACATATACTCATCTCTTAAGTCACTGTTCCAAACTTTGTCATAAAACTTACCCCAATGTGGCCAGTTTCTTCTAAATCCATTTCTATATCTTGGTGCTAAAACTACTACTGGCTTGCTATTTGGAATATGTTCCTCAACTAGTCTTAAGTTGTCACTTCGTGGTTTAAACTTAAACTTCATAAGGTTTGGGGGAAATTGATTTTTTTGTTGCCACCTACGACCATCGAGCTGCGGGTATACATGAGTTACAATCTTAAACCTTTCCTCATACTTCGCCTTAAACTTTCTAGCTAACTTCGTCACTTCTCCATGAGAAAACCCTTGGAGTCTAAAACAGTCAGGTAAATACTTTTCTCCATCTCCTTTAATGCGAAGGGGAACTAGAATATCTGCGAATTTTCCATAGATATCAAATCTATCTTCACGAGTAAGTACAACATAAGTAATATCTTTGTCCTTATATTGTTTCGCTTTCATATACGGAAGAAGTGGGGCAAACCTAGCTAATTCCCAATAGAGTTCTCCTACACAAGGACCAAAAAGAATTGCGTTTGGTTTCCCCATTAACTCATCTCCAGTTCCTACCAATCTGCAAGACACTGAACATTATCTTTTATTAACTTGAAAAAATCTTCGAAAGTCATCTCTTCTATTCGTTCTTCTTGCTTTTCAAATTTAATCAACTCTCTTGCGCCTTTAGCATTCCTATTCCTATTTAGAACATTACATACTGACCCTGCTATAAAACCACAATGAATTCCAAGCTTCTCATTGATTCCTAGAATATAATCTTGTCCACGACTTGCTCTGTTTAAAAGAGACCAGTACTGTTGGTCGTGTTTCTTAACTTCACCTATAAGACTTCTTAAATCTAGAAAACCAACATCTCTAAAAAAGTTATTCCTAACAGACCAAAGACCAGATCCTCCAAGTTTCCCAGTCTTAGCTACTCTTCCTGCTATCTTTTGAGGAAGAGTTGTTTTATCTTTAATTCCAGCTGGAAGCTGACCAACCACTTTGATATTGTTAAGTCCATATCTTTCTACATCTTTCCATGCTTGTTTAAGAATTTCGTCCCAACCTGGAGTCACTATTATATCGTTATCAAGAAGAACTAGAAAAAAATAATCGTCCTTCTTTGGGTCTTGTTCATGTTGGAGTCCAAAGAAGTTACATGTTACTGCTTTTGAAAAAGCATTAAAAGTAGCTTTCTCAGTACTAAAGGTAACCTGAGTCACTAAGTCCTTTTCATATAAACGACAAAAATATTCGAAGTGTTCCTTAAGCTTATAAGTTGTCCCGTTATCAAAAACGTATAATCGGTGAGGAAGTAAAGAATGTTTCTTAATCGCCTTTATACACTTCTTCGTTATCGCGAGTCGGTTCCGCACACTCAAAAAAATTTTAACCATTTCCTCTGTTCCCTAGTAGTTTTTCAGCTCTGTCAATAAAATCTTCTACATTAAGAATATCATAACAAGGACTATAATTACCAACAGCATTCTTACAAGGAAAATGCCCATGAATAAAACAAGGCGAGCAAGGAAGATTACAATCTACCCAGTCAACATTTTTATATGTTGCTAATCTAATCTTTCCAGGAAAGGGGCCATACAACCCTAAGGCAGGAACTGACAAACTAGCAGCGAGGTGTAAAAGAGCGGTATCCGTGGAAATAGCAATTTTTGAGAGAGAAACTAAAGCTATAGAAGAATCTAATGTCTTAGAAAATTCAGAGAAGTTAAAAACTTTATCTTGTCTCTCAAGCGTCTTTATCAACTTGTTATGTTCTTCTTTCATTCGAGGAGTATCTGTGATCACCACATTGTGACCCCGCCTTGCAAGTTCGTCAATTATTCTCTTCCACAGCGCTGGTCTTGGAGTCCGAATTGGAGAACTAGCTCTTGTTTGGAGCACAGCAAAATCTTTCTCTTGAAGTCCCCAGTTCTTTAAAACTTCTTTACATTCTTCAACTCTCTCTTCTTTAGCGGTTTGAACTGGAACTAACAATTCATCAGGAAGATTTAACCCTGCCCATGTAGTAAAAAGCCGATAGGCATTTGTTGTCTGTGCTGCTAAACACCTCTCAATAACACCTTCAAAAAGAAGATGGTAGTGAGATTTAATAAGATAACTAAAGGGAAAGGGTAGGTCCAAAACCACATCAACACATTCCCAATTTTCAACCATAGCCTGATATTGTGGGCCACAAGCGAAAAAAATCGTACAAGATGGATACTTCTCTTTTAGATATACTAAGTTAGGTAAAATAAATTCAAGGTCACCAATTCCTCCTGTTCGCCAAACAAGGAGGGTCTTATTAGTAAGATCCTCTCCTCTATAGGGTTTATACATATTCTTAAACTTAATTGGCGCAGGTCTGAGTATTCTCTTCTTTCTTTGAACATCAAAATGAAGTTGTTGATAAACACCTAAACCCATACAATACCTAACTTTCTTTTTTAGGTATTGTTGTTTAAAAAAGTTCTGAATAAACCCAATATTAACTATTGCATCAGCAATAATAATATTTGGAGGCGACTTCTTTAACTCTTCTAAGTCTCGGACCATTTTAAGACTGTCTTGAGAAAGACCCAGGTTTTTTATATCCAAATCACTTACTGGTCTCCCTCTAGACCATGGTCCTTCTGGCATTTCTTGAACTGAAATAGGTGTTTGTCCATCTAACGAAAATCTCTGTTCCACAGTTTAAAATTCCTTTCTTCTTAACTTCTACTTCGACTTCCCCTTTCCTGATACCCAACCTAACTGAACTGCTCGGAAGAAAGCTTTCTTTTTATCAGCTGGAAGCTCAGAAGGGCTTTTTACACCCCATTTTGCTAGCATGGACTTAAAGTATTTTTGGTATGCAGTATCTTCCAAAAGTCCCTTATCTTTAGTTATCTCCTTCTCAATCTCTCCAGCAGTTGTTGCTACTGGCGCCGGCTCTTCCCCAGTTTCAAGTTTGTTTTCCTCCTTTGGAGGAACTTGGATTCCGGGTTCAGCATCCTCCGTAACTTCTTTCTCAATCTCTTTCTTTGTAGCCGGAACAGCAGTAGGTTCTTCCCCAGTTTCAACTTCGTTCTCTTCATTCGCAACTTCGCTTAGAATCTCAATCAGTTTCTCTTCTGCTTCTCGAACCTTATCTACTTTCCCATCGAGGTAAATATCAAGTAAAGATTCAGCCTTTTTTACTTTTTCCATCACAAATCCTCCTAGTAACTTATACTTAGTAATTTGTTCTTACTTTACCTTAAACTTTCTACGTCAGCTAAAGTTTTAACCAAAAGTCCACTAGCTACAGCTGTTAAAGGATTTCTAGCTTGACGAACTTCTAAAACTTCGAAAGGTAACGTATATCTTCCTAAAATGCTCTGAAACAGTTGTAGAAACCCTCTAGGGAGAGAAGTTCCACCTGAAACAACGATTGGTAATTTCTCTTCTACTTCTATTTCAACTCGCTCTTCAAACTCTTTAATGATTTTCCTGATTGTGTAATTAACTAAAGCAGAGTAGTAATATTCTATAGCCTCTAAAACTCGTCTAACTTTCTTATCAGGATAAGAAGCGAAACCTTCTTCTATATTAAGATGTCTCTCTTTAATTGAAGTTACTCTGTTCTGGACAATGCTAAGTGATTCGGAAACAGATTTATCAATCCAATCACCACTTCTCGCAGTAGAAAACTTTAAAACTTCAACCCCCTTATAAGCTACGCAAGTATTTGCCATTCCAGCACCAAGACTTATCCCAACGCCTGAGAACCTCTCCTTCTGACATTCTGAGTAGACTATCGCCATTCCTTCGTTAACAGCTGTATAGTTAATACCAATAGTACCTAAAATCCTAGCGAAAACTTTCTCATGATAAATTACACTTCTTCCCTCATCGATTGATTCAGCAGGGATAGAATAAGAGCAGTAAACATCTTTATCTTTCGTATCTCCAATAATATCTTTTACCATAAGTGTTAACACATCGATAGCACTTATTTCTTTTGGAGATATTAGCCCTCGCTCCATTGGTCTAGAAACTTTCTGACCAAAGATATTAGCAAAACGAAAAGCGTCATCTCCAATTATAAAAATATCTCCATCATCTGATTGTACAAAACTAATATCAGTAAGTTCTGAGAGAGCAATTTCCTCTCTGTCAATCGGTAGGAAAACATTTCGTATCATTTTAACTTCATCAACATCAGATCTGGCGCAGCAGATTGTCATAGTCCCAATGTCTAATCCAACCGCTACTGTACCTCTGCTTTTAGTCTCTTCAAAACCATTTTCCATAATTTTTACTCCTTTTTTTCTTATTGAAGACTTTCTCGATCTCCCAAAACTAAGAATTTTCCAAAAAAATTCCTGAATAATTTCAACATCTTACAAAACCAAAAATTCGCCAAAATACCACTTCAATGTAATACTAACGAACGGGTTTAAGTTTTGTTCTTCTTCATTTCCTGTAATTCTCTTACTGTATCAGAAACATCTTCTCGCTTCTCAGTTTTAAAGGGAACTCTACCTCTTACTTCAAGTCCTCCAACATCGACATCAGGAATAAACGTTTCCTCTGGTTCATCTAATTCATCCTTAACTAACTCTTCTCCTCTAATAACAACTCGTTCAATAACTCTTGGTTCTCTTAACAGGAGTTGCGCCAACATCCCTTCAACCTTCTTGAGACTTTCAGGCGATCTTCCTAAAAGAGAAGCCAAAAGTGATTCAATTTTACTTAACCGCTTATTAACTCCTTCTATATCAATAGTTATAACTTTCTCTTTTTTTTCGTTAATTTCTTCCTTTACAACTTCCCCGCGAACTTTATAAGAGCCCTGCGCTACTATATCGTAATCTTCTATTCCAACTTTTGTCAAGTAAACCACTACTTTGTTAATAGCTGACTCAGGAATATTAACTTTAGCAGGCGTTCTAAATGGCGTTAACCCTTCTATGTCAATAAAATAACCTGGCTGCCTAATAATCAATCTAACCATATTACTCTTCAATACTCTCATCCTCCAATTCGTTCTCCGGATAGTTAACAATTTGCTCATCAACGTTGAGAACTTTAGAAATCGTTTTCTTAAGCTCTGGATAAACTAGTAACTCAACTTCTCCCACTGAACCAACCCATCTAAATTGGTCATGCTCTTTTGACAACTTAATTTTCTGGTTTGGATTCTTTAACTTACAAAGAAAATTATACTGAGTAGACTTCCTTGTCCCCTTGTCAGCAATATAACTAAACTTATCTATTAGTTTAAGAGGAATA
>Ga0209635_10005387_pt1 | contig 10082 bp, 8 predicted proteins | sample DeeMarSWOR230_32_FD_187463 | JGI IMG/M metagenome (GOLD analysis project Ga0209635, IMG submission 187463) | Marine sediment microbial communities from White Oak River estuary, North Carolina - WOR-2-30_32 (SPAdes) (version 2) | ecosystem: Environmental > Aquatic > Marine > Intertidal zone >...
CAAAAGAGATACCAATCTATTGTGATGTATTTTATCAAGCCATATGAGAAACACTATAAAAAAAATATACAAACAATGAACCATAATATAAAGGTACCATCCCTCTACTCCATGTCGAAAAAGGGCAATGAGTAAGCTTAAAATACCGATATAACTGAAGGTAAGGATATCAACGAGCTTAAATCGCATAAATCAAAATCTCTTCCAAGAAATACTTTACCAGATCCTATTTTTAAGAAGACCCATTTTATTTACCAAAAAATTATATAAGACCACATTAAGATTAAAAGCAAATTAAAAAAAATTAATGTACTTTACTACTGTAGAATTTATTGCATTTTTTCCCTGTTAAATATAGATATCACAGAACCTCACATTTTCAAACAAAGTTATTTAACAGGGTTCACCCCGTTAAATAAATGACTAGTTTTCAGCATATAGTGTCCATATATGTCCCTTATTTAATTCCTGAGCCAGATCTCTTCAAGACATGTATTTAACAGGGTTCACCCCTTAAATAAGTAGCTTATTTCCAGCGTGTAGTGTCTATACATCTCTCTTATATAATTCCCGAATCAGCTTACTTCGAGATACAGGTATTTTATAAGGTGAACTTCACTATGAATGGCGGGGCTTTCTTTCTAATGGGATAAAAGTCTTTCTATAATATGATGGTAATCCTGCCCAGAACAGTCAAAGATACAGGTCCTGGAATACCGCAAGAAGAACTTCTCTATATCTTTGACAGATTTTATCGGGTGGATAAGTCCCGATCACGCATATCGGGGGGAACAGGTCTCGGTCTGGCTATTGCTAAATATTTTGTAGAGGCTCATGGAGGGCACATTCGTGCAGAAAGTGAGGTAGGTAAAGGAACTTGCATCACCCTTACTCTCCCTATCGCCCACTAACCCTAAAGAGAATAGTTTTCTAATTCTCCTAACACATAGTGTCTTATCTTTTGTGGGGAGGGGAGTTTCTCCTTTACCTTGCCCTTACCAATAAGATGAATCAATAACTCATCATACTTTCCACCACACTCACACCGCTTCAGCTTCTCAGTAAATGGTATAACCTTGTCTCCATAACATTTGGTGCACCTTAACACCCTCTTTGAACCAGAACTTTTTCCCTTCTTTGCAAGAGGCTTCCCTTCAACCTCCACAATGTCCATGGAAAAATCTATCACCCTCGCATTACTCACTGCGGTTCCAATACCATAACCATCAACCAGAGGATTAAGCTTCACTATATCCTCCTCATCCAAACCTCCGCTTACAAAAAGCTTAACCTGGTTATACCCTCTCAGATCAAGCTCCCACCTCACCTCTTCTAAGATACGCAAAAAGTTTCCGCGTCGAGAACCAGGAGTATCTAATCTCACCGCATACAATTTATCTCCCAGGGATTCTGCTACCCTCAAAGTCTCAAATTTCTCGTCGTTGAATGTATCGATCAAAGAGACAGTTTTGGCCTTACGCCTCATCACTTCATTAAATGCACGGGTTGCCTCAACCGTATCACCCATGATGATAATGAGGGCATGAGGCATAGTTCCCATGGCTTCTTCCCCAATAATCTCTGCACTCTTTAAGATAGCAACTCCATCAAAACCCCCAATAAAGGAACTTCGCTCTACCACAGGAGCTACAGAGGGATGAACTCGCCTCCCACCGAAACTGATAACCATCCGATTACCCGCAGCCTTTTTACAGCGTGCTGCTTTGGTAGCAACACCTGTGGCTTGACAGAGAAATCCCAATAGGGCAGTTTCATATCTTCCAAACTCGCTATAGTTACCCTCTATCTCCATTACAGGTTGGTAAGGCTTAAAGACTGTTCCCTCTCTCATACTTCTAACAGATACCTTCAACCCTCTTAGTAATTCCACACATTCCTCAATCCCTGCAAGAATCGCCCAGGGCAAATTATGGGGAAGGCCCTTTGCCATAAACTCTGCTTTAACCCTTTTATCTATACCCTTAGCTTTAAGAACTTCCAAAGTCCTAGGAAAATAGGCATCCGTTATCTTCCCTGCTTTAATCTCTTTATCATTAGCACTGTGAAACATAACCTTCCCCTTTTAAAGTTTCTCTATATACTAAAAGCTGTCCCCTGATCCCTGCCCCCTCTCTTCTATACCATCTCTGCTCCTAATACCTCTCTCATTTGTTTCAACGCGAATTCGTGATCCTCACGATTAAGCCCGGCAACACACTTTTTTAAAAGCCTCACCTTATACCCCCTTTGTACAGCATCAGCTACGGTATAGAGCACGCAAATGGTGGTAACACAGCCTGTTACCAGAAGTTCAGATATCCCCGCTTCTTTTAAAACCTCTTCCAGTGATGTTCCAAAAAATCCAGAATAATTCTTTTTAGTTACCACTTTATCACCTGGAAGGGGTTTTAACTCCTCGATCACCTGTGCACCCCTGCTCCCTGCAATAGCATGAGGTGGCCACCCCATTCGTTCAAACTCTGGATCTCTCTCCTCATGTGAATCGCAAATATAAATAACAGGAATCTCCCTCCTTCTAGCTTTCTCTATCTCAATCCTTATATGGGGTACAATTTCTCTGGTAGCGGGAACTTCCAAAGGTGCTCCCTCTAAAACAAAATCATTTAACATATCGATTACCAGTAAAGCCTCTTTCTCCATTCTCCTCACCTTGAAGGAACTTAAGACGCAAAAAATAATTAGGGAGAAATCTGAAACAATTCAAACTTAATTGGACACACTAGCTGACTCATCACGCTTTTCATAACTCGCAACCATCAACTTTATATTCAAACTATTACAATTAATCTAAAAAGGCAAGGTTATTCGAGATTTAAAGCCACAAGGCTCCAAGCGATGGATTTCCAGTATGCAATATATAAAAGGAGAAACCAGATAATGGAAGACGCTGCAACAGTTAATTCGCATAAACTAAAACCATACCGCCCCCGGGACCCTCAACGCTCACAATACTAGCAGTGTGTAGAGGACCACTTCAAAACTTTGGACAGGCTATGATGAGCTGTTTTGTAAGTGGTATTGTTTCTTCCGATCCTATATTAAAAAGGTTAATATCAATTAATTTTTACATTGACACACAAATTGTCATCTCCTATACTTATCCCATAAAAAAACGAGTCCTATCAATTTAATTCAATATTCAATCAACCATCGCACCACTGGCTGCCTCTATCTGATTTGGTCTGATGAGAAATTAGCTTGTATGAAAAGGCAAAGACCCGAAATAACCAACCTTCGTACCAGGATAGCAGGTATACAGTCGTCAGCGATAAAACGGCGTACAGGACTTATCTTAGCGGCGGGTCTACTGGTGGTGATGACTACGGTAGCCTACCTGCCAGCCATGCAGGCCGGGTACGTCTGGGACGATGATGTTTACGTAACTGAAAACCCGCTCCTGGTTGCACCCAATGGGCTGTGGCGCATATGGTTTTCGCAAGATTCCCCCTCTCAATATTTTCCGATGGTGTACACAAGCTTTCGCTTCGAGTATGCACTATGGGGACTGAACCCGCGCGGCTACCACATCACGAACATTTTGTTGCATGCGATCAATGTACTACTGCTGTGGTGGGTGCTGCGGTTTTTGTTTATACCCGGGGCGTGGCTGGCTGCGGCGATCTTTGCCTTGCACCCTGTACACGTAGAATCAGTGGCGTGGATTGCCGAACGTAAAAACTTATTAGTTGCTCTTTTCTCTTTCCTATCGCTTTTGGTGTGGATACGATTTGCGGATCGGTCGTATCAGTGCCGACGCGCCTGGCCACTCTACGTCATTTCACTGTTGATTTATGTACAGGCTCTTTTAAGTAAGACCACGGCCTGTACGTTGCCGGCAGCACTCATGCTTGTTCTTTGGCTGAAACGCGTCCCGGTTGATGTCAAACGATGGTTGCAGATCACGCCGTACGTGCTGCTCGGCCTGGCGATGGGAATACTTACGGTGTGGTGGGAGGAGCATCATCAGGGTACTAACCCAATGGTCCTTGGGTTAAACCCTATTGAAAGCGCATTGCTCGCAGGCCGCGCATTATGGTTTTACATTGGTAAACTAATCTGGCCGGTTAATCTTACGTTTAGCTATCCATACTGGAAGTTTGATGTGACCAACCCGCTACAATATGGCTGGTTGCTCTCCTGCCTGATTGTAGCATGGGGCATGTGGGTGTGGCGAGAAAAGCTCGGACGTGGACCTATTGCAGCCATCATGTTTTTCGTCGCTGCGCTATTACCCATGCTTGGCTTTTTACCACTGTATACCTTTTTCTACACATACGTCGCCGACCACTACCAATACGTGGCTAGCGTCGGACCAATTGCGCTGGTTGCGGCAGTCGGCCACCTTACTGCGGCTCGTCTTGGTAGATGGAAAAATGCTATCGCAAAAATCATTATAGCCATCGTTCTGGTTACACTTGGAACACTTACCTGGCATCAGTGCCACATTTACAAAGACGCCGAAACCCTTTGGTGCGATACGCTTCGCAAGAATCCCGATTCTTGGATGGCTCACACCCACCTTGCCTCCATTATGCTGGCTCAAGGCAAGTCTGAAGAGGCGATAAGGCACTACTTTCAGGCATTGCGGATCAGGCCCTTTTGTGCCGGAATCCATCACAACTTGGGTAATGCGATGTTAGTGGAGGGTAAACTCGATGAGGCGGTCAACCACTATCGTCAGGCGCTGCAGTTCCAGCCAAACTATGCCGACACCCACAATAATCTGGGCACTGCGTTTAAATCACAGGGGAAGCTTGAAGATGCCATCACCTGCTATCGTCAGGCATTGCAGATCAAACCCGACCATGCCGAAGCGCACAGTAATTTGGGTGATGCACTGTTAGCACAGGGTAAATTCGGTGAGGCCGCTGACCACTATCGTCAGGCACTCCAAATCTATCCCGACTCCGCTGGAGTGCTTAACAATTTTGCCTGGTTTTTGGCTACTACTGAAGATACAAAGCTCCAAAATCCAACCGACGCCGTTAAATTTGCGAAAAGAGCTTGTGAACTTACCGATTACAAAAATCCCGAAATTTTGGACACGTTAGCTGTCGCTTATGCCGACGCTGGTAGATTCCTGCAGGCAACAGAAACCGCCGAGAAGGCAAAAAATCTGGCCCAAGCAGAAGGTAAAAAAGACCTCGCGAGAGAAATCCAGAACCGGCTGCAACTATACAAAACTTCACAGCCTTATGGCGGGAACTAACCATCAATCTCATCGCAGCAAAAGAAAGGGGATGCCACCTATTCTTACATATATATTTCAACAAGCAACTTTATATAACCAGTGTCCAGCTAAGTCCAAAAAAGAACTTCTTATACCCGTGTGAGTAATTGCCTTTACTCTACCTTCAAACACCTCATCCTATTAATAGCCCCAGCTAGCTCGTAGATCCTGGGAAGCGCTAAATTGCCCACTTTATAGGGCAGAAGAATATCAAATCCCTTTTCCTCAACATCGCACATCACCTTTTCTAGACCTTCTCTTAAATTCCCACTCTTATTCAAATAATGTTTTGCATAATAGTGGATAAGAAATCCTATGCACCTGGTCTGACTTATATCCACCAACTGTTCTAGGTAGGAAAGGTCAATAAAATCTTCACCATAAAGGATTCCTTTTAACCCCTTGGCGTCAATTTTCATCTCTCTTTTTCCTCTATGGGCATCAAAACTTGAAGCACTGGGCTTGCGCTGAGAAAACTCACCAAAGGAAGATCCCCCTTCATCTCTTCGTTTTACTTCATGTCTGGCAGCAATCTCTTTGGCTTTTTTAGTCACACAGCATGGTCGATACTCATCCATCATAATAACAGTATCTGCCACATCGAAGTAGTCTCCAGATCCTCCCATAACTAATATAGTGGAAACACCATACTCCTTATAGACTTTCTGAACTTTATCAATGAATGGAGTAATAGGCTCCTTTTCTTTTGCCACCAATTCTTGCATCCGCTCATCCCTTACCATAAAGTTGGTAGCTGAGGTATCTTCATCAATCAGTAAAACCTTTGCTCCCATCTCAACAGCCTCTATAATATTCGCCGCTTGTGAGGTACTTCCACTGGCATTCTCCGTAGAAAACCGTACCGTATCCTTCCGCAGTGGTAAATTACTAATAAAAGGACTGATGGCTACCTTCTCTATACTTCGTCCATCCTCTGCCCTAATCTTAACGGCACCACACTGTGTAACGACATACTCCCTGCCATCTCCTGGTATATGGTTATACACACCCAACTCAATCACATTTAAAAAGGTCGATTTACCATGAAATCCCCCGCCCACAATGAGTGTCACACCCTGAGGAATCCCCATCCCTCTGAGAATGCCTCGGTGAGGAAGTTCAACCTCCACCTGCAACTCAGGGGGAGACTGAAAAGGAACGACATGCTCTTTTAAAGGACGATCATCAACCCCACTCTTTCTTGGAAGAACGGACTCATCAGCCACAAAGGCAACTAATCCATTCTCTTCCAGCCATTGTCTTAAAACCTCTTGATCTTCGGCTGTTTTAATGTGTGTTCTTAACTCATGGATTTTGAGATTCCTCAGGAACAGGGAGTGTTCAACAACCTGGGGTATCTCCTGAAAGAACATGGCAATGGCTTCAATTCCCAAGACAGTCCTGCCACTGGCAGGAAGTCCCACTACAAATCTTACCTCAATCTTTTGATCATCAATGACTACCGAATTTCGTTCTAAGACTTCCTGTTTACCACTATCTATTGCAATGAGACCACTCTTGCCTATACCTCTCCTTCCTTTACAACCCCTCCTTATTGCAAAACAGAATTGCCGAGCCACATAATCTTCCAGGGCAATCTTCTTTAACTTGCTATTCCACAAGTCGGATGGAAACCCAGCTTTAGCCATCTTTAGTTCTACCCTCACACGGGAGGGAGAGGCAAAAGGATCACCTTGCACATGATCAATACACAATGCAAAATTGGCATAATCATAGTCACCCTTAATATCCTTATAGGCTTTATAACCCTTGCCATCAATACTCATGAAAATCTTTCTCAGTTCCTCCCTAGAATGCATAAGATTTCACCTTCTCATACAACAATGAATCAGGACGCTGATTTACCCCGTTAGAAATGAAGGACTAGAACTATGTTCTATATTTATGTTAAAGCAAGAAGATGCTAAATGGTATAATGGTCCTACTAACTTTTTACGGAAACGCTTCAGAGAACATAATGATAGTAGAATATTCTCTGCAAAGGCTATAGGCTTTATGAATCGATATTGTCTGAGGCATTTGCTATATCTAACGGGGTGAATCTTCATCCAAAAAATGAAATTCCTAAGAGACTCAACTAACAACTCACCTCATAGAAGACATCCTCCTGGCTATCATTATAGCTGAACGAAGATCCCTATGAGGCACTGCACCTGGTCTCTTAGATTTCACCAGCTTTACCGCTTCATCAAAACCAAAGCCTATTTCATAGAGATAGCACACTGCTATAGAAGGAGACCTTCCTATTCCTGCATTACAGTGCACCAATATTCTATGGTGAACTATCTTTTCTTTGATCCACGCAACAGCCTTGGGTATATACTCAGGATTAATAGGCTGAAAGTCTATCAACGGGATTTTGAGATACTCAATCCCCTCACGGTGGGTATCATGTTCCTCAGAACAGTTAAGTAGTGCCGTAATTCCCCTGGGCACGTTTCGGGCATCATCAATATCACCTACTGCCAATCGCTCTAAGATATAGTACATAGCTCACTTTCCGTTATCATCGTTCTTATTCTTTTTTTTCTACTCTGTAGCACCCATTATTTATAATGAAAAGGCATAATTGTAAAGGCTTAAATTGTAGGGTGAAAGCGGTGTCCATATAAATTCCTATTGAAAAATAGAAGCACCTTGTGTATAGTAAACATCCGCTTAGGGAGTGCATGTAATAAATAGGTAACGAGATTGGTAAGAATCCATTGGGTATAAATACACTCGAAGAAAAATACCAGCTCATAACACAAAAGGCAGGAACTGAGATTGCTCATCTTTCTCAATATGCCAATCAAGCAAGAATCACCCAGAATGAAATGAGGGAAATACTTAACCACCTCACCCCTCACATCTGCGGTAACTGTGAGAATAAATGCTGCGAGGGGTTTCCCCTGGAAGGCTGGTTCTCCTTGGAAGACTATGTACTTTTCAGAGTGGAATATGGCAAGCCCATTCCACCCCCTAACCGAATCAAGCGAGACACCGCCTGCTATTTTTTAACACCTCAAGGCTGTGCTTTACCTGAGGATATGAGACCATTTACCTGTGTAAAGATAAATTGTAAAAGACTCACTGAATCTATTGAAGCAGTAGGGAAGGCTCAACGATTCAATCAACTTAAAAGTGCTCTAGATAAAATCAACAGAAAAGTACATCACATTATTAGTAGAAATAATCTACTTTCATCCCACTATGATCAAACATATCAAAAAATACGAAACGAGTATAAAAACTTATAAATCTTTTTAAGGAGGTTTTTATGTTAAAAATAGTATGTAAAACAACTTTAATTCTACTCTTTCTTTCTTCTGTTTTCACTAACGTTTCATGTGGTGGTAATAAAGAAGGGAAAAAAGAAACACCACTGAAACCTGGACTTTACGCAATCTTTCACACCAGCAAGGGTAACATTACCTGCATCCTCTTTGAGAAAGAAGCTCCCAAAACGGTAGACAATTTTATTGGCTTGGCAAATGGGACCAAAGAATGGACTGATCCCAAAATGGGCAAGAAGGTAAAAAAGAGATTTTACGATGGTCTCATCTTCCATCGGGTTATTCCTAAATTTATGATACAGGGAGGCGATCCGGAAGGGACTGGCAGAGGAGGTCCTGGCTACAGGTTTGAGGATGAATTCCACCCAGATGTAAAATTTGACAAACCCGGAAGACTGGCCATGGCAAATGCCGGTCCTCATACCAATGGAAGCCAGTTTTTCATAACCCATGTGCCGACAGCCTGGTTGAACAATAAGCACACCATCTTTGGACAGGTAATAGATGGACAGGATGTAGTAGATGACATTGGAAAGGTTGAAAAGGATAGGAGGAATAAGCCCCTGGAGGAGGTGGTTATTAAAAAGCTTGAAATCAAGAGGGTAAAATAGTTTCCCTTCCACTAAGATTTTTCACAGGGAGTATTGAGAGGATATACTTTAACCTAAAAATATTCGAATGTCGAATTTCGAAAATTAAACCACGAAGCTATGAAGAAATACTGATGAAAAAATTCTTGAATCCTGTATTATGCATCTTATACCTGTTTCATGTTTGGGCATGCCCTGGTGCGATTTGCTTGAAAATGCTGTTGCTGCTTTGATATTTCGGAAGAAGACACCATAGAACTCCCGCAATGATATCGGGTCTGGGCTAGGGATTAAAAATTTCTAAAAGCCGAAAGTGGATTTTCGGTCAGACACTAGTCACTGTTTTTGCCTTCATCTTTTTGATTCGGGAGCTGAAGACTTGCTCTTATCTCAGACTTTTTGCAATAGCTGTCTATCTTCTTAGCAAGCTCTGGTTTTTCTTTCTTTATCGTCTCTATGTGAGTGTAAATCGCTTTCACGATCCTCTCGAAATCGTTGAACTCATTGACATAACCCTCATGTTTCTCATTATCAGTGAGACTGAAAACATAGTCTAACTCGCTGTCGCTGAAATTGCTAATGCCATAGGCTTGCGTTGCCTTCTCAATCTCACCTGGCTGATTGTATCCAAAGGTATTTCTCCAAAGATTAACGTAATCTGAAAAATCTTTTCCTTCTCTCATCTTTCCGACAACCGCCTGTGCAGCACTTCTCCCATAGATTAAAGCCCCCTGAACATAGGTTTCGATAAATGCAGCCGCATCTCCCACCACCAGCGTCCGTCCCTTAACCGGAGTGACAATGGGGGTACGGAAATTCAGGACAGCACAGTTCCTATAAACAATCTTAGCACGCTTAAACCACTTAGAAAAGTACCCCTCTTCAGTAAAGTACTGCATCTTGCTCAAAAGTGTGCTCACATCACCCTCTGGACTGCCTATAGTA
>Ga0209635_10005388_pt1 | contig 10081 bp, 9 predicted proteins | sample DeeMarSWOR230_32_FD_187463 | JGI IMG/M metagenome (GOLD analysis project Ga0209635, IMG submission 187463) | Marine sediment microbial communities from White Oak River estuary, North Carolina - WOR-2-30_32 (SPAdes) (version 2) | ecosystem: Environmental > Aquatic > Marine > Intertidal zone >...
TCCATATTCATACCCATTAACTTTTAATTTTTATTTTATAAATTGCTGTAATTCTTTAAAAAACTTAAGAAAACTTGATTATCTTTAAAAAAATGAGAAATAAATTAGCATTTAGTCTAATGGAACTTTGTAAGGATAAATTCGCCAAAAGACAAAAGATAAAAAATTGGATATGATTATTAAATGTTGGGTAAACTGTTAAAATTACTAAAAAAAATCAGTAATATCAATATAGAGCAATAAAATTTAGACGGTTTTAGCATTATAGTTTTTCTTTTATTGTCTTTATACTTAATATTATTTAATAGCTGATTTTTAAATTTATGGCTAAATTTTTTGGTCAGAAAATCATTAGCTTATATAGAATAAACTATAATTAAACAAGATTATAATAATAATTATGGTGAATTTTTTGCCAGAGTATATAGCTGAAATAAAATTCCATATTTTTCCCTATAGAAAATTTAAAATTAGTGCTAAGGATAAAAATGAAGCACGAAAGTTCGCAAGTGACCAAGCTGAGCAAATAATTAATTCCTTGGAATTTACTATTAAAAGTTTGAGACAAAGACAAACATTAATAGATGACTTTTTATGAAAAAACATAAAATTATTTAAAATGTAAGCTCTAAATTGTTCTTATCACTGAACAGTTTGTAGAAATTGGTGATGTCCGTGGAAAAGAGGATGTATATCCTCTACTCTTAATTCATGGATTTGGATTTAAAAAAGAAGTATGGATAAGACTATAATAGATTTTTTGAAAAAGTAAACTTTAACTTATCTTTTTTCTCTTATTATCTTATTTCACAAAACAAAAGGTTGATTTTAAAATCAAACATTATTAAAAACCCATTTTAATTTGCATTGACGGGAACAAAAAAATCGTTTTATTGGTTCTTGACATATATTAATATGATGATATTTCTTATTCCACTTACTGCCCGCGATGTTTTTTCCACAAAATTCACAAGTAGGCACTACTATTTTCTCTTCTTGCCTAATATCTTTCAATCCCTCTATCATTTGTGATATTGCGTTTAATTTTTCCATGTTACTCATAAAATAATGATCTCAAATATATTAAGTTTGTTAATGTTATAAGCCTTTTACATATAAGTCAAAAAATGGAATTAAATTCCCGCACGTATCGAAAATCTGTAGACCTAGAGCGTAAAAAAAAATAAAAAAAAATAAATCATTACTCGATAAGTTAGAAAATAAATTTTTAGATGTAACCAAAACCTAGAAAAAATAGAATTAATTATCTTCTATGCTTTCTATAACACTCTCGACAATAAACAGGTCTGCCTTCCGTAGGCTTAAATGGAACTTCGCACTCGGCCCCGCAGTCGGCACATGTGGCTTTGTGCATTGTTCTATTGCCATAATTTCTCTTAGACATACTTTCACCAAATTTTAATTTTATACTTGAAACTTTGAAATATCTCTGTTCAAGCATATAAGATATATTTTTAAATTTAATAAACCTTGGTATTACGAGAAATAAACTTCAAAATTCTGTTAGAAAATATCTCGGTTATTTTTAGTGTAATCGGGTTAAATTAAGGTATTTTAAGAGAAAAAGGTGAAAGAATTTACAATTTTAGGGAGATAGGGCTTTTTTCCTATGTGTTATAATATGTTTATTATAATTTCTTTTTTATCTTTATTTTATTTTTTCAACAAGATTATCTGAAAGAAGCTTAGGAATTTTTTAATAGGAATTTGTTTTAATAAAACAAGCTAAGGATAATAGCAAAATTAATAAAAAAAAAGAAAAAATCAGTATATCCAATTTATTTTACTTTAACTTACATTTTAGTATAAAAACTTTCTCTTAAGAATATTATATCTACTAAAATTATAATCTAATAGGATTGCAATTGGAAGAATATCCTAAAGCTCCTTCATATACTTGTTATTATTATCTAAACTAGAACACCTGAAGCTTCACTCTAGGAAATCGTATTCTTAGATTAAAAATTTAAATTTTTTATTTAAATTGAGAGTAAAACTTTAAATTTCATCCTGGTTTAAGCTGTTCAAAGATTTGAACGGGGAAATGTTTTAAAGTATCGGATGGATCCTTAGTTATGAAAAATAATGAATCGTAAAAGATCTATACTAGTTGTTTTCTTAATTAGTTATTTATATGTTTTTATATCTGTTCCGATAATTATCAATAGTGCCCCAAATTCACCAAATAATTCTATTAATAACGATCTTTACGACTTAGATTATTTTGAATTAATAAATAAAGTCTATGAATTAACAGATTCAGAAAAGCAATTATTAGAACAAAATAAGTTTGTAGTTCTGAATCGGATGGGAACAGAAGATATTCTAGATGCTTATAAGTTTTACTGGGTGAAGGATTTGCCTATTTTTATAACAACTGATACAATGCTTCATACATGGCATCTAATCTTCGACCATACTCTTGAAGACCTCGAAGAAAAAATCTTTTATCCGCTTCTTAGTGAACTGGGTAATAACATAGTATTAAATGCATTAATAGAGTATAATTATAATCATTTAATGGATGATACTCTGATTTATCTTATAGTAGCCTCTGAACTATCAAACTCAACTTATAGTGAAGAACTCCCTTCTGATATTAAAAACGCTTCAGAAAAGATTATTAGTGCCATAATGAATGAAATTTCATTAGATTCCGCTATTTCTCAATTTAACACAGAGTTAACAACACGATTTATTGACGATTTTAGCCAATATAAACCAAGAGGTCATTATACCCATTCAGAAACATTGAAACAATATTTTAGGCTATTTAAATGGTTTTCAAGGATTCCATTCTTTTTTGATGATTATGCCGGAATAAAATTCCTTCAGACACCCCCTACCAAGATGGTTAAATCTGCCCTTGAAATAATATGGTTATTGAAAGAAACAACAATTAGATGTTTCGAGAATGATATTACTGGCCTTGAAATTTGGAATATATTCAAATCATTTTTAGATGTAATTGTTGGACAAACTAATTCAATCTCGCCAACTATAATTCATACGATTTGTAAAGATTTTTTAGGTGATTTCTGGTATATTGGAGATATTGATGATAATTTAATATTTCAAATCCAAGAAATTGTATTAAATGATCTAACGATACTCAAACCAAAAATCCCGTATATTATTGATGCTAGAGCTGGTTCTTGTAGTTCTCCCAAGACATTTGTGCTTTTTGGTGAGCGATTAACGTTAGACAGCTATGCACTTAATCATTTTGTTTATCCATATGTTGATTATCGATTTTTACCTACTAGTCTAGATTTTGCAGCAGCATGTTTAGAATCACAACGCTCAATTGAACTTCTTGCTTCTGAATTTGATAAATATCCAGGATTATTTGAAATAATAGTAGCGATGCAAGAGGAATTAAATAACATTACTGGAGTAGAAAAACAAACCGCTCATTGGCATTGGATTGGATCATTAAAAGACATTGCGGTGAATGAACCTGAATGTAATGGAAGTCTTATCCTCCCTGAATTCATGAACTCATTTGCTTGGCTCGATGAAAAACTCACAACCATTATGGGATCATGGACTCAATTGAAACATGACCTAATTCTCTACTCAAAACATTCAATCACCCAGGTTGTATGCTCAACCCCTACTGGTTACGTTGAGCCATATCCAGAGTTTTATAAATCATTACGAAATCTTAGTCAGCTTTATAAAAGTTCATTATTACCTTTGGAGTCAATAGGATACAATTTCTCTCATCATGAATATTATTATCTTTGGGCATTGGATGATTTTAGTGAAGCAACAATAATGCTTGAAGCAATTTCTTATAAGGAATTAAACGGATTACAGTTAACCGAAGATGAGAAGCGATTTATTAATTCGACCTATGGGGAAATGGGTTTGTGTGGTGGTCCATTTGTAGAAGGGTGGCTAGCTGAAATAATTAGAAAGCTTGATGTAGCATATGCAAAGGTAGATAGATTTCCAAATTCCCGAACATCTCTAGTTGCTGATATTCATATTGATACAAATACAGGTGATATCTTACATTTAGCTACAGGTCTTTTAGAACCTATAATTGCTGTTGTCCCAGGATGGGAAGGTGATGAAATTACTGTTGTAGGCCCAGTTTTTTCTTTCTATGAATTCGCGTTACCTGGTTATCAACGATTAAATGACGAGGAATGGAGAGGAATATTGGCATTATGGTTAAATGAAACCAATCGTGAGAAGTATGATTTTGGGATTTTTCCACGTGGGTCTTGGGCTGAAAGCTATATGGTATCGACAGAAATGACTACTAGCAGGATTTTTATTGATGAGGAGGAATTTGATCCTCCAAAATGGTTTGTTGGTGATGGAAATACAATCTCGAATATTTTAAAAGAGCAAATTATGGTTCCGATACTGATAATTAGCTCCATCTGCATATGTATAGTAGTAATAGCTATAATAAAAAAAAAATTATAAATAAATCGAGATAATCAACTCCAATATTTCTTTTTTTGGTTGATTTTTCACATTTTTTAAGTTCAATGATTTATAGCAATTAGATGCTGTTCTAATAGCAAAATGCCTGAAGGTCCTTCATATACTTGTTTTGAAACATTTTAAAATTTAAAAAGAAAATTCTAGGTAGAAATTTTTCTCCATAAATCCATGATTAATGATAAATTATATCCAAGAATAATATTTATAATGAAACTCTTTACTGCAAATAATATAATAAGAATTATTTCCATGGGATTATCGATCTTACAGTCAAGAATAAAAAAAGTTCCATTATATGTGAATTATGATATAACTTGGAATTGTAACTTAAAATGCAAGCATTGTTATTTTTCCGCATCATCCATGGAATTAGAAAATAAAAGAATAGAATTATCCCAGGAAGAATGGACCAAAGTTTTTAAATATCATAGAGATTTAGGAACAAATACAGCAGTTTTAACTGGTGGAGAACCTACTTTAAGAATGGACGTTATAAAAGAAGCGATTAAGATTTTCCCCTCAGTTCAAGTTGTATCAAATGGAGTTATAAAGTTAACTCAATTTAATGGATATAAACAACCAAAATACTGGGTAAGTATAGATGGTACTAAGGAAACTCATAATCAGATAAGAGGTGTGAAGGTTTTTGACAAAGTTTTACAGACTGTTCAGGTAAGTAATCCGGTGGTTGCAACAACCATCATGGCTATAAATTATAATGAAATTAATGATATTGTTAAAATTGCCTATGAGAATGGTGCTTCTGGATTAGTTTTCTTAATGTATACTGGGTATCCTAACGACCCCCTTTTATTAAAAGGAAATATCTTAAAAAAAACAATTGTAACCATGTTAAGAGTTATGCGTGAATATGGAGATTTTATTTTTTATTCCAAAAAAATGTTGGAAGTATACATGTCAAAAGAATTTGTACCATATTGTGTATTTAAATCCGGTGAAGTAAAGAGTTATTATCCTGATGGAACGCAAAAATTTTGTGTCATGGGAAATTCATCACTCTTATGTTCCAATTGTGGTTGTATTATACCAATTACTGCTTATTCCATATTTAGAAAATTTGATTCTGAAACAGTTAATAAATTGAAAAAATTGTTTAATTTTTAAAATACGCATTAATTATGCATTGGATCTTTCCAAGATTAATCGTGCTAGAGCTTCAAATGTTTCTTCGATATTCTCCCCTGTTTCAACACTACATTCAATAAAACCATCTAGCCCTCGTGATTTTGCAATTTTGATGCCTTCTTCAGCAGAAATCTGTTGATTATTAACCATATCTGAGATAATCCCCACAGTTATTATGGGGAATTTGACCTCTGGTGTAATCTTGTTTCGAATAATTCTTAACCACTCATCAATACTCCTGATAGAAGATTCTTTATTCGCATCATAAACAAAAAGACCTCCTTTAGCACCTCGAACGTAAGTTGGAAGTAAAAATTTAAATTTTTCCTTTCCACTAAAATCCCATAATTGTAATTTAACTTTCTTACCCCCAACGTCTACACTTTTAACTTCAAAATCGACAACTATCGTCATTTTTGAATCGGATACAAATAGATTTGTCAAGAATTTCTGAGTTAAATTTGCTTTTGTTACTTCTGGTTCACCAAACAGAACTATCTTAAATGTAGCATCATACATCCCTCTAGTCTCATCTCTAACTTCTGGGGAATAACTGGCTACTATGTGTTTTTCTTTATCGCTATGATACACAATTGCCGCTACAATCCCAAGCACAGCACTTGAAACCCATAATATCTCACTAGTTATCCCCAATATTGATATATCAACACACATCGCAATTAGACTTATCACTAAAGAAATAATTCCATAGTAAGTAAACAAAAACCGCGTTAAGGGATAGTAGATATAATAATGATAATAAATATTTGAAGTTTGAACCGCGAGATAAACACTAACAATACCGGATATTAACAATATTGAAAACAATATTCTTAGTGGAATAAGAACATTATCTGTTGGATCTGGGTTTAAAATACACGAAAAAATAATTAATTCAAGACTCAGAGTCCCCAATAAACTTGTTAGGCGTGAGCGTTTCATTTCAGTCGATTATTATACACTATGTTAATTTCAATTTAATCTGAACTAGAACGTTTTATCATTAAAAATTTAATTAATTCTTCTAAATCCTCAATTTATCCGATAGTAATTTAAAGTTTTGGATTATTAAGAGAAATCTATAATTGAAACAACAGGTAAATGATCAGAGCCAAATTCACTAGGAGAATCGACGTTGGGTAACATATCTGTGATTACATGATAATCTAGAATATCTTGGTATCCAGTGGCAAAAATATAATCAATAGGGGCACGAATTGCTGCTCCAAATTCAATCGCTGTATCATTAAAGTAATTAAGTACATTTGCTATTTCTAAAGTATCATTCTGTAAGTTAAAGTCTCCCATTAATACTCGTTTAGGAGATGTAGAAATTTCTGTAATTTTTTCAAGTAGAAAATCGATTTGAGCTGATTTATTTTCTGTTCTGATTCCTATATGAGTACAGAATACATCGATCCTTATGCTTGCACTAACTTCTACGACACAATGAACAAATACTCTTTCTTGTAGCAGACTTGGAAGCGGATAACTATTGCTTAATACGATTGGATATTTACTCAGGATAGCATTTCCCATAACGTGCAAATTGTCTAGAGGATTACGATAATAATAATTCATACCCAACCTTTTTGCCAACCAGAAAGCCATATCTACACCTTGAGACGTTATCCTACCCACCTCAACCTCCTGTAGTCCAATGATATCGGGATCATCAATTAATATATTTTGAGCAATTCGCTCAAGATTAAGCAAGTCATCCATCCCCTGACCAAAATGAATATTATATGTCATAAAAGTTAATTCTGATTTAGGAGAAACTTCTCTGGGAAATTCTCCAATGCCAAATGTTATTACTGAAAGAACCAACGGTGAAACTAGTACAATTGCTAAAACGATTTTAAATCTTTTATTCATTCTTTATTCCCTCCCTGTTTGATTTAATTGAATTGATAGAACTGAAGAGATAGAAAAAATAATTACGGCTATAAGTATTATCACAGGACCATATCCTTTAAAAGCAGATATTACGTATGCCCAATCAGTAGTGAAAATATGAAAAACTGTAAATAAAACATAGAAAACAAGTCCGATCGCGAAAATATTCGATATAGTCTTCACTTTTTCCCATTTATAGACAACAGTAGACATATAGGATAAAAGTATAAAGAAATTTAAATACATAATAATCAATGAAATAGAAATTAAAATCACCGCCACATAAGCAAGAGTAGTACCTAAAAATAAAAACAAACAAACTGACACAATCATAAAGCCATTTAATATTACTAATGTTTTAATGCTAAACGTAAATCGTCTATTTACATATAATAAAATCATTATTGTAGCTATCAGAGCACTAATACTTAAGATATTACTGATATAATAACTGGTTGCTGTGTAATGAGCTATCATATTTGGATATAGAAATATATTAAATAATAGAAACCAAAACATCCCAATACCCATAAAAACTAAAGAATATACAGTCCTTTTTCTTTTCGTTTTAGATTCTTCTTTTATGTTTAAATCAGATGCCGCAGTAAATCTGGGAAAATACAATATCGTAAAATAAATACAAAGAACCGTTAGAGGAATCTGTACTATTAACCAGAGATATTGAGTAATATACCATATATTAGCATCAAATCCAGGGGGTAATAAAGATATATCCTGAGAAAATCCAATTGTTCGAATTAAATAATCAAGAACAAAAGCACATAAAAATGAGAAAATGACCATAGTTATTTTATTATTGCGCTTAATATCGGTGCTTTCATCCTTAATCCATAATGTGAGAAAAGTGCTAATAAACATTCCATATGTAGTAACAATAATCCCAGATAAAATTGTTTGCCACAAATTTGGTAAGTGAAAAGCAATCAAGAGTCGAGCTATAGCCATAATATAGATAGAACTAATCATTACCCTCCGAATGCCTATAATCTTGCATATCGTATTCGTAAAGGCGGGTATTACAAAAAATATTAATGTTAGCAAAATAAGTAAATTTTCAACTATATTTTCCCCAAATACAACATGAAACATTGCAACATATACTCCCGGTAAATAAACTCTTAATGCTTGAATAAAGAATATAGAAAGTAGCACTATATTGAAGAATAGAGCGTAGAATGGTCTTGATTTAAGCTTTGTTTCAATTTCAGATAAAGAAAATGCAAACTGGTGTTCTTGAGACACTTTTTTCTACCTTTTTTAATATTATTGATTGTTACTAATTTTACTTCTAAAACTTATAAACTTTAATCCTTATTTCCTTATTTTAAATCTATAATAAATAAATCCAAAAATTATAATATAATGAATTTTATTATACTAAGAAGTAAGAAACAGTTATTCTATAAAAAAATATTAACAAAAATTTCTATTTAGAGTTGAAACTAGAGAGGGAGAGGAAAGAACGTGAGCGGCTCGAGCAAATTCGTATCGAAATTTTTGTTTATTATAATAGGAAAACCTATTTAATGCTTCTAATCTCTTTAATTATTTGAGAAGCTTCTTTACATTTTCCTTCCACTAATTTTAATATATCTTCCTGTTCCTTTTCTAACTTGGCTACGGTCTTAATAATGTCAGCGGAACTATAAATTACTTGCATAATGTTTCCCAAATTGTGAGAATACTTATCTTTCAAGATGAATTTCTCCCTTGTAGAAATAGTGTACTCAAGATGTACTAACAAAATAATTATCAATACATTAGCGACAATTGGAGGTATATAATTAATTAAAATAAGCAAAGTATCCTCAGAGTCATATAAACCGAAGCTTTCCCATGAAAATAAAATATAAATTGAGCTAGGCAGATATATTAAAGACATGATAATCAGTAAATAAAACCATCTAATACTTTTTCCCATATACTCTATAAACTCTTTCTTTTTCAACGGAGGTACAACATATGTACTGAACATTGCGACATTGAGAAAATTGGATGAAAATAAAATAGAGAGAGTATAATTGATATATAAATACAAGAGGAATGTCGTTAATATAAATGAAATAATAATAGCTATAATTATTTTGAGGGAAACAGTCATGAAATATTTAAAAATGCCCCCAACAAAAAATATAGTTCCAATAGCAGCAAACATAGCATTTAACACTAAAAGAAATTCTTTAGTGCTATCTAGCTCAGAAAAATCTGAAAGAATGGCAAATACAACTCCAATAATCCAAAAAGTCCAACAAAAAATAAAATACACAAATTTCTTATCTCTGGTGTCATATAAGAAATCAATAGACACTCCTAATCCTATAGCTCTTATTGGAATATATAATATTAAACATGAAAATACCACAATATTCATTTTACCTCAAACCTTGAAGTATATAAACTCTAAAAAGCTAATTATTGTAATTATATTTATATTTTTTGATTAAAGCATTCTTCACACCTAAAATCCCAAATTTCTATTAATCGATATTCTATTTTCTTCTTTATTTAAAAGATAACTTTATTTAACTTT
>Ga0209635_10005391_pt1 | contig 10074 bp, 10 predicted proteins | sample DeeMarSWOR230_32_FD_187463 | JGI IMG/M metagenome (GOLD analysis project Ga0209635, IMG submission 187463) | Marine sediment microbial communities from White Oak River estuary, North Carolina - WOR-2-30_32 (SPAdes) (version 2) | ecosystem: Environmental > Aquatic > Marine > Intertidal zone >...
AGACGTTTACATATGCCTGCGTAGTCTTGCCTCTATAGATTGTCTTGGAACAGCTCCGATAATTCTGTCGATCTCCTTTCCATTCTTTATTATAAGCAATGTTGGTATGCTCATTATGTCAAATCGCATCGCGGTTTTCGGATTTTCATCCACGTTTAGTTTTCCAAAAACAACTTTTCCAGCGTAGTATTTTGCCAGTTCATCGATTATTGGAGCAATCATTCGGCATGGTCCACACCAGGCAGCCCAGCAATCAATCACTATCAAAGGGTATTGTTGCACTATATTATCGAAATTAGCGTCGCCAATAAGCATGGGCGCATTTAGAATTTCTTGCATTTCAGCCGGTTTCTCCATTGCTTCTTTCATGAGTTCTTGCATTTTTTTCGCTCGGATCCGCTTTAATTCGAGTTCTTCTTCGCTTTCGCTGAGACGCCCATGTTCAATCATCATGCACTTGTTCATAACAACTGTCAAACCAGCTTCAGCCGCGCGTTTAGCAGCCTCCTCGTTGATAATTCCGAGCTGCATCCAAATTGCATCAGGCTTTCCGTTTTTCTTTCTCAACTCTATCGCTTGGTCAACAATCGTCGGAACATCCTTCGAGGGCCTGAAAACATCCACAATTTCGGTTTTTTTCTGCAAGTCTTCGGGCATATCTTGAAGTGACTTGTAACATTTTTTGCCTAGAATTTCGTCCGCAAAGGGATTTATTGGAATGATGTCGTAACCCTTAGACTTCAGATATTCAGCGACTATGTAACTGTCTTTTCTCGAGTCGCGTGAGATGCCTACAATTGCCACGGTCTTGTGTTTTTCCAAAATATTCCTCATTGTTTCAATTCCGCTCGTCTTTAATTCCTCCTAGAGTTTCCTTATGAATAAGCTCTTGGTTTTTAAATAGGATGGTTCAACTTATTAAGCGAAACGAAAGTTAATGTGCTGAAACAAGAGGGGAAGCATTCATGACTAGAATTATCTTTGGCACAGATGGTTGGCGTGGGATTATAGCAGAAGACTTCACGTTTGACAATGTGAAGGCCGTGGCTCAAGCCCTTTCTGATTATCTTATATCGCGTAACTTGCATGACAAAGGGTTGGTTATTGGCTATGACACTCGGTTTATGTCAGATAGATTCGCCAAGGCAGTGGCTGAGGTTGCAGCAAGCAACAACATACAGGTCTTGTTAGCCTCTAAGTCTACGCCAACACCAATAGTATCTTTCACGGTCAAACACCGCAAAGCAGCCGGCGGAGTTGTCATTACAGCCAGTCACAATCCGTCTATCTACAACGGCATAAAATTCAAGCTCGAACATGGCGGACCCGCACCCACAGAAATCACAAAACAGATCGAAAGCTTTCTTTTCAAAAGCACGCCTAAACATCATGAACAGAAAATTGAGAGAAACATTGAAGAGACAGATTTTGAAAGCGATTATATTGGGCACATAAAGAAGCTCGTGGACCTACAACTCATAGGCAACACCAGCTTCAAAGTGATCTTTGACGCCATGCATGGTGCGGGAAACAGAATCATCGAAAGATTATTGTCGCCCACAAAGTGTGAGGTTAAAACTATACGCTCCGAGCAGAATCCGACTTTTGGCGGGGTCAAGCCGGAGCCTATCGCTCAAAATCTTAGACCATTGATGGACATGGTTGTTGACGTAGATGCCGATGTAGGTTTTGCCACAGATGGAGATGCAGACAGAGTCGGGGTAGTAACCACAAAGGGCAGGTTTGTCACGCCTCATGAAGTCTTTGCTTTGTTGTTGTTACATTTGTACAAGAATCGAGGCTGGAGAGGTGGTATTGTAAAAACCGCTTCAGTATGTAGCATCGTGCCCAGAATGGGTGAGAAGCTTGGATTACCAGTCTACACCGTAGCTGTGGGCTTCAAAAACGTATGCGAAATCATGCTCAAAGAAGACATTCTCATAGGCGGAGAGGAAAGTAGCGGCTTGGGCTTCAAAAATCACGTACCTGAACGCGACGGCATCCTCGCTTCTCTGTTCGTCCTGGAGCTCATGGCTATGAAAAGAAAGAGTCTTGGCCAACTCCTAGCTGAATTGAGAAAAGAATTTGGCGAGCTTCACTATGATCGAATAGATCTTCCCTACGAAAAGCCTGACCGCATGGACCTTATTCCCAAATTGCAGCTTCGCCCTCCACGCCAAATCGGCAACCTACCAGTTGAAAAAGTCACCACATATAGTGGCGTCGAGGCTGTTAATGGAATAAAGTTTCACTTCACCGACAAGATAAGTTGGTTGCTGATCAGAGCTTCGGAAACCGAGCCATTAATTAGAATTTATAGCGAATCAACTAGCGACGAAATGGTGCAACGATTGCTGCATCAAGGATTAAAACTACTAAAAAAAGTTACTTGAGAGATGAAACAATCGTTATGATAAGATTCGTTCTAATCAAGGCAAGGAAGTACAAACAACTCGACCCATTGGGAAACCCAATCTATGATCTTAACTCGAAGAATGTTGTAGGCATAATCCCAAACAAGAAGCTATTAGGAAACCCTTCTAGTCCAATTCCGCCTGAAATATTAGGAAAGTCGATTGTCGATGAGGATATTTCTTTTGACGTGATAAGGGAGCTTGGAATGAATATAAGCTAAAAGATGGAAACATAATCAAGGTCAAACTTGTCTTGACAATAGTCTCTCGAACCGACAAGTTTGATGAAATGGGGGAACCAATCTACCTAATCAATACACAACCTGTAGTAAAAAGCGTGCCATCCAAGCGCTAGAATTCGTGACCCTCATAGATTTTTGGTAAACCTCAAACAGGTTTTTTGAGCAGAAAAGTAGGCTATTCAGCGTAGAAGTATGTATTCAGAAAACCCAAATAGTGTGGGAGTGAATCATGCCAAAACTCCTCTTTGTTCTGTTTTACAGATTATGATATTGCAAGGACTAACGTAAATGTTATCAAGAAATTTCAACCAATGGTGTAAAGGTGATAATCATGGCAAGAAAACCTCCTCCGAAAATTGTTGTTGAGAAACATGAAGGATATAGAACAATATTTCAAACTGGTATCTATGGTGGTCCAAGACCTAGTCTCTTTGAATGGCTAATATATACGGACGAAATGGTTGGGGATGAGGCTTTGACGACTGTCCCACCAGACCAAGCGAAAATACACATTAAAAGAACATTGCAATGTCTCGTGAGAATAACTCCGATTGAAGCAAAAAGCTTTGCAGAATGGCTCAATCGTCATATAACTGAATACGAAAAAGCCTTTGGCAAAATAGTCACACCAAGTGATCTTGAAAAGAAAGGAAAGAAACCTCCTCCACCTTCAATGATCGCGTAGTTCGAACTGATATAACCCTAATCTAAACTTCCCTCTTTCTTCTATCTTGGTATTTTCATTTGAATTTGCATTAATAATTTAAGACACACACACGGTTACGTTCAAATAGGATTCAGGTCATATAATTCGTGGTATGTATGAGGAATATCTGGTTTTCACAGGTAGACCAAATGCAGGAAAGAGTAGCATCATCAGAGAAGTTGTGGGTATAGACGTGGCCACTGGCAAGCATCCCGGAACCACGCGGCGGATCTCCAAATATGCCCTGAGCGGAAGCTTATCACTGGTTGACATGCCTGGTTTTGGCAGGATAATGGGTGTCTCTAAGCGCTTAGAGAACATGAGGAAGAATCGGATAATCCGTTTCTTAGAGTCTAACGCTCAAAACATAGCCCTGGCCGTCCATGTTCTAGACATATCCACCTTCTTGGAGGTGACACGGCGCTTGGAGAAGAAGGGGTTGATCTCCCTAGATGTGGAGATGGTGCAGTTCTTGGCGAAAACCCTGGGTGAGTTCCCGTTAGTGGCAGCCAACAAGATCGACAAGGCGGGTGAGGATGAGATAGCAGTCAACCTCGAGGAGTTCAAGTACCGTATCAGCGACGGACAACCTCTAGTCGTGGAGGGTTACGTCTTCCCGGTCAGCGCTCGGACAGGAAAAGGGTTAGGCGCGTTGAAGAGTGCGATTCACGCAAGGCTAGTCGAGAAGGGATATAGAACGCCCTTCAAAACACGTTAGTTTGGGTTTGCGCGCGCGCACCTATTCTTTTATACGTCCTATAACCATTCTTGTCTATGCCACGTTTTAGAACTCATTGTGCAATAAGCAAGAAAAGGACAGGCAATAATTTTGCAGAACTACATAGATGGATCGATGAACCAACAAAAAGACTTGGATATGACCATCGAATAGAAAGACATCACTTTAATGAAGACGACAAAAACACGATAAAAAGATATTGGGATGCTAAAAGGGAAGGATTAGGCGAAAAAGCTGTTATTGAATGGCTTTTTCATATAGCACTTGACAACTTAGCTACCGCATTCAGGATGTCCAATAAGAGTTTTAGTTATGGTCACAAAACATACAATCTAATGCAATTCGGTTTGAGCAAATCAGGCTATATTCACTGCGATTTTGAGAGGGTGGATGAACGTGACCTTCATTTCATATTTGAAGATGAATCTGAAGAAGATGATTATTAGTTTCCCATACGAAAGCGCACGCAAGACAACGGTATACCAAAGTATACAGGCTTTATTTGAATCATATAGAAACTACGCTAACTCCTAGACTCAGCAATCTGGAAGAGGAGAAATAAGGGAATGAGATACGCGCACCACAACTAGGGTTTTTTGAGCAGAAAAGTAGGCCATTCAGCGCAGAAACACGGTGTCACACAAAAACAGCTACTCTCATCTTATCCATGCTCGTTGTTCTCATGATCAATGACTACTTTGTAGTCTTCATGCTCAAAGTTGCACCAACTACAATGCCACTTGCTGGGCCGAGATTTGTAAACCATAGGCCATTCCTTTTCTTCTTTTTGCGTATAAACCATTATAGACCTACTTATTCAAAAGTTCCTCACAAGGTGATGTTGAGTTGAAAGAATGGATGTGTTTGCAAATTAAAAGCTATGAGAATATTAGTGGAAGAATCAAAGCCTGCCAAAAGGATGGCTGGCGTCTCCACACCTATCAAGCTATAGGAACATCAGGTAATCCCACTCATTACTTGCTGTTTGAAAAAGGCGATTGAAACAAAACAAGCTGACTCTGCGTCTCAACCTTCCCTTTTTTCAGTGTTTGCTTCATCCTGCTTTATTATTGAGCTACGAAGAAATCACTCAGTTGGAGTTAAGATGTCTTTCAGTTTGTCGAAGATTTTTGTTGCGTGAATTGTCTTACCACAATATTGACATTTAAAATACTCACCAGTTGAAGGAATCTCCACTATCCCATTGCAGTAGGGACATTCGATGTTAGTGAGGATTATTCCTCTCCCTCTTGCAGCTTGTATTATGCTCGCAAAGTCTAACACTATATGCTTCACTATAGGTCTTATTCTAGCCTCATGAAGCAAAGACAGTTCATCGTAGACGAGTTTTGCTAATTGTCCTATTCTGTTATCCAAGTCTGACCAAAGAGAGGTTGCCTCAACCTCTTTGCTTTTCGCCTTAGCTTTTTCTTTGGTATAAATCCAGAAACATAAAAATCCAGCCACTATAAATATCACTCCAATCCAAAACCAAAGCAGCACTACTCCAATAATAATCAGAACAGGAGTTAGAAAGATTTCAGTTCTTGCTCTCGATTTAGTCTCATCTGCATCGGCAGCTAACATATCATAATCGTCCATTTTCCTAGCAATCTGACCAATTTCCCTACGAAGCTTAGGGGACAAGTCCTCTTCACTAAAATCAAAATCCAATTTCTCAGATATCATTACAATTATGCGGTCTCTATCCCCATAACTCATTTGAAACAACCTTCAATTTTCAAGTTTATATTTATCTTTAGATTTAATTGTACAATCTTCATTTCAAGTTGCATTAATAATTTAAGGCACACGCCTTTCACTCAAAGCGACAAAACCGTGCTTTCAAGTCACTAATCAAGCACTGGTTAATTCATCGTACGCTGAAGCGCTTTTATTGCAGTAGAAACTCCCCGTCTGAAGATGTTCGTCAGGGACGCTCGCTTCTCCGCATCGCTGATTCCTAGAATTTGCAGTATTCCATCATCAAGTTCAGCTCGAAACGGGTGGTTGGTCTCAAGCTGTTCAATGAGAGAAGGCACTTCCATGTTTCTAATCTTTTCCCAAAGTTGATTTATCATATTGCGTTGCTTTTGTGTAAGTCGACTTACATCAGGCACAGGGCATCTATCAAGGGCATATTCCTCTAAATCCATGTATGATCCCCTTGTGATTCTTGCTCGTCCAAGAATTGCAATGATAAAAGCAGATGAATTGAACCACATGCAGAGGAGTTTCTCATGGAGAGGATCTGATATTCCAGTGAAATATTTGCCTTTTATCACCAAGAATGTTGGAGTTTCGCTTCGGACGCAAATCAGAGTTGTTCCAACTGCTCCCCAGTCAATTCGCCACATCATGCAAAGTCTAGATGATCCTCTGGAGATCATATTGGTCCATTCTACTTTGACCCTGCTGATGATACGTTTTGATTCCTTGACACCGTACAGACTTCTGACTAGAGTCTCAACCTCTGGAGTAATTTGCTTGATACAGAAGTCAGAGTTATTGGTAATATCAAGACTTCTGAAGTAGGAGAAACGCCTTATAGCTGGTACGGTGATTCGCGACTGAATAGTATAAGTCGAATTGGTAACCTTGTCACGGAGAATCATATTTGATCCTTCCCTTCGATCCAGATACAGTCTATCAGTCTTACGAATCGCCCTCTCTTTTGTCCGCGATATAATTAATGCCTTAGGACCGTAACTGAAGAACTGCCTCCCACTAAAGACGCATTCAGTGGCCTCTATTTGCTCTTGCTCTGTAAGTTGGCCAAATTCAACTAAAGGGATTGAAGAAGACGCAGCTAGGTCATCTAGCTTTTTTAGTGCGAGGTCATATTCGCCCAATAGACTCAAATACAGACTGGAGAGAGTCTTTTTCTCAGGCAATAGCTCAGATTGTAGGAAAGATTTTCGGATCGAGAAGGCATCTTGACCATCGGATTGATGCCTAGTCTGCTCTACTAAGTTGATTATTTCATCACGTGACCACACGTCTGGTTCTTTCTTGGTACCAACCAATGTAAACTTGTGGTTTGGGTTGGGCACCTTCTTCTCAGCTAGAAACAAACATTCTGTAAGACTGGTGTCTTCGCTATACGCAGCCCTGCCTAAGCCAATAAAAACTGCCTCAACTGTGTATTTTTCTACAACAAATCTAATGAATCGGTGAAAGGATTTGGCAGTAAATGTTGTTAGCGGAAGAACAGCGGCTACTCGTCCACCCTTCTTCAAGAAGATGTCGGCAAGAAAAAGGAAAAACAGTTGTTGGCTTGGTTTGAAGTAAATCATGTCTCTATAAACTGGTTGGAAAGAGAAACGAGTACGCAATCCATTCCTGTAATCTGAATCCATGTTATCCCAAGAAGTAAAAGGGGGGTTCATAATTACAAGATCTACGTGTCCTATGTGAAAACCTTCTGCTTCTTTTCGCCCCATCCTAACGACCCTACTTCTTGGTCCTTTGTGACGTTTCATAGCATGGAATTCGGTTTCAAGGTCAGTTTGCCTAAATTCACTCGGAAGCGATTCTCCTGTGGTTGGAATTATATAGCCTGGACGAAGTGAAGTAGAGTCAATTGTACCTATTCTGACGTGGTCAGTTTCGAATAGAGGCTGTTGAAGTGCAAGATTAACCGCAGCTAAGTGCCCGGAAAAAGCCATAACATCAATGCCTGTAATCTGTTCTTCAACAAACTTTTGGTGTATCTCAACTGGATCTCCTTGAGCAAGTGCCATTTTTCGCTTGTAAGAAGAGACGAGTAGAGTGCCACTTCCACATGCGGGATCGAGGATTGTGGCATTAGAATCTGAGATGGCAGTGGAAGCTAATAGAATACCAGCGTTTGGGTTGGTAAAATGAGCACCTAGTGGTTTTCGTATTTCAAAAGGTATGAGCGTTTGAAATACTTGTCCTGCTAAATCCATACTGTCAAGTTTAGGTACTAGGGCTAGTATCGCGGTAACTAAAGATTTGCATGCGAGTCTGGATTTTCGGCCTTTAAATAGATGGGAAACATCAATTCCGTAAATTGGTTCATAGTTTTGGTTTTTGACTAGCTCAAAATACTTTTGTAGTTCCTCTGGAGAATCCGCATGCTCAGGCTTTATTGGCGGGTAAATAGTATTTCCAATACGTTGGCATTCTTTTGAAAGTAACGAGTAAAACAAGATTTGGTTGACAAATAAAAAGGCTGTACCTAGTCTTAGGATATGAGGCGTTTTCTCTGGATCTATTTGTGTAGCTAAGACTGAGCGGAAGAAGGCATGACCGCCGAAAGCTTCTTCAAGCTCTGATTGTTCCACGCCACTTAATGTATCGGCGAGATTAAATGCTCCGTTGTAGAGCAACCTTTTGGCTTCTTCTTGCGTGGGTTCAGCGTGGAGCAAGACCTCCGCAAATTCTCCCATTAGCGCCCTTACGATGTAATTAACTAACTCATCAAAAGAGTCAGTAACAAGGGGTATTTCATTATGAATTCCTGTTCGAGCAAGTATATGAAGTCTTTCTCGCCCCGACTTGGATAAGTTACGGCGAAGACCTCTCCAAGCTCTTTTCCAGTTAGTTCCTTTGCGAGAGGAATTTGTTGAGAATATTCTTGAGCGCTTGTTAGGGATTCTACTTCTTGCCTTGAACCGACTTTTGCACTGCCAATATGAATGATACCATCGTATACCGCAAAATCTGGTTTTCTGACCTGCTGCTTTTCCCCCAAATAAATGTGAAATACTGGACTTGGACCTTCCGCATTAAAGCCTCTATCTCTCAATGCTGCTGCCAATCGCCCAGTCCATGCGTCTTCAGGTCTTCCCCCTGTGAGGGTTACCTGCGAAGGTTTCCTCCTTGGACACATTATCGTAATTACCTATCAGGCTTGTCTATGCTTGTCTGTTTATATACTTTTACTCCGCCTCAGCGGTAAAATCGACATCAGGCACAGTGAAATGTTCGCGTGCAAAACAATGCCAAACATTAACAATGTTTAGATTTGATGCGCAAACTTAAAACCTTTGGTGTTCATACCAATAAATTTAAATCTGAATGACATTATCTAAATTTTTGTTTTCAATGCCAATGAAGAAGAACCTCACAATAGAGGATGTACATAGCCAAAACCGTGAACGACATAAACGCTACCATGAAAGGCAGAATAAGAAGGGAGAGAAATGATTGAACCGGTTGAGCCTGGCAAGGTCATGCCTACTTACAGCGGCTTCGTCATATTGAGAATCAACGAAATCTGGAACACTCTTGCAGAAGGCGATTCAGAACGAGCGTTGAGGAAGGCCCTGTTCTTCGCTGAAAATTTGACGCCTAAGAAGATAAAGAAGAAGATGAAGGATCATGTGGAAGTTATCAGGAAAGATTTGAGGAAGGCTACCTCGGTTGCTGGACCAGATTGGTTTACAACGCATCAACGGCGCAATTCAGCAGCCGAGAGGGTAGCAAATTATTACATTGGGCCTTTCATGAGCAAACTAAGCGACCTATTAGATGAGTGGGGCTACTATGAGGTGCCTTCTCGAAGGTTGAAGCCTTCCGATTTTAAAGGGCTAGAAAAACATGAAGGTTAAATGGATAAGGGGCAACCACCGGATCAGCTTTAACAGGCCAGATGTGTGGTTCGGCATAGGTCAACGCGGCACCGGCAAAAGCAGCTTCCTTGAGCACGTGGGCTGCAACTACATTGAAGAGTCAAACGCCTGCATCTGCGACCTCTTCGGAAGCAGAGACGGAGAGGGCCTTGCTTGGCTACGTAGCCCTTACGCAAAAGAGAAGAAGATTCTGCTTTTGAAGGGTGAGAACGTTGACGTTGAAGCTCCATGCGACGTCAAGCAGGTTGACAGTTTGAGGGTGAAGGATTTTGAAGACTACGACGTCGTGATAAGCAGCAGCCCCCTGTACACTTCCGTTGACCAAGAGTTCATCTACGCAGCCAGAATAACCGACCTGCTCTACAAGAGACTT
>Ga0209635_10005396_pt1 | contig 10069 bp, 4 predicted proteins | sample DeeMarSWOR230_32_FD_187463 | JGI IMG/M metagenome (GOLD analysis project Ga0209635, IMG submission 187463) | Marine sediment microbial communities from White Oak River estuary, North Carolina - WOR-2-30_32 (SPAdes) (version 2) | ecosystem: Environmental > Aquatic > Marine > Intertidal zone >...
TCTCTGAATTGGGTAAGGCACTGCAAGAAAAATTTGGTGTCAGTGCGGCATTACCTGTACAAGCAGTTGCTCAAACGGGTGGAGAGACAACACAAGCAAAAGCCGAAGAGAAGGCAGAATTCAATGTTACGATGACCTCTTGTGGTGACAAAAAAATTCAGGTTCTAAAAGTCCTGAGGGAGCTTACAGGCCTCGGTTTAAAAGAAGCAAAAGATATGATAGACAACCTTCCTAAAAATATTAAAGAAGGTGTTTCAAAAGAAGAGGCACAGAATATGAGAAGTAAGCTCGAAGAAGTCGGGGCAACCATTGAGCTCAAATGATTATGATCTCACTCGACAAAAGTATCATGATTCTTTGCCGATTGATAGCAACTAGAATGCTATTTGTCTAGTAACGTGATAAGCTTTTGATACAAGGTTGCGTGCATTTACAGTCTACGACTACTATCAAATCAATAATTACATATAGAGCAAAAAAATAAAAATTATGAGAAACATTATTGATTTTTCAAAGAACAAATCCACCTTCAAAATGCCTCATTTACTCGAGATACAGCTTGAGTCATATCATCTATTTATTAATAGAACAATCAAAAAGATATTCAGTGAGCTGTTCCCCGTTTCTGATATCCATAATCGGTATCAGCTCGTCTATAACTCTCACAGATTTGGCGCAGCGAAGTATTCGCTAAATGAGGCAATCGAAAAAGGTGCAACCTATGGTGTCCCTTTGAAAGTGAGCTTCAGACTCGTTAGCAAAGATGAAGATGGTGAACTCCATGATATTACTGAACAGGAAATTTATTTATGTGATCTCCCCTCAATGACCCATCGGGGCACTTTTATTATAAATGGAGTGGAAAGAGTCGTTGTAAACCAAATCCATCGCTCACCGGGAGTCTATTTCAGTGAAGGTGAAAATACATATACATCAATGATCATCCCGTATCGTGGCCAATGGGTTGAGTTTGTGATAGACCGTGCGAACACATTCTATAGTATCCTCGACAGAAGAAGAAAACTTCTCGGTACAATGTTCATCCGAAGCTTGGGTTATGAAACTAATGAGGAAATCATTAAGTTGTTCTATCCTGTAAAACAAGTTGATATTAAAAATGCCGTCAATTATTTTTGTGCCCAGACTATCTATGATGGCGATAATTTGCTCTTACCAGCAGGTGAGCTTTTTGATGAACCTACTATTGAACTCCTGGCTCATAAGAACATCAAAAAAGTGACCATAATTGATTCCCATGAACCAGGCGTGACGATCTTAACTAATACATTAAAAAAGGATCGAACAACATCCAAGGAGGAAGCAGCAAAGAAAATCTACACTTTGCTTCGGTCAATGGCGCCACCGACGCTGGATATTGCCACGGCCTATATCAAGAACATCATTTTTGATCCCAATCACTTCAATTTAGGAGAGGTCGGGCGCTTTAAACTGAATATGCGATTGGGCATTACTGAACGTTCAACCAGAACATCTCTTGCAACTGAAGATCTCTTTGAAGTATTCCGAAAGCTCTTCCGATTCACAACTGGTGAATTTGCTGCAGACGATATTGATCATTTAGGTAACCGCAGAGTGCGTCGTGTGGGTGAACTGCTCGGAGCCCAATTTAGACTTGCAATAACGCAACTCATACAAAATATCAAAGAAAGAGCTTCATTGATGGACGAATCTGGCCTCTCTCCGCAAGATCTCATTAACCCACGCCTTGTTTCTAACATTATCAATAAATTCTTTACAACATCACAACTATCTCAATTTATGGAACAAACGAATCCAATATCAGAAATGATCCATAAGCGCCGTATATCTTCACTTGGTTCTGGAGGTCTGAAACGCCAGACTGCAGGTTTTGAGGTCCGTGATGTACACTACTCTCATTATTCAAGAATATGTCCAATAGAAACTCCCGAAGGACCAAATATAGGACTAATCTCAAGTTTAGCGAGTTTTGCGAAAATAGACAAACACGGGTTTATACTAGCACCATATTGGGTTGTGAAAAATGGTCAACTAAAAGGTGAATTTGTCTATTTAAGAGCTGATGAAGAAGACCGCTACACAATTGCGCAAGCAAATACACCGATCAATAAATACGGAAAAATTGCAGCAGAACAAGTGTTATGTCGACGCAAAGATGATTTCCCTATGGTGCCACCTCAAGAGGTAGAGCTAATGGATGTCTCACCAGAGCAGGTTTTTAGTCCAACTGCATCACTCATTCCGTTTTTGGAGCACAACGACGCGGATCGAGCATTAATGGGTTCAAATATGCAGCGGCAAGGAGTACCTCTTATAAAACCAGACATACCATTTGTGGGAACTGGTATGGAAGAACGCGTTGCCAGAAATTCCGGAACATTGCTACTTGCTGAGGAAGAAGGTAATGTTGCCTATGTGGACGCGATGAAGGTTATTATCGAAACTAATGAAGGAATTAAAAAACGCTACCGACTTTCGAAATTTCTCAGATCAAATCAGAATACATGCATCCACCAAAGACCGCTTGTTAAAATAGGACAAAAAGTCAGAAAGGGCACCGTACTTGCTGATGGTTATGCGACAAAAGAAGGCGTGCTCGCACTAGGGAAGAATGTCCTTGTCGCCTTTATGCCGTTCTCTGGATTTAATTTCGAAGATGCAGTCATAGTCAGTGAAAGATTGCTGAAAGATGATATATTTACGTCGCTCCACATTTTGGAGTTCGATTGTGAAGTAAGAGAGACAAAACTCGGTCCCGAAGAAGTAACACGAGATATCCCTGGGATCAGCGATTTTCTTCTAAAAGACTTAGATGAATATGGTATTGTTCGTATCGGTGCCCACGTCGGCCCAGACGACATCCTTGTCGGTAAAATAACGCCGAAAGGAGAAACAGAGTTGACTCCTGAAGAAAGGCTCATGCGTGCAGTATTCGCAGAAAAAGCAACAAATGTAAGAGATACATCGTTAAGGGTTGAACCCGGTGTGGAGGGCGTCGTTATCGACCGTAAGATACTGTCTCGCAGAACAACAGATACATTAGCTAAACTTGTCGAAGACGAACGGCGTCACATGATACAGGAACAGTTCTCGTCTTTATATCAAGAAATTATAACAGTCCGCAATAAGCACTTAAGACATAAACTTTTAGGACACCTCGTTGCATCCTCAATTAGGAATGAAAAAGGAAAGATACTTTTAAGGAAAGGAAGCACATACGACGAAGAATTTTTTAACAACTTAGATGCAATGAAAATCGTCGCGGACGAAAAATTTACAAGAAGCACAACAATCAGTCAAGAAGTTGAACAAATCGTCATAAATAGCGAAGAAAAGTTATTACAAATCATTGCTGATAAAAAAATGGAGGAGGACAAATTATTGAGAGGAGACGAACTGCCCCACGGTGTATTAAAGATTGTGAAAGTATTTATTGCTCAAAAAAGAAGAATTTCGGTTGGTGACAAAATGGCCGGAAGACATGGTAACAAAGGAGTGGTCGCAAAAATTATGCCTGAAGAAAATATGCCGTTTATGCCTGATGGTACTCCAGTGGACATTGTACTTAATCCATTAGGTGTACCTTCACGTATGAATGTGGGGCAAATCCTTGAAACCCATCTGGGGTGGGCAGCACATAATCTGAAATTCTATGCTATCTCTCCGATCTTTGATGGAGCGACAGAAGAAGAAATAAAAAACAAATTAAAAGAAGCGTATCTTCCAGAAAATGGTCAAATCGGACTACGTGATGGTAGATCAGGAGTCCCATTTGATTCAAAAATTACAGTCGGATATATGTACATACTTAAACTAATCCATATGGTTGATGAGAAAATACACGCCCGATCAACTGGTCCATATTCTCTTATAACACAACAGCCATTAGGAGGGAAGGCGCAATTTGGTGGTCAGCGCCTTGGTGAAATGGAGGTATGGGCATTGGAAGCTTATGGTGCAGCCTATACATTACAAGAGATGTTAACTGTCAAATCTGATGATGTCGAGGGGAGAGCAGCAATGTATGAAGCGCTAATACGCGGCAAGAACCCCCCTAAACCGAGAGCGCCCGCATCTTTCAATGTCCTTTTGAAAGAACTTCAGGGACTCTGTTTCAACGTGAATCTTGTCAAAAAGGAGGGGACTAATGAGGAGTAAATCATTTATAAGCCACGATCTCATGGAGTATGATGGAATTAAATTGAGCCTTGCTTCGCCTGAGGCGATCATCTCATGGTCGAGAGGCGAAGTCACAAGGGCTGATACAATCAATTACCGAACGCAACGTCCGGAAAAAGATGGATTATTCTGTGAAAGAATCTTTGGCCCGGTGAAGGATTTTGAATGTTCTTGTGGAAAATACAAAAAAGCAAAATATCGAGGAACAGTGTGTGATCGATGCGGCGTCGAAGTTGCGCCTGCTTCAATGAGAAGAGAGAGGATGGGACATATCGATCTTGCCGTGCCAGTAGCCCACGTATTCTATTACAAAATCCCACCGAGCAAAATCGGGCTTTTGTTAGACCTATCAATAAACCAACTCGAAGCGATTCTGAATTATGAAGCATATATTGTCCTAGAATCTGGTGATTCCCCATATCGCAAAGGTGAAGTTCTTGTTGAAGAGGAATATCAGGATGCTAAGGAAAAATATGAAGGTTTTAATGCAAACATGGGAGGGCAGCCTATATATGATTTGCTTAGGGAGATTGATTTAGAAAATCTCTCTTCAGACCTAAGAATAAGATTGGAAAAAGAAACTCTTAAAGCCCGACGTTATCAACTACTAAAAAAATTAAAACTCGTTGAAGCATTCAGACTATCTGGGAACCGCCCCGAATGGATGGTTTTAACCAGGTTACCTGTCATACCACCGGACCTCAGACCACTCGTTGCCCTTGAGGGAGGCAGATATGCAACCTCGGACTTGAACGACCTTTATAAACGTGTTATCACTCGAAATAACCGTGTGAAGTCGATAACATCAGGTATTAAGACTCCGGAAGTTATTGTCCGTAACGAAAAAAGAATGTTACAGGATTCAGTTGATGCACTCCTTGATAATTCAAGAAGAACGCGACCTATAAAAGGACGTGGCAATAGACCACTAAAATCTCTTGCTGATGCTCTAAAAGGTAAACAGGGACGATTCAGGAGAAATCTGCTAGGAAAGAGAGTTGACTATTCTGGACGATCGGTAATTGTCGTTGATCCATCATTGAAATTATATGAGTGCGGTGTGCCAAAGGAGATGGCACTTGAATTATTCAAACCGATGATCGTCAGAAAACTAGAAGAACGCGGCGTAGTTGACTCGGAAAGAAGTGCGCGCAGGCTCGTTAGAGCACGTTCAACTGAAGTTTATGAAATACTTGATGAAATAAAGAAAGACCGGCCAGTACTATTGAATCGTGCTCCCACATTACACAGAGTTTCTATACAGGCTTTCTTACCTGTCTTAAGGGAAGGAAGAGCGATTACACTTCATCCACTTGTCTGTGTACCGTATAACGCTGATTTTGATGGTGATACAATGAGTATACATGTACCTCTTTCGCCTGAAGCGATACTTGAATCGTATATGTTAATGCTATCTATTCACAATATACGTTCTCCAGCGCACGGTCGAGCACTTATGTCACCGACACAGGATATAGTCATTGGATTGTATTATTTAACGAAAGCAAAAGAAGAAAAACGTAAAAAACCTAAGTTATTTTCGTCTATCGATGAAATAAATATAGCACTAACCAATGAATTCATCATACTACATGAACAAATAAAATACAAATTCAAAGATAAGGTAATAACAACCACTCCTGGAAGAGTAATCTTTAATGAATTGTTGCCGGAAGAGATGAGGTTTAAAAATATAATAGTAAATAAGAGATCGCTTGCTGGAATCGTAGATGAATGTCTTAGTAGACTTGGTACAGAGAAGACAGTCGAGCTTCTTGATAATTTGAAAGAATTTGGATTCGAGTATGCGACAAAATCAGGTCTCACAATTGGTATTGATGATATGACAAGCCTCAAAACCAAAGATAAAATTTGGGCAAAGGGTACGAAAGAAGTGATGGATATCAACAAAGCCCATAAATCCGGACTTATATCTGAAACTGAACGTTACAACAAAATTATTGATACTTGGACACGTGTTTCAATGGAGATCGAAGAAAATCTGATTAGTGATCTTGAAAAGGATCAAGAAGGATTCAATCCACTCTTCATGATGGTTAATTCAGGCGCTCGCGGTTCAAGAAACCAAGCCTGTCAGATATGTGGATTAAGAGGACTCATGTCAAAACCGCAACGAAAGGTCACTTCTGTTCAGATCATTGAGACACCGATAAAATCGTCCTGTAAAGAAGGACTCTCTGTTCTTGAGTATTTCATTTCAACGCATGGTGCAAGAAAAGGACTGGCAGATACCGCTCTAAAGACTGCTGATGCTGGATATCTAACGCGACGTCTTGTCGATGTTGCTCAAAACGTCACAATTACAATGAAAGACTGCGGTACAATAATGGGTCAAGAAATTAGCGCATTAAAAGAGGGTGAAAAAATAGTCGAACCTTTGAATGAAAGAATTGCTGGTCGTGTTGCCTTGGTTGACGTTGTTGATCCAGTAACCGACGAGATTATTGTCGAAAGCGGCAATGAAATAGAAAATGAGCAGGCTGCAAAAATTGAGAAAAGTGGTATTGAAAAAGTCAAAGTAAGGTCAATTTTAACCTGTGAAGCGCCCGTGGGACTTTGTGCGAAATGCTACGGACGGAATCTTGCAACTGGAAAAATGGTAGAAATAGGCGAAGCTGTTGGCATAATTGCCGCCCAATCGATTGGTGAACCAGGAACGCAATTAACATTAAGAACATTTCATGGTGGTGGAGTGGCGCTGCGAATTGCTGAAAGTACTTCAAAAAACGCCGATGTTTCCGGGGAAGTAAGCTTCGAGAACCTGAGTGCAGTAAAAAGGTCTGATGGCCATCTTGTAAGTCTTAATGATAAAGGTCGAATGATTATTAAGAGTGAAGGTAGTCGAAAGATGACATATAATATTCCAATCGGTGCTATAATCTATCCAAAGAAAAAAGACCAGGTTGATTTAGGTAATATGCTCTTCGAGTGGGATCCATACTCTATACCAATCGTCTCACCAGCAAAAGGGACTGTTCGATTCCGTGATATCATCCCAGGCATTACACTACAAGAGAACTGGGTTGATGAAAGATCAGGTGGTAAGCAATTTGTAATCGTAGAGGATCGTGTAAGACACCATCATCCAAAAATTAATGTTGTCGATAGCAATGACAAAACACAAAAAGCATTTTCCATCCCAGCGGGAACATACTTACTCGTAAAAGATGGCGATAAAATAACACCTGGTACATTGATAGCTAGAATCCCAAAGGAAATTGGCAAAAGCAAAGACATTACAGGAGGACTGCCGCGTGTCGAAGAGTTGTTCGAAGCCAAAATCGTAAAAAATCCTGCCATTGTGACTGAAATCGATGGCATCTGTGATGTAGAAGAGGAAAAGGGAATATGGAAAGTGACTGTGACACCTGAGGTTGGCGACGCACGAACCTACAAAATCCCCACGACACGTTACCTCAAGGTTCATTCTGGTGAATTTGTAAGGGCAGGTGATCCTCTATGTGAAGGTGCAATTGATCCGCATGATATTCTCAGAATCAAAGGTCCGATGGAAACACAGCGCTTCTTGGTCAATGAAATTTTGGAAGTGTATAGAATTCAGGACGTTAAGATCGATGACAAACACATTGAAGTCATTGTTCGCCAGATGTTACAGAGGGTAAAGATCGAAGAACCTGGTAATACACCATTTGTCGGTGGTGAAATTATCGACAAAAGAAGAGTCATAGAAGTCAACCAACAAGCTTTGGTTGAAGGAAGAAAACCTGCGACATATAGACCCATACTCCTCGGCATAACAAGGGCAGCACTTTCTACTGAGTCTTTCTTCTCTGCTTCAAGTTTTCAAGAAACAACAAAGGTCTTAGCTGATGCCGCGGTCGAGGGAAAACTGGATAGATTGGAAGGGCTGAAAGAAAATGTTATTGTCGGTAGGATTATCCCTGCTGGTACTGGTCTGGGAAATTTTCAGAAATTATCTTTAGAAGAAGAAGCGAGTGAAGCAAAAGCTGGGTAATAGATAATTAGGAAGTAGATAGTAGTAGTAAGAAATAAAAGAGTCCTGGCCTTAGGCCAGGACTCTCCGTTCAATGCAAAATCCTATTTCGATTTCGAGAAATCTTTAAACGACCAACGATTTGTCTCTAGCAACCGAAACCAACTCTTATCTTTCTCAAAGGAAGCTCATTACAAAACCGGTAAGTATGGGAACTGCAAAATTATCATCCCAGGGCAGAGGTAACCCCTCAGCTACTGTAGCTGCGACTGCACCAACAACAAGGGCAGTTAGTGATAGGGTCCCAGGGAGACTGTATATGGCAACTGCAGCTGCCAAAGAGGCAATCAAAAATCCCACACTCCCGAGTACAGTCTTTTTACGGAATATTCTGGGGCTTTTGAGATTCTGACCGAGCACTGCAGCAAATGTGTCACCAATAATTACATAGGCGCAGGATGCGACAACAACTGGTTTCCTAAATAACAACGAAGTGATAAGACAACCTAAGAGTAGATATGTGGCGCCGCTGAGCCTTGTAAACTCGTGCCGGCGCAGGAAGGAGCCAAAGAAAAGAACGAAACCGTCTTTTATACCATCTATGTGTAGCCTAAGAAAATCCACAACAACAACAACCAAACACACCCCAGCGAGCAACAGACGTGCTGATTGTTGAGGGACCAAATAATAAATGATGGGTATAAATATTGCCCATAAATTAAGCAATTTCCTGAATACTTCTGCTTTTATTAGAATGCAAGCCCCGCGGAAATCTTATTAGAACTTTTTAATTCTGAATGAGTGACTAATGCATAGTCTAAACTGAGTTTTTTATATTTCAATCCGACCCCGAGAGTAAAATTACCACTATGAAAACCGAATCGGCCAAAAATAAAATTCTTGAATGCGTATTCAAACCCCATATTTACGTCAAAACCATCAATGTCGAATGATTTCACAAAATCACACTCAAGTGTAATTACAGAATTTATTTTTTCAATAGGAACTACTGGAGCGACACCCATCGACAATTTTGGAAGTATCTCCTCAGTAGTACCATTACTCCAGACTATTGGGGAAAGAATAAAATCGCGCATTGCACATCCAATTATCAGGTAATCCAAGTTCAGGGTCAATCCTAAATCCGCACCACCACCGACTCCAGTAATCACTGCTAAGTTCCGGTAGAATACCTTGATATTCGCGCCATAAGAAAATCTGCCAGAACCTTTTGCAGCATTGACGTAGAAAACCATTTCTTTGGTGCCTACAGTATCATAAGGGATCGGCGGATTACTACTGCTTGGCGGACTAGTCGTATCAGTAAGAGTTGTTAGGTAAATATCACTCACTGAAAGGTACTGAAAACCAACTCCCACTGATATATTGCTTTTAGGTAAAATAATAGAAGCAAATTCGTTTTTTACTATGCCAGCGAAATTCTCTGCGTGCATGAGAAGAATACCTCTCTGCCCATAGAACGACCCAGCTGGATTAAAGTAAACAACTGATGGATCCACAAATTGTGCAACTCCAACACCTCCCATTGCACAAGCCCTGCCACCGACGCCCAACTCTTGAAATTCGCCAGCATATTTTGCCGCCATCATTAAGAATGGGGTCAAAACAGTGATCGCCGCAATTTGACTTAATCCGCGTCTGAAAATTCTAAGCCCTACCATTACTCCATTTTCCATCACGTGGCATGAAGAATAAACACTGCTCACCATTCTTATAATGCAGTGCAAGTTACACCTGCCCTTAATTCTTTTCTCAGTCTCTTGGCGAGTCCGTGCAATGATCTTACATTAATGTGAAACTCATAATCTCCTGGGGGAACCAACTGATTATTGTCATCAAGACCATTCCATACCACCAAAAATTCACCCGGTGGTCTCCTAATCCCATCAATCA
>Ga0209635_10005397_pt1 | contig 10069 bp, 15 predicted proteins | sample DeeMarSWOR230_32_FD_187463 | JGI IMG/M metagenome (GOLD analysis project Ga0209635, IMG submission 187463) | Marine sediment microbial communities from White Oak River estuary, North Carolina - WOR-2-30_32 (SPAdes) (version 2) | ecosystem: Environmental > Aquatic > Marine > Intertidal zone >...
AAAAACGTAAAAATGCTTTCTTTGAAAGTTGGTGCAAACAAAGTAAGCGTTTTCATGGAGAAAGAGGTTGACTGTGAAAAAATTTTGAAGAAAATTAAATAGTCACAAAAAAGATTGACTACCCCCCTTTATTTTCTTCCAATTTTTCAACTTCGTAACTTTCTGCAAAGCATATTATTTCCTTCTTTCAGAAGATTTAAATTATTGATTTCCCATTCTATTGTTTGGGAGAGGGAGGGTATAGCCTCTTAAAAGGGGCTTAGAAATTTGTTAGTGGATTCAAAAAAGAGTGGTATCCATCGCGGACGGTTGGACATAATCGCAGATATTCTTAATGCTGCTTTTGCAGGAGCCCGGAAAACACATATAATGTACCGCTGCAATTTGAGTTTCAAACAGTTGAAACGCTATCTCAGTTTTTTGCTTAAGAAAGGGCTTTTATATCCTATCTTTAACAATAACGATCCGAATCCAGAACTATTTGAAATAACTGATAAGGGTAAAGAGTTTTTGAAGGCTTATGAAGATTTGAAAGGTCTCATGAACTAGATTTTTGATGCAGAAATTTTTGAACAGTTTTATCAAGCATCACTTTCTTTGTCATCTTATCTACTGATATGAAGTAGTATCTTTCGAGAAACTCTATCACTTGATGGATTTGGTTATCGTCTAATTTTGTTTTTTGCTGAATTTCCTTTATTGGATGCCATTTTCCATCACCAAGTGTCTCTAGAATTTTTGTCATTATCGCGGTCGTAAACGTGTCCTCCCGTCGACGCAATGCTTTTTGTCTCTTGTTGAATAAATGCTTTCTGAGGTTGTCTTTCAGAACATTTTTCTAGAAAAATCTACACACTAGTTTTACTGAACAGTTGATAACGCATATATTCTGATGTTTCTGATGTCTAATCCAAATTCAATTCAAGAATCAAATGGAAATGAGAGAACACGCACACGGTGTTTAGTAGCGAAATAGACTTTCGTGAAAACTTGGAAAGGTTTGTTTCGGCTTTTGACGGAAAATCGTTTACAAAAAGTTATACATGCACTCTAAGCTTTATTGAAAGAGTCTTTCAGCAAAGCCTTTATCAGATACTCCACATTGAAGCAGTGGAGAATCATGGTATTATGAAAATGCAAGTCAGCTGGCCGGACGTTCTGGTTTGTTGTAAAAACTCTATACAAATGCGAATACAACCACTTCTAGAAACGTTGAACCAGCCGCAGCCAAGCTTGGGCATAGGTGCAGGTGGCGACTCGATAAAAAAGGTGGATATTACAGCTGAAAGTGCCATAATAGATACGTTAAAAGAGCATAGAATCTCATTTACACTGATCAGTGAAGAATCAGGCATAGAAGAATATGGTTCAGCCCCTCATAACAATTTCGTAACTGTGGATCCAATAGATGGAACAACAAACCTTGTAAGAGGTATACCCTTTTACGCAACGTCAATCGCAGTATCCACGGAACCAACTATCAATACTATACATACAGCTTTAGTAACGGATCTGGTTCACGGTAAAACATATACAGTGCAAAAGGGAAAAGGCGCCCACTGTAACAATCAAAAAATAACTCCGTCAAAAGCAGAGTCTCTGGAAACAGCGGTGATAGGTATCGACTTAAACACCTATAAAACCCAGATGATAGCATCTCGACTAACAAACTTAATCCAAAAAACAAAACACATACGTCATTTAGGAGCAAATGCCCTAGAACTATGTTATGTAGCAGACGCTACAACAGATGCCTTTATAGACATACGAGGAAAACTCCGGACAACAGATATGGCGGCTGCTTATTTGATAATAAAGGAAGCTGGTGCAAAGATAACAACGCCGAAAGGAAGACCCCTAAAAACTAATTTGAGCCCTAAACAAAAAATAGCCTTTATTGCAGCCGCAAACCAGACAATCCACAAAATCATACTCAACTTAATAAAACCTGAAAAGGAAATCAAATGATAACTCCATTGATACCCTACCCGGCTGCATTAATAAAAACGCGAAAAACAAGAACACTAGTAATAGCGGACCTACACATAGGATGGGAACTAACCCTCTCACAAAGCGGGATACATGTTCCAACTCAGATGCCAAAACTATTACAGAATCTGGAAAAACTTGTGTTGACATATAAACCGGAAAAACTATTGATTCTAGGCGACGTAAAACATACAGTCGCATCTGCAAAAATAGGTGAATGGCAGAATGTGCCGGAATTCTTCAACAAGTTAAGAAAGCAAATGGAAAATATACAGGTGATCCGCGGCAACCATGACGGAAACCTTAAACCATTACTTCCAGAAAACATAGCAGTTCTCTCAGAAGCCGATGCAATAGAGGGAGAAATTGGCCTTTTTCATGGACACCGTTGGCCATCACCTGCTCTCTTAAAATGTAGAACACTGATGATGGGACATGTTCATCCTATTGTAGCTTTTCACGACCCAGCAGGATTCAGAATAACCAGACAAGTTTGGGTAAAGGTAGAATGCAACGGAACCAAACTGGCAGAAACATTACTACAAAAACATAAAATAGAAATCAAAGAAAGTGTTGCGGAAACATTGCGGAAACATTATAAAACCAAGTCTCACACTTCGCAACTTTTCATAATGCCTTCTTTTAACGATTTTCTGGGAGGCCGTCCACTAAACAGAAGGAAACAAGAAGCAACTGAAAAAACCAAAAGAAGTTTGGGGCCTGTTCTCCGATCAGAGGCCGTAGATATGGAAAATGCAGAAATTTTTCTTTTAGACGGAACTTTCCTTGGAACCTTAAACCAACTTCGAACCCTAGGCTAACAATTTAGATTTAACATAAAATTTATAGATAATGCTGCTTTCTCATTTAACGGGATGGAAAAAATGTCAGATGATTATCCAGATTGGTTTAAGAGAAGAAGGCGTTATCCATTCTTTGGAAACTGGTTCTTCGAAGACATAGACAGTTTGTTCCATGAGATGGAGAAGATGATGGAAGAAGAGTTCAAAGCGTTTACTTCGAAGGTTCCCAAGGACTATATGAGAGAACGCAAATTATCAGACGGTAGAAGGGTGCGTGAATGGGGGCCTTTTGTTTATGGTTACAGCGTGACAATAGGACCTAATGGAAAACCCGAAATACGTGAGTTCGGCAATGTTAAGCAGAGCCGTTTCGGACCACGAGTGAAGAAAGAGCGTGATCCGCTTGTAGACATTATCGAGACAGACGGAGAAATTCAGGTTGTAGCAGAACTGCCAGGTGTTGAGAAGAAAGATGTGAAACTGCATGCAACGAAGAACACATTGACTATATCAGTTGATACTTCACAACGTAAATACTTCAAAGAGATTCGATTACCAGCAAACGTGAACGTGAAAGAAGCAAAAACAAAATATCATAATGGTGTCTTAGAGGTCAAGTTACCAAAAACTACAGAAGAAAAGCGAGCTGAAGGCGAGCCAATAAACTTAGACTGATCCTTCTTCTTTTCAATTGTGCATGTGAAGAGCCTGTGCATACATGGATAAAAACTCAGAACTTGATATATTGAACACTATATGTAAGGAATCGAAAAAAGAAGGAAAATTGACAGGTAGGAACTTGGCGAAGCTTCACGAAGTTTTTAATCAACGGTTCACGAAGGCTTTCGAAACCCTAAAAGAGAATCGTGTGAAAAAATATGTTTTTAAGCCAAGCGGTAGAGTTGTCTGGATAGTTGTTGGAAAGGAACGGGATTACCTGTTAATGCCTGAAGCTGAATTCTGTTCATGTGATGATTTCTATTTCCGTGTGTTAGATAGAGAAGTGCACTTGTGCTATCATCTCATTGCACAAAAAATTGCGAACATTCTAAGATGGTTTGATTCTATAAAGGAAAGTGACGAACTCTACAGCACCCTAATGAAGGAGTGGAAAAAACCTACTCCTTAAATATTTAAACCTTGAAATAAAGATGAAGGAGACAGCCTCAAATGAATTTAGGTCAATACTTTGCAACATTGAGATTGATTCTAATGGCAACAACTTTTGTGACGTTAATTCTAATATTTTTGTATATGCTTTATGGAAAAGAGGAGAAGACAAGTTAAAACTAAGTATTCGCGTCTTTGTTTTCCCTATGTAGTATTATAAACATTGCAGTGCTTAAAATGGCAAGAACTAAAACAAATAGAACCATCCATGTCGTTTGGGGTCCAGCACCGATAACTATGGGAAAAGGCCCTATGAATATGAGAACACCAAAACCAGTATAGCCATTAGAAAGCACCACAGCAACTATCAAAATTATAATACCTGCACAAATCATGAAAAAACCTATGACAAAAAAAATCAAGAGTCTTTGGAAAGTTCTTGACTTGTTATTTACATACTTAGAGTGTTCCTCAGAGATTATTGCTATATACTCCCTATTATTTGGACACTATATAAAAGATCACAACAATTATTACAAGAAATGCTGTAAGCACTAATGAGAACAACAAGATTGTTCTAATCGATTCCTTGTCCGTTCCGAAGACTATTGGAAAGGGACCGACTATTATGACGCCGCCACCTTTGACTTTTCCGCTTGCTCTTACACTGGAAATCAAAAGCAGAATAACTGCAACTACAATGATAAGTATTCCAGTGAAAACCAAGATCATGCCTAAACCATAGAGGGTTTCTGCATCCATCATCATTCTAACTCATCTTACACATTCAAGAAATCGCCAATGCCTTTTAATAAACCTTAAAGTGTTTATTCTCTTCATCTTGAGCGGAACCGAGTTAAGATGACAGCTGAAGAGATAATTGAACAGATACTTTCGAAGCATCCGGAGATTTCAAGAGAAGAAATCTTAGGAAGGTTAGAAAAGGAAAAAAAGAAAGCACACGGTCTTATTGAGGATGCCGTTCTTTTACGGATGGTTGCTGCAGGATTTGGCGTGGAATCGTCAAAGGAAGCTTCAGCGCCTACACTTTCGTTACAGGATTTAGTTTCAGGTTTAAATGACATTGCTATTGTTGGACGGATTGTTGCAGTATTTCCTCCCAAAACTTTTGAAGGTGGTAAAGGTGGAAAAGTTGCTAATTTGCTTATTGCTGACAGAAACGGTACTCTACCAGTTGTTTTATGGAATGACAAAGTGGATTTTATAGAATCCTGCAAGATTAAGGTTGGAGATATAGTGCGTTTTTCTCATGGGTACACAAGAAAGGGCTACAGTGGAAATGTTGAATTACACCTTGGAGATAGAGGTGAAATCCAAATTAATCCAATAAATGTAAAAGCAGAAGATTACCCTACAATAAAAAAATTTGTTACGAAGATTAAAGCAGTCACTTCCATGTACAAGAAGAGAACTGTAAATGTCACTGGTATGGTTGAGGGAGTGTTTCCTGTCATTAATTTTGAAAGGAAAGATTCAAACAGTGGAAAGGTCATGCGGTTTATTTTGGCTGACGCGTCAGGTAAGATATCCGTGGTTGTTTGGAACGAAAAAGTGGATGAACTCGAAAAGAAACTGAAGAAAGGTGTCAAGTTGCAGTTGGTAAATGCGAAGGTGAAAAAAACAAAAAGTGAAGGTTTCGAAATCTATGTTGACGCAAGAACCTATGTTGAACCACTTCCATCCATAGAAGAGTCTTTGAAAATAGCTAGTTTGAAAGAAAGCTCAAGTCATGTTAATATCGAGGGAGAGGTTGTCACAAAGCCGATGCTTCGCAACGTCAAAACATCCAAAGGAGAACTTGTGAAACTCGCCGTTTTCGAATTGAAAGATGAAACAGGCAGAATATGGGTTTCAGCTTGGCGAAAACATGCTGATACCGTTAGCAGTTTGAAAGTAGGCGACGAAGTTACCATAAAAAATGCTTACTTGAAAAAGGGATTCGGGAATAAACTGGAAGTGTCAACAAAAAACGCAACATCTATGTCTTTCTTTCCCAAACAGTCAACAAAAAAAGGTGAAAACAAAACTAAAGAATGAGCTGATTGACTGAGTCACATATGAAAGTTGTCAAAGCTGTACACTTCGATCTAGGTTACGCGCTATTTAGCTATTATGAGGCTATAATAAATGTGCAAGGCGGGCTGTCTATTGAGCCAAGTAGTCCGAACGCGCGCACAGAAACCCAATTAAATGGAAAGAATATTAAGAACAGTAAAAGGTGAATCCAAGATGGAAGGACCAGACAAACGAAACAATTCTGCGGAAATTGGCCCAAAGTCTGTAGCACTCATGTTTGTGGATGTCATCAATGCTGGTGACTCTGAGGCACTCATCAAACTCCAGACAGAGGATTTTACATTGATTGACATGGCTGGGGACGTATTTCGGGGTCGAGATGGCTGGCAAGATTACTTCTCAGCATATCCGAAATATAAGATTCATGTGCAACATGTTCTCACGAGTGGTGATGGTGTAGCAATCATTGGGAAGACAACAGGTTCACATCTTCCACCAGAAGTTGAAGAGAAAGAACTGGTTCTCTGGACCGCTGAGATTCGAAATGGTCTTGTCTCCGAATGGCGAATATATTCTGACATTAATGAAATCAAGAAGGAGGCGTAACACATCGTAAATGCACGTGGAGCGATGAAATGGGGAAGAAAAGTTTTCCTTGTGTGGATTTCGTTCCAGTAACCCTATAAAGCCTTCTTTTTTTGTCTCACAAATCATCGTTGGCATTTACTTGTTATTTTACAAGTCACGATTTTTGCATATGTTAGAGTGGGGCTTTATGTTTTTTCAAGCATGGTTTTCGATATGTTACCAGTTACAGAGTTTCGCAAAGGGGGCGGCTCGTTCATACTCTACCCTTCTAGTCTATCCGTATGTACACGCCCTTACCTTATGATTTCACCATATTCTTCATAGGGCATGATCGATAGGTATTTCATCAAGCCCATGAAGCCTTCGAGAATATCTGGTTCTTTGTGAAATTCTTCATGTGCTTTCTTACTTGTCCAGAAAGTCAACATTACATATTTGGTGGGTTTAACATCGATATTCTCATATGTGCCTTGAAGTCCACTTCCTCCATAGGAAATCGTGGAAACCCTGAATATTTTTGAGCCAAGAAAATCTTTCTTTCCATAAGTCAAACGGCACAATTCTTTGGTGTTTTCTTCAAACTCTTTTTCGATCCCAGGTTTCACTGACAGATAGTTTATGGCACATAATATTGGCTTTCCTTCTTTCTCATGTTTATCCAGCTCTTCTTGTGTAATTACCGCAGCTTTGACTCCTCTCTTAGCTAACTGCTCCACAGCCATCTCCGACCTTCTACCCGTGTCACAGTAAAGAAGTATGTCCTTGCCTTTCAAAAAGTCAATGTAGTACTCTAGATCGAAGAGAGGAATGTTCAACGATCCTTTAATATGATTCTTGTAATACTCCTCTCGGCTTCTAACATCTACTAACAAATTCATTAATCTCACCTTGTCATAATGCTAGTATTTCTTGACCTTAATATACCATGTCTTAACTACTTCCTTTTCGAAGAGCGCGCACTAAGCTTTACTAAGGCAAAACCAACCATTTCATCATCCTAAAAACACGAGAGCAGAATTTCAGGATCAAAAGTACGTTGAAAATACATCTTTGAGTTCTTCAAGAGGATAGTGGAAAGGACATGCCCATGTTTTTTTTAGCAACTTCTATATTTGATTGCTGCTCTTCAAAACATGGTTCATAGAATTTTATGGTATAATCGGCCATTCGTCCATCTCTTGTTTCCTTTTTACATCGATATTCGTCGGATATATTTTATTTACGATGACCCATTTGTCATGGGTCTTTAACATGTGGTAGAAGTCAATATACCTTTCAGTTATCTTTTCACCAGCTTCCAATCTAGTTCCAAAAGCTAAATCTATTATCACTGAAGCAGAATTACCAATTATGTTTAGAGATCTTATTTTCCAGTGAACAGTTGCATTACTGAAGTCTTCTCCCTTAGCTCTCTCTCTTTCACCCATCTCTTTCCAGTGATGTCTCAAGACATGACTGATCTGACTCTGATCCCTAGACACTCCAACACTCAGGCCTTCTCTGTAAAAGGTTTCGCTGATCTTGTCATAATCAAGTGTTCGGAGTCCATCGAGAAAAGTTTCCAGTGTTTTCCGGATCTCTTCCTCTTCTGTCTTTCCCACGAAATCACATTTTTTCTATTCTTCCCTCTTTTTCTCGTATATATACATGCATGCATGCATGCGCATTCCAGAAGCATCTTGGCACCGTGACTTTTCTACTTACTCGATAAGATCTAGTAGTGAGTTTTGTGGCTTTTAAAAAGTGCCGGGGGCGGGCTTCGAACCCGCGACTTCTGGTCAAGGGCAATGGCCCCTTGGATCTCCAGGTTATGAGTCTGGCGCCCTAACCAGGCTAGGCTACCCCGGCCTGGCATTCTGTGCCTATGTAAGGTTTAGATGCTTCTGAATATAAGAGTTAAAAACTGTTAAGTTTTGCCTAAACAGAAGTATTATGGTGAACATGTCACCCAAGTCATGTTCATGTGCGCTAAGCTATATGAGCGCGCTCTAGATTTTGGAGTATAGTTTATTTTCTGTGTAAACCTGATGTTGATTTCTTTCTTTCCAGTTTTCTTACTTTAGAACGCGTTCCTAGATATATTAGATCTGCCATTTTAACAAATAGTCCTGTTTCAACGACACTTGGAAGCCTCTTCAACTTGCAATCCAATTCTTTAGGTTCATGTATAATTCCGAAGTTCGCATCTATAATGACGTTGCCGTTGTCTGTTATGACTGGTCCTACTTTTTTGTTGCTTTCTCTCAGGATGGGCTTTCCCCCTATTTCTTTTATCTTAAACATTATGGTTGACGCTGCAAAAGGCACGACCTCTATTGGCACAGGGTGATTTTCTTGTCCTAGAAAAGTGACTTTTTTTCTTTCATCAGCGATTATAATGAGCTTTTTAGATGCGTAGGCTACGATTTTTTCGCGAGTGAGGGCTCCACCCATACCTTTTATTAGATTTAATTCGTCATCTATTTGATCCGCTCCGTCTATTGTTAAATCCACTGTTGGATGTTCTTCCAGCGTTGTTATGGGGATTCCATGTTTGACAGCTGACGTGAAAGCTTGATATGAGGTTGGAACGGCTAAAATATGCATTTCTTTCTGTCTTATTCTGTCGCCTATCTGATGGATTGCGTAGGCGGTTGTGCTTCCGCTACCTAAACCTATCACAAAATTGTCTTTGACGTGTCTAACTGCTTCTGAAGCTGCATTTCTTTTCGCTTCTTCAATCCACTTCTCTTTTCTAAGTTTCAATTTCCATCTGTCCCAGCTTATCCAAAACCTTTTCCACTTCTGTTCTAATCTTCTCTATTCGCTTCTCAGCTTCTGTTCTTGGGCTAGGTTGGGCTTTTTCCTTCGTCTTTCTCTTCTTTTTTCTAACGGTTTTTTCGCGGCGTTTTTCTACTGTTTCTTCTATAGTAGGTACAGCTATTTCTTTTATCGGTTCTACGTCGACTTTTGAGCGTAGTTCATCAATTTTTCCGCCTAGTTCATCAATTCGATCGCTGAAGAGCTTCATCAGATCTTCTTGCATAGTTTCAAGTTCATGTAGAGCAACTAAGGATTCATCCTTTGAGATTCCTTCTTTAACTGTCATCATCCGAGACTTGTATGTTTGAGCAATTCCTTCCCTTTCTTCCTCTGTTATTTTACCTTCTGCGTGAGCCTCGTAGAGTCGCCTGATCGCACTACCTAAAATCTCTCTCTCCAAATCCAAGAGTCTAAGCTCTTCCTTCGCACGAGCAGCCTCGTTACGAGGAATAGTCTTTGCAATTTTAAAAGGCAAAGCCTTAGTTTCCATTTTCACTTTTTCTTCTTCTGGAAATCTTTCTTCTTTTCTTCCATGTTTTCTCATGGCATAAATAATTATTAAACATGCGAAAATCACCCCTACCACGATCAATGCATAGATTAGGGCAGTCTCAAAGGGCAAAAGATTCCCTCGCTCTTTATCATCATTTAACGTTTATGGATATATAAATTACCCAAAATCTGTAGATAACGTTTCTTAGAGCCCAGCGTGCGCGTTGTTGCAGTGAAACGCTGATACC
>Ga0209635_10005399_pt1 | contig 10068 bp, 10 predicted proteins | sample DeeMarSWOR230_32_FD_187463 | JGI IMG/M metagenome (GOLD analysis project Ga0209635, IMG submission 187463) | Marine sediment microbial communities from White Oak River estuary, North Carolina - WOR-2-30_32 (SPAdes) (version 2) | ecosystem: Environmental > Aquatic > Marine > Intertidal zone >...
TTGTGCACCCATCCAAGCGTAAATAATCTTCTTTGAAGTGATACTATGAAAGAAAAATCAGGAAAAGGATATCGATTCGATGAAAACGGCTGGATTTACCTTCACATTGAGGGCGATGCTTTTGAACGCGGATTTCAACACGGGGTTCTCTTGTACAAAGAATTGGCCACACTATTTAAAAGTCTCAGATATTTAACCTACTTCAGCACTGGTAAGCCGTGGGAGTTCTTTGTGGATGCTGCTGCACAACTTTTTTCGAAGTTTTTAGAGGGAAACGATTTATATCAGGAGTTTCTCGATGAAATGCAGGGTATTGCAGCAGGAGCGCAGCAAAAAGGAACAGATATTACCTGGCAGGACATACTCACGTGGGACGTCTATGAAGAGTTGACCGACTACTGGTGGCCCAATGTCATGGAGAAATACAAGTATGCCCCAAGCATCTGTTGTAAAGATCACTGCAGTGCATTCATGGCTCACAGAGAAGCCACAAAGGATGGCAACATTGTGATGGCTCACAATTCGTGGAACAACTTTGAAATAGGTCAGTTTTCCAATTTAATTTTAGATATTGCCCCCTCAAAAGGGAATCGAATGTTCATGCAGTCATCTCCTGGGTTTATTGATAGTTTCGCTGATTTCTTTGTAACAGGTGCTGGCATTATGGGGTTAGAAACCACTATAGGCGGATTCAGTATGTACGATGAGAGAGAGGTTCCAGAATTTCTCCGGATTCGCAGAGCTATGCAGTATGCAGATGATTTGGCAGACTTTGTCAACATTATGAAGAAACAAAACAATGGTGGGTACGCAAACACCTGGTTGGTAGGTCACATCAAAACTGGGGACATCATGCGGTTTGAACAAGGGCTGAAGTACTATAATGTGGAATTAAATCCTGAAAAAGAGTGCTTTATTCACAAAAAAGGGTTTTTCTGTGGGTTTAATGCTCCTTTAGATCCGCGTATTCGGAATCTGGAATGTTCCAACACTGGATTGTGTGATATTCGCAGGCACCAGGGAGCACGACAGGTGCGGTTACCCCAGTTGATGGAGGAGTATTACGGAGAAATAGACTGTGACATTGCTAAGACAATTATTGCAGACCACAAGGATGTGTATTACCAGCAGCAGACTGGAGAGTGGAAAGATAACCCTTGTGCCCGGACAGTCTGCGGACACTACGAACTAGATGACAGAGCGTACATGTCTGATCCCTCCCGTCCCAAACCGTACCGACCGAGAGGTGCAGTAGACGGGAAAGTCTGTGACAGTGAAATGGCACAAAAATTATCGTTCTGGGCGAGATGGGGTACTAGCTGCGGAAAGCCTTTTATTGCTAAAGAATTCCTCAAAAAACATCCGCAGTGGATGTACTTGGATGGCTATCTCTTTGACAGACCTCAGCAGGAGTGGACTCCATTTTCTGCTGGACAGGGCAAGTCAGGCAGTTGAGGACACTGTACGGCTGGCAAAATACTTTTTCTTTTTTTATTTTTTTTATTTCGTCTTCTTTTTTATTATTTTTACTTTTTTTATTTCGTACACTCTTCGTTTTTTTTCTTGGCGATTCAAATAGGGTACCTCAAAATCATCATAAAAACAATAAGCAACTAAAAAATGGGTATCCGGACAGAAAAATCTTTTTTCCTTCATAAAAATACCCTACAGTTTCCTATTATCTGATACATGTAATTGATTGCCAATCATGTCAAGAATTTCTTCAGGTTCAGGACAATGAGAACTTGAAATTGAGTCCCACAAGCGGTATAATTCTACTACATCGAATACCTGCTCCGCTAGGTATGACAATATTTTCACGCGATGCTGTCCATAATTTCCCAATCCCTTGTTGTTGTAGTATGAGAATAAGTTATCTTTCATTTTGTCAAGAATCTCAATAATACATCGTACCAAATACCTCACAAGCCATTGCTGATGTAGTTCCTCTTCTGAGAGAAGCTTTTTCACTACAGCCCCAGCATCGGGAGTGGCCGCCAACGTTATATATCTCTTTTCACAGACCACGTTATGAATTTGAATACATACATAATGGTGGAGTCAGGTGGGTTGTCAATTGCTAATTGAGGTGGAAGCTGTTACGTTTGACGATTTCGGAACCCTCCGTTATGGTGCTGGAGAAAAAGAGGATATAATCTATCCGATTATGAGAACACTTAAAAAGGAGGGACTAGATTTCAAAAAGAGAGATTTCCTAGAAGAATATTTCAGGATTGATACGGCTTACCGCGAGATGAAAAGCAGGACACTGCATGAGCACCTTTTGGATGATATAATTGCTGAAGTCCTAGAGTTTCTAGGACACAAGCCCAAGAATGCTGACAAAGTAATTAGAAGGGCAGTAGATGAGGGTCTTAAGACAAGAAGGGCCCGATGGTATCTTGATTCGGTTGATGTTCTTTTGACGTTAAGAAAAAGAGGATATAAACTGGGTCTGATCTCTAACACTCACTGGCGCCTCCTAGATGAGTTGAGGAGAAAATTTGAGGCATATTTCGATGTTATCACCCTGTCTTATGAACATGGATACATGAAACCTCATCCTTCAATCTTTTTGATAACACTTGAGAGACTGAAAGTGAATTCCAATTGCTGCCTCCATGTGGGAGACGATCCAGAAGCAGACATTGAGGGAGCTCAAAGATGTGGCATCAAGACAGCTTTTGTTAAGAGAAAAGCTAAGGAAACAGGGGCAGATCTGCACATAAATCAACTCAAGGACTTGTTAGCGTTTCTATGAAATTGTTCAGGATAAATTGTGTCAGGTATTTTCATGATATTGCTGGGAATAATCTATTGACATTTAATCAGAAAGTAGATGAATCTCCTCTTATATTCTGCTGCATTACTGTTATCAACAGTGGATAGACTTTTGAGTATTTTAGTCAGATGTTCAAAACCTTCGTACAACAGGGCAGGCGACCTCTCACTATCTGGAAAACGTTCATAAGCAATAGTTCTGTGGTATTAAAAATGACAAAATGAAAGATTCCAGAAAAATAGGTGAGTACAATGAGGATAAAGAGCTGTCTACTGAAGAAAATTGTAGACTGGGACATACTCCCTTGTTCTATCAGATGGAAAAAATCTGTTAGTGGTGTTGGGAGAATGTATGCTGACATTATGAACATGATGCAGGCACATTATGGTGCTGAAGGAGTTAAGAAATTAAGTGAGGTAATGTACACTATTGGACTGGGTCAAGCTGACGAGATTTCAGAATTATTGGGCCTGGAGAAAACTCTGGAAGGCTGTGCATATGCGTTGTTGGCTATGCATAGAATATTTGGAATTAAAAGTAGAATAGCTCAGAAAGATGACAACAAAATAGTCATTCATGTTACTCACTGTTGTTGGGGCAGAAGCAAAAAAGGGTGGACAGCCCACACATGTGCATCAATAGCTCATTACGAAACAGGACTCGTAAAGGGGATACTGCCTTCTGCAACTCATTCTTATATCAAAAGGTATACACTTGGAGATGAAATCTGTGAACTCATAATTGCTGTTAAAGAGGAAGAGACCTACGTATAATGCATATCACCTAGCTTCATGTCAACTACATGATGATGGCATCATATCTGTGGAATGAAGGAAAAAGCGCCTCGACTGAAGAAGAAATGGAAGAATCATCCGATTCCTTATCTTCCAATGCTCTCGGAGAAGACTTAGATATATGCACATGATACTGAAAATGGGGTTGATAGTATGTTAGAAGGAAATACTGACGAAATTAGAACCTTGTAAAAAACAGTGACAAGATAAAGCCTTGTTCTGTTAAACGGAATTTTCTTCCTTGAAAAAGAAGCAACATTTACCATTGTATCTCTGAAAAAACTCATACAAAGCACTGAAAGGGGTACTTTATACCCCCTTCTGCTACAGAACAAGATTCTTTGCATTGAACGAATATTTTGCAGTATCTTCATTTCCTGCAGCCACTACATACAACCAACATATCCGACAAAGCAGCAGCAGCCGCAGCAGCCGCAGCAGCCGCAAAAGCCAAATGGAATGAGATAACTCGGGCTAGCTCCATCTTTGCAGTTTATTTCAGTAGTGATTCCTCTCCATTCCTTCTTGAAAACATGCATGAGTTCACCTCCTTATGCTTTTTGTTATTATATATAATGTAAGCAACATATATAACTGTTTTGGTTTTGGGTATAGATCTTCTGATGCATATCTGTCACATTCTCTTTTTTCAGGGTATGCTTTCATCTGAACTTTCAAAGAGCCAGGCATAAAATATTGATGATGAAATAGCTGTAATATCCAAAATAGTAAAATTTCAGAATCAGTTGGATTCTTATTGTGTTATATGTGGTACTATTTCGATGGAAAGAACCCATGACGATTATTCTCCAGCTGTTAGACACCCACAAGGCTCTTGAAATTGATTTCAAAGCCAGGGCTGCCCCAGAACAGAGGTAATTCTATTCACACCCAAAGAATCGCTATCAGAATACGAAGGGATCACCAGTAACCCTGTACAAAAAGAGACTGATAAACCTTATATAACCAGAGAGAGATACCAGTACATGAAAAAAGTGTGTTACATCCTCATTTTGATTATCCTTTTTAGCAGTGTACATGTTTCCAGCAGGCCATCCCAGGAACTGTTTCTCACCTACGGTATCTACTACGGCCAGGCCACCGATATAAAAATGCGGAATAGAAACTGGTCCCAATTCGATTTAATGATTCTGCATCCTGGTATTCCGCAAACTGATTACAAAAATCTGGATGATCCCGCATTTTTGATAATGATGCAGACCATGCGCGATGCTGGCGTGGAAATATATTTGTACCAGGATATTGGATGTGAAAAGGATTCTGGAGGATTATACTATTCTCAAACAGAAAGAGAAGACTGGATAAAATTCAAGAAGCGGGAAATTAACCTCTTCATGAGATATGCAGATGGTATCTTTTTCGACTGTATTGGACCTGCATATGGAGGACATACATACAGTGAACAATTTGGAAGAGATGTCCAGGAACTGGTGGATCACGCGCACTATTCAGGAGGGAAAGTGATTGTGAGCAATTTGTGGATGCTCATGGACTGGGTGGAAAGCGGTAATCTGGACCTGATTCCTTATGAGGCTGAGTATGTCCTTCTGGAAGGAGCGTGGTCCATGACCCCACACCAGTATTCTGATGATTGGGATCCATTGAGTGCCATCTTTTTCGCTCGATCCAATAATTTGAAGATACTGGGTCTGGACTTTGGAGAAGAAGAAGACAGAGAGCGTTTCATGTACTGCTACTGTGCATCACGAGTATTTGGATTCTCTGGATTCTACTATGCTGAAGATCTGTATGAACCAGTTAATGAGTTGGATGTTCCATTTTTGGGAGCTCCTTTAGGCGATTATGTACCAGAAAATGGATCATACACAAGAGAGTTCCGAAAAGGTACTGTATACGTTAATTTTCAAGCTCACAAAGGATGGATAGAGGGCGAAGCTGCAGCAGAAGAAGCAAGTGCCAGCGCAATTTTAGTGTTGGCAGGAATCTTGCTGGGGTTATACCAGGTCAGGAAAGCTGAAAAGGCTACAAAAGATCATACGTGAGAAAAATGGTCATTTTTGGGGGCAAATCTCTTAATCAATTTAAAAGGTATCTCCCCATGATGAGGTGTATATGCACTGTGCTGACAGCCTGATGCAGCTAAAACAGTGTATGCTTTCTCAATCTCCCAGGGTTCTACAGGCTTCTCTGTGAACCAATCGTATACCTGGACTTTCATTATTAGTTTTTCTTTGCCAACCAGTTCAGTTCCAGTGGTGGTCATTTCTCCTAAGAGATCGAGAGCATCTTCGACTGGTATTTTTAGGTCGCCAGCAATGAAATGGTGGTATGACATCACGTACACGTAGTCAAACCCAGATTCTACAGCTAATACTGCATCTTGGGAAAACCATTCTCGACAGTTTTCTGGGTTGTAGACGCCTTCATAGTACAGATCAATAAGAAATATGCAATCTGGATTGATTTTGTAGACTGCATCCATGATTTCTTTGCACATTTCCATGAGGGTTGCACATTTCCAGTTTATCCATTGACTACCTTCTGCAGTCACGTTACCATCCTCATCATACATGTTGTTAATGGAAAGGGGACGTCCGAATTCTTTTTCATAAGTTTCTAATGCATGAAAACTGAAATCTTCATTATCTGCAAGATACAAATCATCTTGAAAGACAATCCCATCAATATCGTAACGAGCTAGATCAGAATACAAATTCTTTAGATAGTCCCGATGTTCTTTGTGAAAAGGTGTCACTCTCAGCCACCAGCTGGCATTCACCACAAATTCATGGGTTTCCCAGTCGTAAGCAGTGACGCCCCATTCGGGATGATCAGCCAAAATCCATGGACAATCGAGAGTGGTCATCCATGCAAAGACTTGAATATTCTCTCTGTGGGCTTTTTCCACCACTTCTTTCAGCAAGTCCCTTCTTACAGGAGCGTATTTAGTTTCAAAGTAGACTCCACAGTCAGATAGAGGTTCATATTCATAATCAAAAACACGGAAGACCAAAGTGTTGACTCCCGTTTCTTTTAACTGGTAAATCAAGCTATCAACATCTGTAGTGTACAGATCATCAGGATCGTACTGAGCTCCAAAGATTCTTATTGCCGTGTGGTTAGATTCTTCAGCTTGGTTAATGCAGCCTATCAGGAGCACAATCAGTATGACTATGATTCTCTTCACGGTCCTCTTTATTGGAACGAGAATAAAAAGGTTTCATTTAATATTCGTTCATAGTACTGCACAAGTAAGTGTAAAGCTAAAACGAAGAAAAAAAATGGAAAAAAGGTAGAAAGGAAAAAAAGGAATTACTTCACTTCACCTAAGGGTAGGACTTCTTTTTCCCACGTGGTATTGATGACAATGGCTGCTGATGTGTACAGCGCACTCAGTGCGCAGATGATGCCTTCTATCCCTGCAATTCTGTGTACTGTTGTGGAGTAAACACCTATGGCCAACAAGAAGAATAACAAGGTTAAGGTAATGAATATGACCTGGAGAGCACGATTAATCCTAAAGGTACCAATACTCATGAACCCGGTAAAGATACCCCAGGCAATTAAGAAGGTGGCAATACCTCCTGCTGGCACTGGATCAAGCGTCCCCTGGGCCACCAGTATTTCCATGGTGGCAAAAGACATCCAGAATGCACCAAAAGATCCAAATGCGGTAGCGCCAAAGGTATTTCCCTTTTTGAACTCCCACATGCCTGCAATAAACTGGGCCAATCCACCATAAAAGAGTCCTAAAGGTAATACCATGCCGATGGATTCTCGTGGGATAATACCAGCATTAACAACATTCAATACCAACGTGGTTAACCCGAATCCAGCCAACCCCAGTGGTGCTGGATTTGCAATATCATCAGTCATGGCGTTCCCGTATAGTTTACATATATAAAGTTTATGATTGTAAAGATAGGAATACGGGAGGGACTATTGCCTTCAATGGGAAAGCAAAAAAACTCCAAGCACAGCTGATGATAGTTCCCGGATAATGGATTCCTCACTGCAGGCTCAAGATTTCTTCTTCTATGAATTTACCATCTTCCATAATCTGTGTATCATCAAACCACACAGAACATCGCGTCATGATTCCATCTATGTGCCCGCTGGATTCCCAGTCTGCCCCAGTGTCTTCAGGAAATGGGTACCCGAAGGCCATATGAATACCAGGAAACTTCTCATCCTGCAGCATGTTTTCCACAAATCCCCTCAAGGATGTATTGGTCCCGCAGGCAAACTCCCCAACTCTGTCCGCATTCTCATCCTGGGTCAAATACTCCTTTAGCTCCTGTAGCAATGCTTCATCGTTGCAGGCGATGGCATCAACCTGTGCTCGTCCATTTTCTACAGGTATTGTAACCGGTACATTCTCCAGATTCCCATATTTTTCATTGAAAAAGTCACCCAGAATGCCATCCACCACCATAACACCTTTCACATTTCCAGGGCAGGTATAGGTCTCCCCTGCCGGTAAATTCCCGAACATGCCTCTGTACCACAGCAATCCTGTGTCAGGCACCCATCTCAATTTTTCTGAAAATTCAGCAGTTATATCTGTTCCTGAAGGAGTGGTAACTCTTGCTCTTTTTGATCTTACCGCAATACTGGTCACCAAATAGGTCAAAGAGGCCACCTTGTAATAGTCTGCTTGCATACCTGAGCGCATGATCTTGTCCTCAATATTTGGCATGTGAATCTCTCTTCCTACTGATAACGCTAGTTTCACTAACGGCTTTCTGAAATCTTTTAACTCCCCAGGTTTTGATTGAGCACAATAGTAAGTGACATCACTTTTTTTGATATCAGCTGCTATTTCTTCTGGTAAGAAAGTCAAAGGACGATTCGCATAGTCTTCTAGAACGTGAAATATGACTTCTTCTGCAATTTTTTCAGCAAATATCTTGATTGTTTCACCTATTCTTATTGTCTTTTTATCTGTCACAATGATGGCTGTTTCTGAAGGCATCAATCGTGAACAAGTTTCCACAATGCTTTTTCCAGCTCGCAAAATTAACTCATCCATCTGTAGTTCCTCCGCACCTCTGTATTGAATGAACCTTTTATATCTTTCCATAGCTACGTATTTTATGAACCATTTCCTGGTTCTTATGAACCATTTCCTGGTTCTTATGAACCATTTCCTGGTTCACTCAAAAACTCCTTTTCATTTCAGGGGGTCTTTCCCACAATCATGAGATGATCCTTTTCGTAGGGCTCTAGAGGAATTCTCTCCTCAATGTGCACAAACGTTCTAAGGAATTTCGCTTCTTTCTTGAAAACGTTCTTAGGTTCAGCAGCCACGTCAATACTTCTGGATTTAATGCACATAAATGCATACCCATTTTCTTTAAGAAAAATGAAATTCCGTTTCAAAATTTCTGATTGATTGGGCTGGGCAAGATCCTGATAAATAATGTCTACTGCTGTTATTAAATCTGCGTAGGTTTCTGGTTGTGATGCATCTTTTAATATGGGAATCATGTTCTTTCTTTTTTCACAGGTGTATACTAACTCCCGAGCAGTTCGGGGAGAAAACTCCACACAGTACACCAGTCCTTCAGTGCATATGTCTGATAAATGAGAAGCAGTCGTACCAGAGGCTGCTCCCAAATACAGAATGACACTGGTCTCTGTGAAGGGAAAATGCTGTAATCCGTTCAGTATTCCTGCAGCTAATTTGGACTTGTAGGGATTCCAGGATCTGTACTCTGTGGTATCTTCCTGGTGCAATTTCTCAGTGTACACTTTCTCCCCAGGAACCAGATTCACAGTGTACAACCACTCTTCTTTGATATATACAAGAGGAGAGAGGCGATGTGTTCTCATTTATTCTCACCTCGTACCCGGGCAATTCGTTCCTGCAGCTTCTCTTCTACATCATCAGCCACAAAATGAGAGCTGTAACAATCCACTCGTGACAAAATTGCTATCTTGGCTGCTAGACTTCTCGATATTCTCCCTCGCAACTTCTTGGGTGCTCGATTCACAAAAGGATGCTGAAAGATCAACCCATGTTTCGGCGGCTTTGCTCCTGTTCTCAAATGTCTGAATAACGCTTTTTCTGCTCCCAATACCTGTACGGTAGAGGAAGGGAGACGGGCCAATTCTTCTAACCCCCCTGCAGATGAGATCAATCTGGCAGATAAGACTGCTCCCAGCAGGTAAACAATATTGGGGGCAATTTTCTGGGTTTCAGTAGTAATGTACTCTTCTAATTGTTTCCTCTCTTTGAATAGTGCCAAAATAGATTGAGCAAATTGACGGATTTCACTGATATCTTTAGAATCGAGAACAGCTCCCATGGAATCTTCTTCAAATGTGCCTTCATACACCTTTTTTGCATAGGCGCGGTTATCACTCACTTTTTTGTCCAGCTCTGGATAATGCAGTGAATACCACTCTCGTAATCGTTCTGATAGAATGTTGAGGGCTTGATCGATCTCATCGAGAGCACGAACACTTTCCACAATTAACTTATCTTTTTTTTCAGAAGATTTTTTT
>Ga0209635_10005400_pt1 | contig 10067 bp, 10 predicted proteins | sample DeeMarSWOR230_32_FD_187463 | JGI IMG/M metagenome (GOLD analysis project Ga0209635, IMG submission 187463) | Marine sediment microbial communities from White Oak River estuary, North Carolina - WOR-2-30_32 (SPAdes) (version 2) | ecosystem: Environmental > Aquatic > Marine > Intertidal zone >...
GTTCTGGCAGTACTGGCACTTGAGGTTACACCACGAGAAAAAGATCGTCCCCGAGCCGCCCCGCCCCACCAGTGGCGCTTCCTCCCCAAAGTGCGGATTGAAACTGGACACGACCGCTCTCTGGCCCGTGCGGCACACAGCGCCCTTGGCACTCTCCCTGCGGTTAACCCCGCACTCTCGGGGGCAGATGTCGCAGGCTTCCAGGCGCTGGTAGGCCGCCTCGACCCGCTTCTTTAGCTCGCCGGAGCGGAGCAATTTCAAATAGGCTGGTTCAAACTCTTGAGCCATGATCTTAACCTTTCACGCGACGTGACTTTCGCCTTTATTGTACTATAACTTTCGTGGAAAGAAAAGCGCCACGGATTGCACCTCTATTGCGGTACAGGCGACACGGGCGGGACTGGCCAGGAACCTCAGCGACGGGGGCAAGCACCGGCGTCCGTGGGACCATTTTCCTATTGCCGGACCCCATGCAGTGTGCTAGAATCAGAAAAGCCACTGGGCGAACCATCCCCAGCGGCTTTAGCTGGTCCTACCAATTTACCGGCACTTTTTTCATCCGCCAACGCCTATCGCGGTACTGCACGTATTTGTGCTCCTGCCCAAACTCGTATAACTGTCGCGTCGCGTCCACATCGTTTTGGCAGTATTCCATCAGTTCCTTTATTTTTCCCTGCCGCCACCAGCGGATGGCCTGCAACCCGTCGGCCGATTTGCTGATGCCCAGGGTAGCGCTGGCCACCGAATCCAGGCTCAGGCGGAAACCCAAGGTGCGATGAATGTCGGCCAGCATATCCACCGTAGGCAGCCGTTTCAGAGGGTAGTCGGTGTAACCTCTCAGCACTTCATAGTCAAAGCTCAACACGTTAAAACCAACCACCAGGTCGGCGGCTTTTAGCTCTTCAATGAGATCATTCACGTTCTCCTCGGTGTAGTAGCGATATTCAGTGGTGGCTGTGCTATAAGTCACAGCCACTGAGAGGCCCATGCGTTTGATATGGTGGCGTCCACCGACTTCGTCAAAACTGCGTTGGGTCTCCAGGTCGAAAAAGACGACGTTTTTCATCTCCCCCCCTATCCTATGTACCCGAATAGCGTCACTCCCACACCGCCTGTACCACAAGAGTGGTGCAACAGTGGTGATTGCTGCTCAGGTGGTGCAACAGTGGTCAATGTGTCCATATAATAACCGCTTTTGCAGAATTTGTCCACTGGGCTGTCTCCTTCGGGATAAGTCACTTTAAAATTTCAGCTACCGGGCTCATTTTAAGCTTTTCCCTCTTGACTTTTGGCCGCGAAAGAGTTATCCTATATGGGTGAAACCAGGAACTCGTCTGGTGAGAGGAGGATGCCGTGCCCAGGAACTTGTACATCGCCATTGAGGGGGGTATCGGGGTGGGCAAGACCACCCTGGCCCGCCTCACTAAGGATGAATTTGACGCGGAGCTTCTCCTCGAGGTCTTTGAGGAGAACCCTTTCCTCAGCCATTTCTACGCCGACCGGGAGAGATACGCTTTCCAGACCCAGATCTTCTTCTTGCTCAGTAGCTATCGTCAGCAGCATAAGGTCATCCAGCAGACCCTGAAACGGTCCGCCCTCATTAGCGATTACACCTTTGCCAAGGACCGCCTTTTCGCTCGTCTGAACCTGGGCGACGATGAGCTGTCGATGTATGAGCGGGTTCATGCCATCCTGGCGGAGAAAATCTCCACGCCAGATTTGGTGGTCTATCTGCAAGCTGATACCGACACATTGATGGAGCGCATTGCCGTGCGTGATCGAAGCTATGAGCGAGGGATGTCCAGAGATTACATTGACAGCGTACGCCTGGCCTATGAACGTTTCTTCAGTGGATACACAGAAGCGCCGGTCCTGGCCATTGATACCAATAACCTGAACGTGGTGCGCCATCCTCAGGATTTGGTCCAGGTGGTGGGGGCCATTCGCTCGGCGCTGACCGAAGGTATCTACCAGCGACCCCTGCCCCAGATGGAGCCTGTCGTGGGCGCAGAGATCGAGGAGGGGGAGGTCAGCCCTGTTGAGGGCCGACGGCGATTGAGTGACTTCCAGCACTGGCACCTGGCCCTGGATCAGGAGAAGGGTTTCTTGACTGATCTCTATTTCAACTTTATCGGTCTGACGGAAGAGATTGGGAGACTGGGTGCTCAACTGAAGGAGGTCTGGGCCGCGCAGGAGACGTTGTACGATCAAGTTGGCAATCGCCAGGAGGCTCAAGACAGGGCCCTCCAAGAGCGCCTGCCTGACCTGCGGAAGGAGCTGGCCGACTGTCTGACCTATCTGTTGAGGCTGGCCAACTACACGGGTGTGGATTTGGAACAGGCCTATCTGGCCAAAATGGGTGCGCCTAAAGAAGATTGGGGGGGGAGATCATGAAAAAGTTCATTGCCATAGCGGGCAACATAGGGGTGGGCAAATCTACTCTGACGGGGATGCTGTGCAACCACTTGTGCTGGGAGCCTTTCTACGAGGCTGTGGACGATAATCCCTATCTGTCTGATTTCTATAAGGACATGGAGACGTGGAGCTTCCACTCGCAGATATTCTTCCTCTCTCGACGACTGCGGCATCATCGGCTGATCATCGAGCGCCCTGGCACCGTGGTCCAAGACCGTACCGTCTACGAGGATGCCGAAATCTTTGCCAGGAACCTTTATCTGCAAGGCCACATGAAAGAGCGAGACTATCAGAGTTATCGCGAACTTTACAAGACCGTAATCGAAATCCTCCCTCCCCCTGACCTGGTGATCTACTTGCAGGCTTCGGTCTCCACGCTAATCGAAAGGATCAAGCTGCGGGGCCGTGACTTTGAGCAGGACGTGGACCCGGGCTATCTGGAGCGTCTCAACACCCTCTACGAGGAATGGATTGATGGCTTTAGCCTGTGTCCTGTGCTGACCGTCCCTTCCGACGATTTAGACTTTGTCAAAAACGGCGCTCACATGAGTTTGATCGCCACCAAAGTCCTGGAGAAGCTGCAAGGGAAGGAGGTCGTCGTCTTCAAGTAGCGGTTTGGGCGTGTCCCCCACCGGTAACGCCCCCCACTTCGTAAGTGGAAAACCTGGCAAAGGCATGGTATAATACAGATAGACTCTGGGAGGTCGGAGGCTTACCATGCCTTTGAGAGTGGTCAACATCACCGAAGAAGCGACCAGACTGACCGAGCCCTTCTCCATCATAGAACTGGCCTACGTTGATTACTTTGTGGTAGATGTCTTTGTCTGCCACGGGGCGGTTGTTTGGCATAAGCACATTGATCAGGATGAGCTCTTCCTTGTGCAGAGCGGGGCAATATCTCTGGAAACGGAATGGGGCAACCTGGAACTGGGACCAGGCGAGTTGGCTGTGGTGCCGAAAGGGGTGGGGCACCGCTCCTCGTCCTCGCTCTGGTCGGTCGTCTTGCTTTTCCAGCCCAAGGCTTTGCCTGATCGCAGGAACGGTGACCGCAGGGTATTTGCGCTGAAGGGCGAAAGGCGTATAGAAAAAGTCAGCGTGAGCGCCGAGGCAGCCAGACTGCTCGACTACTCTGAGCCCAGCGATTTGGCTTGCCTCGATGACTTTGTAGTGCGTCTGTCACTGTGCCTCGGTGAATCCCATTGGCACAAACACGAAGGGCGTGATGAGTTCCTCTTCGTTCAAGAGGGTGTAGTAGAGCTGGGAATCGAGGGGGAGACTCTAAGCGTGTGCGCTGGAGAGATGACCGTTGTACCCAAGGGTATGGTCCATCGGCTTGCCCCAAGTGATGGAGCCGTGGTCATGCTTCTGGAGCGCCAGGTGCCAACGGGTGGTGGGAGATAAAGGCTTTTCACTCTGGCATGCAGTTTGACCGGGAGGCGACTGGGCCAGTTGCCCAACAGAGGTTTGCCAGATTTGCGAAAAGTGGTTATAATGGTCGAGGCGAAACGAGGGTCAACGCTCAAGGAAAGTTAGGCCCTCTGTTTCTTGGCACTGTAAGAGTTTGCTTCACGAAGTATGGTCACTATGATGCTGAAGGAAACCCTTTCTGGAATCTGGAGAGGATAAAGGAGTAGGTATGGGAGAAAAGGATTCCCTGGCGGTGGATTGGGTAGTCTGGGGTATGCGCTGGATATGGCTGGCCTGCCTCTTGCTTTTCACCTACTTCAACCCCATAAGGGAGGATCTATCCCTGGCCTTTTTGCTGTTGGGAGGAGCCGCAGCGTACAATTTGACCCTCGCGTTCCTTTTGTATTTAAAGCTTTTCGCGTCGGCCCTTTCCTTCTTGACCTCGCTGGTTGATGCCCTCTTTTTCGTGGCCTTTCTCTATGCCTCTGGCACGGGAACTGGCCCCCTTATTCTTTTCGGCCTCTTCCCCATTCTTGTCACCGGTTTTCGATATGACGTGATTACCAGCCTGTCCGTAGCGGTCATCCCGATCTTGGCTGGTGGGATCTTTTATTCCCTCGGGCGGTATGAGCCTGGACGGACTGAGAGTCCTTTCTCCTTGGCAGTGAACATCGCGGTCCTCCTCCTCGCGGCGGCCTTGAGCAGCCTGGTGAGTGGCAAGGAGAGGGAAATGATCCAGACAACGGAGGAAAAGGTACTGGGAGATTTACAAGCTGCCCGCGACCGGGCCAAGGCCATCTACGAGATGACCAGCACATTCAGCACTACTCTGAACTATCATCATGTGTTGGACGCCATGCTCGACATCAGCATGGGACTTGGAGGCGTTACCCAGGAAGGTGCTCACTCTGTGGGCATCGTCTTACTCCATCAGCAGGAAGGAGAGGTCAGTAGCCTGGGCGTGGAGGCTGCCAGAAACTTGAACAGGCGTGACGTGCACCGCAAGCTTGTGGGTACAGCCGGTGCAATTGGGCAAGCTCTTTCATCAGCCGAGCCTGTCATCGTTGAGCGTATAGAGGATGACCCCGAGCTAAGACAATTCTCCTCGTTGCACAGATGCTACTCGGTCATCTGTATCCCGCTGCGGGCCGGGTTCGAGATTTACGGCCTGGTTATCCTTGGCAGCCCCAGGGCTGGAGCCTACACTGCAGAGCACATGGAATTCCTGACAGCTTTTTGTAACCAGACTGTCGTTGCTCTCCAGAATGCTCAACTGTATCATAGGTTGCGCGAAGAGAAGGAAAAGATCGTTGATGCTGAAGGGGAGGCGCGTAAGAAACTAGCTCGTGACCTGCACGATGGCCCCACTCAGTCTGTAGCTGCTATTGCTATGCGGCTCAACTACACAAAACTACTTCTGGAGAGAGATCCAGAAAAGGTCAAAGAGGAATTGGAAAAGCTAGAGGCGCTGGCTCGTCGGACAACCAAAGAGATACGCACCATGCTTTTCACCTACCGTCCCGTGATCCTGGAAACCCAAGGGTTGGTGGCTGCTCTGGAGCACTATCTGAGGCAATTGGAAGAAGAGGCAGGGCTGGTCGTCCATCTCGAAGCCGCCGATTTAGATGACCGCTTGAACACCGAGATCGAAGGAGTGGCTTTCTCCATCATCGAGGAGGCTGTCAACAATGCTAGGAAGTACGCCCAGGCCCGAAACATCTGGGTGCGACTGGGCTTTGAAGATGATCTGTTTGTCGCCGCGGTCGAGGATGACGGCCGAGGGTTCGACGTGGCTGAGGTGCTGGATTCTTACGCTCAGAGAGGTAGCCTGGGCCTTATCAATATGCGAGAGAGGGCCGAATTGGTAGAAGGCACCTGGACCATCGAGTCGGCAATCGGTCAAGGAACCAAGGTGACACTGATCGTGCCGCTGCCTGAAGAGGAGATTTGACCGATTGTCTGAGACGAAAAGCAGCAATCACAGAGCCGGTTGGTGGATCTGTATTGCCCGCTGGTCAGTGTTGATCGGGTTGTTCCTCGTCGTTTTCTTCGATCCCTTGCGCACGAGAAGGGTCTGGTTTCCCCTTTTTAATGCACTGTTCTTGGTAGCCATCATTTACAGCATCGTCCTCACTCTCCTGATCTACTTCCAATTCTCCTCCCCTCGATTACCTTTAGTGACTACCATTATTGACTCTCTACTTTTCGCGGCCCTTGTCTATACCTCCGGCCGTTCCTCTAATCTGATCGTGGACACCTCTGGTCGCGCTCCCAGCCTGACTTTTTTCTTCGCTCTCTTTCCCATCTGCGTGGCTATTATTCACTTCGGCTTGGTAGGTGGGCTGTCAGTGGCTGGCGTCTTCTCCATCCTCCGCGTTATTTTCCTCTTCCAGGAGCATATCTACTTCATGCGGAAAGAAGTGGATGTCATGAGAATCGTTGCCGTGGGTGCCGACATCGTTGTTCTGTTCCTGGCAGCGGCTCTGGGTGGCCTGATGAACCGTCTGGGACCTAAACTGGAAGAAGAGGAAAAGGAAGAGCCCGAAGCGGAGGAAGTAGTCAAGCTGAGAGAGGCCCAGGAGCAGCTCAAAGAGATGTTCAAAATGGCCGGAACCCTTGGGGCTCAGTTGGACAGCCACCACGTGCTAGAGGCCATGCTCGACGTGGGGCTGGCTGACTTCGAGGAAGGGGGCTGGGGGGAAGAAACACCCGTCGGCATTGTTTTCTTGCTGACAGAGACGCCAGAGGGTGATCGCCTGTACGTTGTCACGTCACGGTATCTGGATAGAGGGGATGAGGCCCGCCTGATAGAGGGCAAAGCTGGCCTGATGGGAAAGGTCATAGAATCAGTTGAACCTCTTATTCACCGTGAACTAAAGGACGATCCGGAACTGGGCCAGTTTTCTTCCTTGCAGAGGTGCCAGTCAGCAGTGTGCGTTCCCCTTCGAGCTGAGGGTGAAGTCTATGGCGTGCTCCTCTTTGCCAGCCCTGAAAGCGGTGCCTACACGACCGAGTTCGTGGAATCCCTCACCATTTACTGCGACCAGGCGGTTATCGCCCTGCAAAACGCTGAACAGTACCAGGGCTTGTGCCAGGAGAAAGAAGGGGTCATCGCCAGTGAGGAACAGGCGCGACAAAAACTGGTGTACGAGCTGCGCAAGGGACCTCTCCAAACCATAAAAACGATCGCCATTCGCCTCGGGCGTGCCAGGGCCATGCTCACCGAAGATCCTGACGGGGGTATGGAAGAATTGGCGCGGCTGGAGGTCCTTACTCGTCGGACAGTGAGGGGGCTGAGGGCTTTGCTTTTCAGTTTAAAACCGATGACCCTGGAGAGCGAGGGGCTGGAAGCCGCCCTGGAGAGGTACGTTCAACAGATGGAGGGGCAAAAGCCATCCATTCACCTCGACATCGCCGAGTTGGGCAACCGGCTGAGCCCCAAAGTCAGCGGGGTGGTTTTCTCCATCATTGAAGAGGCCATCACCAACGCCAGAGAGCACGCCGAGGCTGACAACATTTCCGTACGAGTAGGTCTGCAGGATAACCTATTTGTAGCTCAAATTAAAGACGATGGCAGGGGTTTCTATACTTTTGCAGAAGGGTTTTCCAGTGAATCTATGGACGGTCTTGGGCTATCCACCATAGAAAGCCGGGCAAAGTCAATCAACGGCAAAGTAGTCATCAACTCGACCGTCGGGCGGGGGACAACGGTGACCCTGACAGTACCTTTACAAGGATGACAAGACTCACAGATGTTAAACGCGCTAGTTGACTACAGGATTGAGCTGAATTCTTGGATAGCCCTTTCCATCCTGACTTACGCTATCAGTGTTAACCTCGCCTGGCGCTGGCGTCATCCACGGCCAGGTCGGTTAGCCTTCTGGATCGAGAAGGTGAAAAGTTGGCCCCTTGGTGGTTGGCTCCTTCAGTTGCTCCGCTTTGCCTACTATGTAGGGCTGCCTTTCTGTCTTTTGTTGAACGGGGACGCAGTGGAAAGATCCCTGAGACACTTCCTGGGCTTTGGCATCCCCTTCGGCCTTTTGATGCGGGGAGTGCTTTTGCCCCGAGCTATGGGCCTGGGCGGTCTAACCACTTCTGAATGGTTTGCAGGGATCGGCATGGGGATCGTTCTCGGTTTGGGAGCTTTTCTTTTGATGGCCTCAGGCTGGTGGTACTTCACTCGCTCCCTCAAGGAACTTCCGTGGGAACAGGTGACCTCATCGGACTCAGAGGCAAGAGTTGGAGAGCCAGCCGTTATGGTCTCACTTCCTGCAACCCAAGCCTGGTGGGTTATCCTTTGGGAAGCAATCTATGCACAGATACACTGGGCTTTCTACCGTGCTGGTCCGATTGTTCTCTTGGATAATTATTACGCGGGTGTTTTCCTTGGTTTCCTGATCCTCAACCTGGAATGGTGGACGAACCCAGCCTGGCGTCACAGTTGGGGGCCGGTGGGGCAAAGGCCAGACGTTGTGCTACGTTGGAGCCTAGCTTTCGTCATGGTGATCATCTTTCTCTTTACCCGAAACCTCTGGCTGGCGATACCTCTTCACTGGGCTATTGAAATGGGCTGCCGCCACCTGCTGCCTGTACCGCCTGTACCGCAATAGGGGTGCAACCAATGTCATTAAATGACATTGGTGGTGCAACAGTGGCAAAGGCCCTCGGTTGAGATGACATACACAGCCTTCTGAAATAGGCTGGGCCTGCGTCTCTATTTGAGGCAGGCCCAGCGGCATGGACTGGCTGAGAGCTCGCGCCCGTGTCCCATTAAGCTCTACACTTTCTGCTTCGACACTCACAGCTATCAAAGCAAAGGGCTAACTATCGGGGAGGCCAAGGGCGCGGGCGTCCCGCCATGAAGCTCTGCACTTTCTGCTTCAGTTCTTCGACCTTTAGCGGTTTCACCAGGTAGCCATCAGCGCCAGAAGCAAGGGCTTCGCTAACCGCTTCTTCCTTGGCAGACTTGGCCAGAACGAGGATTTTGGTGCGCTTGGTCATAGGGTTCGTCTTTACGTTCTGACAAAGCTCAAGACCATTGATACCAGCCATGTCCAGGTTCAGAATCAGCAGGTCTGGCTGAAAGTTGGCCAGTTGCAGGCCTGCCTCGAAGCCATTAGCTGCAGAGGCGAATTGGTACTGATCAAAAGCAGATGTGATGAGCTCATAAGTCTTGGGCTCATCGTCCACCACCAGTACTTTCGCGGCCTCCTCAGCGAAGAATGCCTCATCAACAGGCATCTTGTGCTGGACCAGGAATTCGTGGAAATCCTCCTTCTGGATACGATAGTGGCCACTGGGGATGGTGTAGGCTTTCAGTCTGCCTTCTTTGATCCACTTCAGAACCGTGACGTGGCTGACGTGGCAATAAGCGGCGACCTGGCCTGTGGTTAGGGGTTTTTGATTTTTCATTATGTTCCCTCCTTGAAATTTGGTAACGTTGTAGAGTTGTATGGGTTGTGAGCAGACCTGGTTCCGGCCCACTTAACCCTTTGGGATGATGTAACCATTGTTAAAAAAGGTTAGACGCTGAATGAGCAGTTATATAATACCACAAAACAGCCTTTTTGTGGGTTGAGAATTGGTTGAGAATTGGTTGAGATTAAGTGGAGACTTGACTTAAGAGATGCGCCCATCTGCGGTATCCTCAATGGTATCAAGAGTAGAGAGTAGAAACTCGCCACAAGCGATATTGTCGGGAAAGCTGACCACGATTCCCAAAATATCCATTTTCCTTATTTTACTCTTCATCAGTGCCCTTCAGACCCACTGTGCACCTGGGAGCACAGTGGGGCAAGGTGTGCCAACTGCTGCCCAATCTGCCCCAGGCCTCGGCCGCCAAATGACGGGGCAGGAGATGTCTCTAAGACATTCTGACAGGACCTCTTCCCTTCCATCTACATTGCTCCTCGCCCATACTCCGATTCCAAGTTCGTCTCCTTACTCTTCTTTAACACGTTGGCCTGCGTCCTTGACCCCAACGCCGGCACCCACAGCGTCCTCCACCCTCTCGCCGATGTCTCCAGAGGTCCCTGGGTCGTGGACGCTTCTCGAAACGGCAACTCTGGCTTCCGCCAAGCCAGCATCTGCCCTCTCAGCCATGCTCGATCCTCTCCCTACCCCTGATGGGGTACAGCGGGAGGTGCGGGTGCCCATCCTCATGTACCATCACATTGCTGATCCTCCACCCGACGCTGACCCCATACGCCGAGACCTTTCCGTCTCCCCCCAGGCTTTTGAGGCTC
>Ga0209635_10005402_pt1 | contig 10066 bp, 7 predicted proteins | sample DeeMarSWOR230_32_FD_187463 | JGI IMG/M metagenome (GOLD analysis project Ga0209635, IMG submission 187463) | Marine sediment microbial communities from White Oak River estuary, North Carolina - WOR-2-30_32 (SPAdes) (version 2) | ecosystem: Environmental > Aquatic > Marine > Intertidal zone >...
TGTTTCGTTTCAGCCAAATTCGGACCACTCATGATATTTCATAGGCGATGGTTTTTGTATAATAAGATCACGCAAGGAGATATGCATGAGTACCAAGAGAAGGTCATCACCTGAATCGATTGTTCGGGAGATCAAGCGCAAGACTCGCCGCAAATATTCAGCTGAAGAGAAAATCCGTATAGTTTTAGAAGGGCTAAGGGGTGAGCGAAGCATTACGGATCTTTGCCGCAAAGAAGGCATCCATCCGGGTATTTACTACAAATGGAGCAAGGCATTTTTGGAGGCTGGCAAACAGAGGTTGACAGGTGATACGGTCAGGGAAGCTGGTTCTGAAGAGGTTAGTAACCTGAGGGCTGAGAACGAGGAATTAAAACAAGTGGCAGCAGAGCTTTTACTCAGGAACCGGGTGCTAAAAAAAACCTTGAAGGGTTTGGAATAAGGATAAATGCTTATATGAAGTACTCACAGGCTGAGAAAATGGAGATCATCCGCATGGTGGAGGAATCGAGTCTATCTGTGAGGAAGACTCTGCAGCAGATGGATATCAGCCGCTCCACATTTTATGAATGGTATAAACGGTATCAGGAAGAAGGCTATGAAGGCCTGGCTTCCCGGCGTCGGAATCCCTATCAGTTCTGGAATGCTATTCCCGAGTGGGAAAAACAGAGAGTATTGGAAGTGGCTCGGCAATATCCGGAAAAATCCTGTCGTGAGTTGGCCTTTCATATTACAGATAAAGAAGGCTATTTTATCTCAGAATCGAGTGTTTATCGTATCCTAAAGGCCCATGATCTGGTGACATCGCCTGTCTACACTGTAATCTCAGCCAAGGATCAGTTTGAACACCCTACTACCCGGGTCAATGAGCTCTGGCAAACGGATTTTACCTATTTTAAGGTTATTGACTGGGGCTGGTATTACCTGTTAACTGTTCTGGATGATTATTCCCGGTATATTATCGCCTGGCGTCTGTGCAGGACCATGAAAGCTGAAGATGTGAAAAAACTCCTGGATGTAGCGATTGCCAAAATCGGGATTAAACATGTGCATGTTTATCATCGGCCGAGATTGCTCTCGGATAACGGCTCCTGCTTCATCTCCTCTGAACTGAAGGACTATCTCATTCAGCATGATATAAAACACATCAGAACCAGGCCCTATCATCCCATGACCCAAGGAAAAATCGAACGCTATCACAGATCCATGAAAAACCTCATCCTGTTGGATAATTATTATTCGCCAGCTGAGCTGGAAGCTCGTATCTCAGAATGGATCTACTATTACAACAACCAGCGGTATCACGAAGCTATTGACAATGTCGCTCCCTGTGACCGCTTCTTTGGCAGAGACAAGAAAATCCTGGAACAAAGGCAGAGGATAAAAGCAGAGACAATGCAGCAGAGGAGGAAAATCTATCGTTCATTTTTAATAAAAAACTTGCTGGAGGGCTTAACTTAGGAGTAATATGAGAATGCAAAATCGTCGCTTAAGGGTTTGTCCGAATCATTCGACGACATACACAATCAATATCGCGACCCTCTTTTGGTTGAATTGATTATCCATTTTTTTGCCTCCAATTATTGACTCATACCTAACTTATTCAGCAATACTAAAAAACCTGCTAAATAAGACAAGTATAGCCTTAATTTCTTTTTTGACATTACTGATAGCAGCATCCCCCCTTGTCTTTTTCTAATAAAGCTCATCTTTCTAATCAGGAATTAGGTAGCTCACCATCCTTTCCCACCGAGAAAATCAAGGGCTTTAGGGGGAATCGGCTCTCACTTGGCTTAATTACTCTTCAACCCAGCCAGCCTCTTCTTCGCATCCTCTACCTCAGCAATACCAGGATCAGCGTCCTTCCAGAGGTCGAGGAATTTCTCGTAATGCTCTATGGCTTGAGTTGTATTGCCTAACTCTTCGTGTATCTTACCGAGCATGAAGAAGCTCTTGGCGTAGATGTCGCCATAGAGCAGCCTTCCTAAGGTCAGGAGAGAGATTCTCTCGTATTCAGCTCGAGACTTCTCTAGATTTCCTGCATTATAGTAGGCCAGAGCTAAGGGTTCGAGAAAAAAGGCATGCTCATCATTGATGTCGTTTTCAAAGGGCAGTAAGGATTTCCCCTTCTGAAATAAATCTATAGCCTCGGTAAAATTTTTTCTTTTTAAGGAAATGTATCCCATCAAAAGATAATAATATCTTGTATCTTTCTTGTTCATGCTTTTTTGGAATAAGTCATTTAACTCGGCAGCCAATCTCTGGGCTTCATCTATAGCCCCCTTCTCAACAAGAAGAATGCCCTTCCGTCCTAAGGAACGTCTATAGTTTGAATGGAAATCATGTTCAATATAAGAATTTATGGCTTTATCAGCCTCCTCCAAAGAACTTTCAATATATCCCGATTTCCAATACAAATATCCCATATAAAAATGACTATTTGCTTCTGCTATTGCTATATCAAGCTCGAGGGCGAGTTTTATTTCTGATTCCGCCTGCTCTCTTGATTGCCCGAGCTTCCCTTGTGTAAGATAGAGAGCAGCTAATCTCCTTATCGGATCTAAGTCCTTTTCCCTTGCTTCAAGAGATTTCAGGTATTCCTCTTCAGCCTTGGGCAGATCACCACTCATATGATAATTATCCCCCTTCAGATAGTAATTACTATGATAAGAAGGATCGAGGAGAAAGGCCTTCTCAGCCTCTTCCAGAGCAAGGTCATATTTTCTTTGAAGGAGATAATTGTAGCCCAACTCAACGTGAATTCCAGCATCATCTGAAACATTTTCAAGATACTCCTCTAAAACCTTTTTTGCTTCATCATAAAGCCCCAGTTTCTCATACGTATTGGCTAGACTTCTACATGAAACCACAACTTTGTGTTTCTCTACAGACGTTTTAAACCTTTCTAACGCTTTATCCCATTCTTCAATGCTGCGGTATAAGACTCCAAGGTTATTATTTCCTATCCAATCATCTGGATAAAGCTCCAATAATTTATTGAATGCCTCAATTGCTTTATCATAAGTGGTTTCTGAAAGACGATAATAATCTGCCTGGATGAAATAGCGTTCTCTATCTGAGACACGATTGCTTAACTCCATAGCTTTTTGATAGTACTCCTTCGCCTTTGTTCTATTTCCTAAGTTTAGATTCGCCGACGCCATGATCCTATAGCCCGAAGCAAATTCAGGGTCAATCTCGACCGCTTTCTCGTATAACTTAATTGCCCTACGATTATCTCCTCTAACGTGATACTTTCTCCCCTCTAAGTAATAATTATATGCTTCAGGAAATGAGGTGGTTATTTTATCAAGCTCTTTGTCAATGTCTCTAGCTATCTCCTCTGCAGTAAGCTTAAAGTTTGCCTTTATCCGCCTTGTCAACTCGTCGATCATAGAATAAAAACTTCCCTCCCCTTTTCCTTCTACTCTTTCTGAACCAATCGACTCTCCTTTGCCTGCTTCCTTAAGTATGATGTCTATTCGAAAGGTATCACCAGCTTTTGTAAAACCTCCCCGAAGTACGTGTGTAGCTCCTGCTCTGATAGAGATTTCCCTCAGATCTTTAGAAGAATAACTTTTAGCTTCCAGCAGATTCATTTGTTGGAGAATGTCATAAATTTTATCTCCACTAACCATTCTGAAATATTTTGATTGCATGAGATCTGTTATTAGCAACTCAGAAAGAGCCTTCCTCCAGTGATCTAAACTTTCATCTCCTGTGTTATTCTCAAAATACATGATAGCAAGCGAAGGCTTATCCGTTGAGATAAGGGGTGCTTTCCTTTGTGACCAAGGACGCCAAAGGAATAGCCCGATAATTATGACTGTGACAACTATTACAGCAGGAATCAAAAGCTTCTTCAGACCAAATGTTACGGTTATCTCTCTTGAGGTAAGAGGTTTTTTTGCGGGAACTGTTCTTTCTGTTGTCGTTATGCCTTTCTCGATATTCATAAGCTCAGACCTCAGTTCCTCTGCACTTTGATACCTATTATCCTTGTCTTTCTCCAAGCACTTGAGGATTAAGACATTTAGGTCATCTCGTATCTGAGGATTCAACGATTTTGGGTCTTTTGGAATCTCACCTTTATGTTTCATGGCTATGCTTAAAGGCGTATCACCTTCAAACGGAAGCTGCCCTGTCACCATCTCATATAGAATCACACCGAGGGAATAGATATCTGAGCGATGGTCTATTTCTTTCGCCTCAGCCTGCTCAGGGGACATATACTCAGGCGTCCCGACCATTACTCCAGCCCCTGTAATGCCTTTCCCCTTAACAGAACGGGCTATCCCAAAGTCCATGATCCGAGCATTCCCTTCCTCATCAACCATGATATTCTGTGGCTTTAAATCTCTATGCACAACTCCAAAACGGTGAGCTTCTGCCATCCCTTCGCACACCTGCATTGCTATTGAAATAACCTGTCCCGCACTCATCTGCCCCATCTTCCTGATCAACCTCTTCAGGTCTTCTCCATGCACATATTCCATCGTGATGTATTGTGTTCCTTCTTCTCTATTCAAGTCATACATCTGACATACATTCTTGTGTCTAATCTTTCTGGCAAATTTCAGCTCATTCCTGAATCGCTCAATTGTCTTTTTATCTACTGCAACCTCAGGCTTTATGAGCTTAATGGCAACTTTCTCTTTTAGATCAGTATCAAGAGCTTTGTAGACCTTGCCCATGCCTCCTTTACCTAACTCTTCAATAATTTGGTATCTTCCGGCAAAGGTGGAGCCAGTTGTTAATTCTTCCGTGGGTGTTTCGAGGGTCTCGGTGACAGGGATTTCCTCTTTAGATATTAATTGAGTTCCGCACTCTTTACAGAACTTGGAATCAGAAGGATTTTCAAACTGACATTTAGGGCATTTTGTTCCCATTATATTCCCGCTACTTGCTTAGTAATAGCTTAATGATTTGTGAGCGGAGTGTCAAATTGAAATATAGACCTCTTCCCCTTTGTCACCAAATTGTCACCAATTTTGACTAAATCCGCCTAATTCCGGCTAAGGATGATTAAATAGAAAACAATAAAAACTCGGAAGAATAGTTGGGAAAAACTGGGTTTACAGAGTGCCGAGGGCCGGACTCGAACCGGCACGTTGGATAACCAACGAGGGATTTTAAGTCCCTTGCGTCTACCAATTCCGCCACCCCGGCACGATCTGAGGAAGGTCAAAGTGATTTGACATTCCAAAATATAGATGATTTCTCACTTTTTTTCAATGCGCCCTTGCATCTTATTCTCTGAAATTGAAATCCTGAAGATACAAACCAGAAAAATCCTTCTGTTTTGCGTAGAAAAGAAATGACGAATGACAAAAAGAATGGAAAGGATGCCTGAACAATCAGATTCAAAATAAGCACTGTTGACTTGTCCCAGGGGAGTGATAAAATAAAGCTGCCCTCAACCTAAAAAATATTCTAAGAAGCTGTTTCTATGCGACTCATACTCTTCACCGGAAAAGGCGGAGTTGGCAAAACCACCCTGGCCGCAGCCACAGCCCTCCTCTCCTCGAAGAAAGGTTATAAAACCCTGGTCATCTCCACGGATGCCGCCCACAGCCTGTCAGATTCATTCGACATCCAGCTTTCCAACGAACCAAAAAAAATCGCTCCTCGTCTATACGGTCAGGAAATAAACGCGCTGGAGCAGATCGAAAAAAACTGGGGAGATATCAAAAGCTACCTCTCTGCCCTTTTCGCCTCCCAAGGAGTCGATGACATAGAGGCGGAAGAGATGAGCATCTTTCCCGGAATGGAAGAGCTCTTCAGCCTGATGGAGATCCGGAATTACGGCAAAACACAGGAATATGAAGTCATCATTATCGACTGTGCCCCGACCGCTGACACCTTGAGACTTCTCAGCGCCCCTGAAATCACCAGCTGGTACCTCAAGCACATCTTTCCCCTGCAGAGAACAGCGGCCAAGGCCATACGGCCGGTGGCCAACAGAGTCCTTCCATTTCCCTTCCCCCAGGATAAGGTCTTTGGAGCGATGAAAAAGCTGACATCCCAGCTGGCAGAGATGAAAGAGATCCTCGACGACCAGAAGAAGACTTCGATCCGTCTCGTTGTCAACCCGGAAAAAATGGTCATTAAAGAAGCCCAGCGAGCATTCACCTTTTTCAACCTTTTTGGCTATGCAGTGGATTTGATCATCGTCAACCGTCTTCTCCCTTTCGAAGTCCAGGATACCTATTTCAAAAAATGGAAATCCATCCAGGCCACTTATAAAAAAATGATAAATGAAAGCTTCTCCCCTGTTCCCATCCTCTCTGCCGAGCTCTACTCTCAGGAGATAGTGGGCGTTGAATTGCTCAACACAATGGCGGAGAAAGTCTACGGCAAAAAAGACCCGGCGAAAGTTTTCTTCACCCAGAAGCCTATCTCCATTGCCAAGACAGATGGCGGATACGACCTGTTTCTCTACCTTCCGTTCGTGGAAAAGAAAGATCTGAACCTGTACCAGAAGGGAGAAGAACTTTTCATAAAGGTCGGAAGCTATAAAAGGAATATCCTTCTTCCTCAGACACTTTTGAATTATTCGATCAAAGAAGCGAAGTTTGACAAGGATAGACTGCGGATAAGCTTCCACCAATGAAATATAAATGGGGTCAGGCTTCCAAAACTTCAGTAATTTGTGCTCATAGATAAAAAAAAGTTTTTCTCAAAAAATTACTGAAGTTTTGGAAGTCTGACCCCAAAATGGAGGTGATGAAATGAGTTCGGAAAAAACACGAGAAATCAGGATCAGCATTCCAGAGGAGCTTTTCTCCTTCATTTTTCCCGAAGAGACATTCGACCATATGATCAAAGCCAAAAAAGAAGCTCTTCTCGCCCTGCGCTCTTTGATAGACCATAAGATCGAATCCCTGGAAAAAAGAAAGGAACACAAGAAGACAGAGAAAGGGGGGAAAAAAATCAAGATTGAATAGTGTTTCCCGTCAGCAAAATTCGGACAGATGAAGGCATTTCTTAAGCTACAGATTATCTGTAATAATCTTAAGCTAGGAGAAATGCATGACAACAGAGAAAAAGTCCAAGGCTTCACCTGAATCCATCGTTCGGGAGATCAAACGAAGAACCCGTCGCAAATTCACAGCAGAGGAAAAAATCCGGATAGTGCTGGAAGGGCTGCGTGGGGAGGAAAGTATCACAGACTTATGTCGCAAGGAAAGAATCCATCCCACCATGTACTACAAATGGAGTAAAGCCTTTTTGGAGGCGGGAAAACGACAGCTCAACGGAGATACAATCCGGGAAGCCTCTTCCAATGAAGTCAAGGAAATCCGGGATGAAAACAATGAGTTAAAAATGCTTGTGGCAGAGTTGTCGCTTAGAACCCGGGTCCTAAAAAAAACCTTGAAGGGTTTGGAATACGCATCCATCGATACATGAGATACACTCAGTCTGAGAAAATGGAAATCATCCGAATGGTCGAGGAGTCTCCATTCAGTGTCAAACAGACTCTTCTGGAAATAGGCGTTTCCCGAAGTACTTTTTATGAGTGGTATAAAAGGTACCAGGAACAGGGCTATGAGGGTCTGAGAAGCCATTATAAAAGCCATCGTCAGATCTGGAACAAGATCCCGGAATGGGAGAAGCAGCGTGTTCTGGATGTTGCCAGACAATATCCTGAGAAATCTTCGAGAGAACTTGCCTGTCATATTACAGATAAAATGGATTATTTTATCTCCGAAAGCAGCGTCTACCGCATCCTCAAAGCCTATGATCTGGTGACATCACCTGTTTATACGGTCATTTCTGCTAAAGACAAGTTTGAGCACCCCACGACTCGGATCAACCAGCTCTGGCAGACGGACTTTTCCTACCTCAAAGTGATTGACTGGGGCTGGTACTATCTTTCCACAGTTATGGATGATTATTCCCGTTATATACTTGCCTGGAGGCTGTGTCAGACCATGACGGCCGAGGATGTGAAAAAGACTCTGGATATGGCTATTGAATGGACCGGAGTCGAGCATGTCCATGTGGTTCATCGTCCCAGGCTTCTCAGTGATAATGGCTCAGCTTATGTCTCAAAGGAACTCAAACGCTATCTCGAAGCTAATGAGATCCACCACATCCGGACCAAGCCTTATCACCCAATGACTCAAGGGAAAATCGAGAGATACCACCGGTCTATGAAAAATCTGATCCTTTTGGATCATTATTACTCTCCATCAGAGCTTGAAGAAAGGATCCGGGAATGGGTCGACTATTACAACAATCATCGTTATCACGAGGCCATAGACAATGTCACGCCCAGTGATAAATATTTTGGCAGGGACAAAGAGATCTTAAAAAACAGGATGAAAATAAAAAAGCAAACGATGCGGGAAAGAAGAAAGATCAACAAAATGATTATGCTTGAGTCCTTGTCAAATGGAATCAATTAGGTGTAGTATGAATTACGAAAACTGTAGCTTAATATGTCAGCAGATTAGTCCGAAACCACTTGACGACAAACAGTCGAGGAATTTATTCATACCGCAGCGAATCGGCCGGATTGGTCGTGGCGGCTTTGATGGTCTGGAATCCGATGGTCGCCAGAGCCACCATAACCGAAAGTGATAGAGTCACGATGAACGGCATCAAACTCAGGTTGATTCTATAAGCGAAATGATCCAGCCACTTGTTCATCAAATAATAGGCAAAAGGCCAGGCGATCAGATTAGCTGCCGCCACCCATTTCACGAAGTCCTTCAAAAGCAGAAATTCGATGTTCATAACCGATGCCCCAAGAACTTTGCGGATGCTGAGTTCTTTGGTGCGCTGTTTTACCTTGAAAGCGGTCAGTCCCAGCAGTCCCAGACTGGCAATGATAATCCCGAGGATCGAGAAAATGCCGATGATTCTTCCGGTTTTTTCTTCGGATTTGTATTGATTGTTAAAATCCGCATCCAGAAAAAAATATTCGAGCGGATACGATGGATAGCGTTCTTTCCATTTTTCCTTGAGGAACGAAATGGCCTCGTCGATGTTTTTGTTGCTGATCCGCAAGCTAAAATACTTGAATCTATGGGGAAAGTATTCCATGATCAAAGGCTCGATGATAGATTGAAGCCCCTTGTAGTGGAAGTCCCTGGCAATTCCGATGATTTCCAATGTGCGGTTGCCATATCCGGTTGAAATTTGCTTGCAGAGGGCTTCTTCCGGTGTCTGCCATCCGAACGCGCGCACTGCGGCCTCGTTTATGATCAATGACCCGTTTCCATCCCAGGTTGAAACATCTGTCCTCATATCATTCTGATACATCCGTCCAGCGGCCATCTCGATATCGTATTCTTGGAGGAAGTCGGCATCGATGTAGATATGATTGATTCCCTGATTCCTGGGATCACCGTCCCCGATTATTCTGGTCCCGTAGCTTGTGGTCCCGCGGCCGGGAACATGAGAGGAAAAAGCCGCTCCCAACACAGACGGATGTCGGGTAAATTCGTCTTTGATCGCGGCATATTCATTGATGAGCGAGTCGTTCTCTCTGATCGGAATTATGAGCTTCTGGTCTTTGGAAAAACCAAGATATCGGTTTTTCATGTAATCGAGCTGGCGATAAACCACCAGGGTTCCGATTATTACGATTGTCGAGATGGCGAACTGCCCGACTATTAATATCCGCCTGAGCACGATTCCTTTTGAGCCAGTTCCGAGGATACCTTTGATAGTCTCTGTTGGTTTGAATGCCGACATGATGAAAGCGGGGTAGCTGCTTGCGGCGGTTCCTGCCAGCAAACCCAATCCGGACATCATGACTAAGTTTTGAAGGCTGAATATCCGGCTCACAGTGAATTCTTTGCCCGAAATTTCATTGAAGTAGGGAAGAAGCAGGATCACAATCAGCAGCGCCGCACAAATTGCGACGAGGGATATCAAAATGGATTCCATGAGAAACTGATTGATCAGTTGAGATCGGCTGGCGCCGATCACTTTGCGCATTCCGATTTCTTTGGCTCTATCTGTCGACCTGGCGGTTTTAAGGTTTACGAAATTGATACATGCTATCAGGACAATAAAGACCACCAGCCAGGAAAATATGGATATGTGTAAGGGATTT
>Ga0209635_10005404_pt1 | contig 10064 bp, 5 predicted proteins | sample DeeMarSWOR230_32_FD_187463 | JGI IMG/M metagenome (GOLD analysis project Ga0209635, IMG submission 187463) | Marine sediment microbial communities from White Oak River estuary, North Carolina - WOR-2-30_32 (SPAdes) (version 2) | ecosystem: Environmental > Aquatic > Marine > Intertidal zone >...
TATTATAAGATCAAAGGTCTCTTGACGGAAGGATAGCAACTCCGCATCGCCGACGATAAAGGACGCCTCGATACCTCTCGACCGTGCGAATGTGACGGATTGAGAAATATATCCCTGATCGATATCGACTCCCACCACCATTGCCCCCGCCTCCGCATAGGCTGCCGTTTTCCCACCGAGCCCACAGCCGATATCGAGCACGGATTTTCCGGTCAACGGATCGAAGTGGCCAGCATATTCATCGAGAAGATCTCTGCCCACCTCGTACTCCCACTCGGCATACGCACGTCGAGATTCCCTTCCTCCGACGCGGGGGCGCGGGAGGAGACGATCGATACGGTAGATCAACGATGCAATCAAGCGACGCATACCTCAGGAGCCTCCCGTGTCTCCATGGTACCTGACATACATAATCAACCGTCCCTCTTCGGAGTCCAATGAGTCTCAAGCACGAGGCGGTACGTTGAGGCAATTCCGTAGCACATGAATCCGAGCTTGCCGTACAATCCGATACCGGAATGGTTCGTCTCCTGCGTACTGAGCGCAGCCTCTTTCAAACCATTCCGACGAAAGTAACGGAGAGCGGCCAGAATGAGAGATTCACCGAAACCGCGCCGTCGCTGGCCATCTCTGACAGCGAGCATATCGATCCATCCAGGACTGGCTGCCCTATCCGCGGGAAGTGTACAGGTGCAGTATCCCGCGATATGCTTCCCCTCGTCTCTGACGACAAGAATTGCGTCGGCACGACCGGAAAAGCTCTCGGCCGCCCACGCTTTATGGAGCCGATCGGCTTCTCCCTTCGTAAAAAAGGATTCCCGGTGAAAACGATCAAAGGAGTATGCCGAACCGGCGATTTGGAAGATCTCGTCCCTGTCCCCTTTCCTCGCTTCTGTAATTGAATGGTAAGGTGCCGGGGCTGCCGTGGATCTCTTGAAGAATATGAGTCGTTCAACTCTCTCGAAACCGACATCTACCAGGAGGAGGGGCAGCTTTTCGTGACCGTCCTCTTCTCCGGATGGTTCCTCTCTCGATTCATCGGCTATCATCTCGCCTACCTGCGGGAGGCGAACGGTCACGTACCGGATACCCATCGAAGCAGCCCTCTCCTTCCAGAAGGCAAGAATACGGTCCAAGCCGCATCCACCGATCAGAAATATCCTGGCGCACGCCTTTCCCAGCACTTTCGTATCCCAGGGAAGCTTTCTCCAGAGAAGGGCGCCCACGATTTCACCATGATGTTCAATTCCGACAGCTTCGATCTTCCCCTCAACAAATCCTCTGATCAAAAGGCCGGTGATGGCGCGCGTCCCTTCCCCATCGCCGAGAGAAACCTGCCCCTTGACATTCAGAACCGTTGATCCTGCGTACCGTCGGATCAACGGTTCTAACGTGGACAAGCGTTCAGGCGAAATAACGGTTGGATTGTCCATACCAGACGAGCAGGAGTTCCCTCCCCCGCTTCAGACGGCATTGCCCGTACCGGGTTCATCCGATGCACCCTTTTTGGCATCGTAGAACATGTAGGCACAGAGTCCGATGAAGAGGATGATACTGAGTATCTCTCCCACAGGCCTCTCGGCAATGCCGACGTTCAGGATCTCGTCCCATCCCGGTAGCGCAATCAGTGCGCTGATAACACCCATCAGGGCACCGCCGGCGATAAACCCGGATGCGATGAGGGTACCGCGCTCGCGCCTCCTGAGATTGACCATTTCGTTCTTACTCCTGGTAGACACCAGGTACGAAACGATACCGCCAATCAGTAACGGCGTGTTCAGCTCGATGGGAAGGTACATACCGAGGGCGAAGGCGAGGGGCGGTATGTGGATGATCTCCATGACGATGGCCATGAATATCCCCGCCAGATAGAGACCCCATGGAGCTGCAGTATCTGCCATCAAGGTCCTAATGACCGCCGCCATGGCGTTCGCCTGGGGAGCGGCGAGCGCCCTCGGTCCGGTAAATCCGTAGACGGTATTGAGAAGGATCAGAACCCACGTTACACACGCTGCAGCCACGATGATTCCGAGAAACTTATAGCGCTCCTGGTTCCGGGGAGTCGATCCCAGCCAGTAGCCGACCTTGAGGTCGCTGATAAAAGCCCCAGCGGTCGAGAGAGCGGTACAGACCACACCGCCGATGATCAAGGCAGATATCATCCCCGCCGGACCCGAGAGGCCGGCCTTGACGAGTATGACACTGGAGAGTATCAGTGTCATGAGGGTCATTCCTGATACCGGGTTGACACCAACGATAGCGATCGCCCTCGCCGCTACCGTTGTAAAGAGAAAGCTGATTATAGCAACGACGACCAGCGCGAGCAGTGCAAAGCGCCACGTATCAACGACGCCGAATCCGAAGAAGAGGACAACGGCGAGAAGCGTAATGATAATGCCCCCAATAACGGTAGACATCCCAAGGTCCCTGTCCGTCCGCTCGCCTCCGGCTTGTGTCACACCGGTAAAGATTTCCTTGAATCCGACCGTAAAAGCCTGAACGATGATCTTGGAGGATTTTAAGATTCCGATAATCCCGGCGGCCGCAATGCCACCGATACCGATATGCCGGACATACTCTGAGAAGATATCCTCTGCGGTCATCTGGGAGATCGGCACCTCCGCCCCACCTACGGGTATGCCGAGATGCTGGCCGAAGTACCATATCGCAGGTATGAGAACGAGCCAGGATACCAAGCTCCCCGCGCAGATGATCGAGGAGTACTTTATACCAACAATGTATCCGAGACCCATCACGGCCGCCCCGGCGTTTACCTTCAAGACGAGCTTGGCCTGGTCAGCGACATGAGCGAGCGCCGGTACGACACGAGTTGAGACGATCTCGCGCCAGAGCCCGAATGTTGCCACACAGAAATCGTACAGGCCGCCGATGATCGCGGCCTTGACGAGAACCTTTGCCTGTTCCCCTCCGGCCTCACCCGTTACCAGCACCTCCGTTATCGCTGTTCCCTCAGGAAAGGGAAGGTATCCGTGCTGCTCTTTCACGAAGTAGCGGCGGAGAGGTATGATGAAGAGAATACCGAGAAATCCTCCCAGCAGTGCTGCCAGGAATGTCTGGTAGAAACGCAGGTCGAGATCGAGGATGAAGATAGCAGGGAGTGTGAATATCATACCCGCGACAACAACTCCCGATGCTGAGCCGATGGATTGAATAATGACATTCTCCGAGATCGTACTCTTCCTGGCGAACATGCCTGCCAGGCCGACGGCCAGGATAGATATCGGGATGGCAGCTTCAAAAACCTGCCCGATCTTGAGTCCCAGGTAGGCTGCCGCCGCCGTAAAGACGATTGCCATGATGAGCCCGATGGCCACAGAACGGAGCGTCACCTCAGGTATGAGCTTGATAGCAGGAACGTACGGTGTATAGGTTTCCCCAGGGCCAAGCGGCTTGTATGCGTTATCCGGAAGCTTTCCCGCACCTTTGTGTTCTTCCATGCTCCCTCCTCATCGTAACTTCATAATTGGCTGCTTTCGTGATTATTCATCAATACTAAAAATTTTTCCAAGAGTTACATAAAAGTTATCAACTTTCGGAACTATTACATCAGAAATGTTATCGTTGTCAACAAATTACCATTTAATATATGGTTTGGTAAATTCTTTATAGCAATTTTTCTCAACAAGTTCTATATTCATTTCTCGGTTCTACTTTAAACACGAATACAACTTCGAAGAAACAAGAAGGAGAACACTCCGTACCTTCAAAGGATTCAACTTGTCAGCAAGAAGCGGAAACCCTACAAAAGCGTTGCCCATTATTTTAACCGTCATATTTATATTTCTTTGCATAACGGCAAAGTATATACCGCCCTATCCTCTTCTCTTCCTATTCTTTTTCTCCTACATTGTTCTACTTCCTGGTTACCTGTTATCAATTAGATTGCTGCCAGGAATAAATGGTATATTCAGACTGCTCGTTTCATTCCTTATAGGAATCTCTTGCTTGTACATAATTCTCTTCATTTTTGCCGTCCTGAGAGTGGATATCACCTTTGTAAAATATATCTTGCCCATCATTGTTATTATACTTGTATCGACGGATAAGTTTCGTGCCACAACATCGGAGGGAAAACCTAACGATGTTGGTAAGATCCTCTACCCTCCTCATCAAAGATCCAAAATAGTCCTCTTTATATTAATTGCGTTAACTTTGGCACACATACTAACACTCGGCGATCCTTTCTTTTACACAAGTGATTCGATGGATCACATGGCATACATAAGAACTATCTCTACCTCACACGAAGTATTTCCAGACTGCTTCTATTACAAAAATGGTGAGATGCTCACTCGTGATATAAGAAAAGGAGTCTACCATTCTGTGTGGGGAACAATTAATGCCTTGACGACGAGATACGAGGTCCACGAAATCTGGCCGTTAATATCTATAATAGGTTCAGTCTTTATTATCTTAGCCCTTTTTTGTTCGGGGCAAATTCTTTTCCGAAGCTCAGCAGTCGGTATCATATCTGTCATTCTATTCTTGCTGTTTTATCGCGGCACTACAAGAGGCTACCCGCTCATTACAATCAATTATCCTTTTCCCTTTGGTAAAATCTTCTTCCTTATTTCACTTTCCTTTCTCCCTTACTATCTCAAAACAGGTAAAAAAGGATTCATTTTCTTAATATTAGCTTCCGCACTGGCTGCCACGTGGACACATATTGCGCATATTTTAGTTATCTTTTTTATCCTTGTTGTATTCAGTGCTTCTCGCTTTTTTGATATCCGAGGGAATGAAAAAATAGTGTTGATCAAAAGATCTTTAATTCTCGCTGCCTTCATTCTCCTCACCAACTTACCTTACCTTTCTTTGAGGTACCTAAGGGATTATGCTCCAAACAACGTTATTCACACCCACTCCCAGGGCCTCTTAAATTTCTCGCAAAATTTCTATATCCTAAATCCTGTAGTAATATTCCTGGTCGTCGGACCACTTGGCCTGCTATCAGTGTTATCAATCTTTATTATGTGGAAATTGAGACACCAGAACAATAACCTGAAGCTTCTTCTACACAGTGTGATCGCGTTCTATATTCTCATACTCAATCCCCTATGGGTTCCCTTCATTTTTAAGAGGATATCCTACCTTCTTCTCCGTTTCGAGTTCGCTGCTCCCTCAATGATTATTACTGCCTATCTCATGCATGAACTTTGGGTAAAGATAAGAGGGAAAAGGAGTGCATTATCTGGTATCGCGACAGCCATTGGATGGATATTTCTTACCTTTATCCTTGGCTACTCGCTCGTCACTCTTCCCTCTGAATATTCGCGCTACTGGGACAAAAGGATTGAAGGAACAAAGGAGTCAACCAGCCTGAACCTCTCTGATCTTTATAATGTCATAAATAAGAAGATCCCTCGCGGAAATGTAATAGCATCTGATCCCATCACAAGCTACTGTATACCGGCTTTTACAGATCAATTCGTTGCTTGCCCGTATGATCAACATTCCACACCCAATGACTCAACAGCATTAACGAGGATCATCGATTGCAGGACACTATACAATCCCTTCACAACGATTAAAGATATATCAGAAATACTTAACAAGTATGATGCTGATTATCTTGTTATCAATGGAAGGATACCCGAATATATCAGTACTATGTACTGGAATCCAGATGCCGAGATCGCAGAAAGAATTTCCAAGAGACTTCAACAATCATCTGATATATTCGAGACAGCTTACTCAGAAAACTCTCTCACACTCTTTAGATATAACTATGATGTTGCCGTGCAACCGGAAATCGATACACCTTTCTTTGCTCCCTTTGTAGGTGATTCAATTAGAATCCAAGATATCCATATAATGTACGAATCGGGAAAGCCTTCAGTCCGCATCAAAGATTTCATCCAGAATCGTGAGGTAGTCAAACGGGGAGACACATTGAGAGCCAAGATACATTGGGTAGCAGATAGAAGACCTCCCGTGAAAGGATATATTGTGTACATCAGGTTCGACACCGAATTTAAAAAAGGTCCTCTCTACAATAAATCATACGGTAAGATCTACAGAAAACTTTATGAGAAAGTAAGTCGACGTAGGTATCGATTCAGAGTCGATCATCAGCCACTCAACGGAATATTTCCTCCTGATACGTGGCCAATATTGAGAGAAATCAAAGACCCAGTGGAAATAGTAATTCCACGGGATATATCACCTGGACTGTATACAGTTTCCGTTAAACTAGCTGAAAGAGCTCAGTACCCGAATTATACTCTAAAAGAAATTCTGACGGACAAAGATTTCTACAGCGGAGTTGTAGTAAGTCAGATAATAATCGAGTAGCTGTCTTCCATAAGGTACATATTTTGCAAATAAGAGCCTACTAAGACAATCCCTGCAAGGAGGATCCGCTATCTCATTTATTAGACGGGCTGGGGGCATCTTCGCTACTAACATATTTACACTGGTTCTGGCCATAACCGCGGGTGCCATTACAGCAAGACGGCTCGGACCGGAGTTAAGGGGATACTACGGGCTCATTTCCTTGACCATTAATCTGTTGATAGCATTCGGGCAATTCGGCTTGGGGTATGCTATCGCTTATCAAACTGGAAAGGGTAAGTACACCAAATCGCAGATTCTCACCTTTGCTGTCACGAGTTCCATCATATTGGGTTCAATACTTGCCCTTTTATTCTACCTCGTCTACCCGCACATTCCGAGCAAGTGGAATGACATAAGTCGGCCAATCATGGTCATAGGATTGTTAGCGGCACCATTTGCCTTTCTCCACAACTTTCTTAATCGCTTCTTGTTAGGAATGCTCAAAGTCAGGCAGAGCAACATTTCTAACCTTTTCCGAATCCTCAGCTACCTCTTACTTGTCATTGCCTTACTCTGGATCATGAGAGGTTCACTGAAGGCAGCCACAGTTTGTCTTACATTATCCTTTGTTATCGCCGGTATTCTGACCTATGCACTTTTCACGAGAGGGATTAAACCAGCTATGAAAATTGACACAACCTTAGCTGGTTTTTCCTTCAGGTATGGTATAAAAGTGCATATCCTCAATATATTCAATTTCTTAAACTTGCAGTTGGCTATATTCATCATTCAACACTTTCATACAGCCAGCCAATTGAGCTTCTACCAACTCGCCTTCAACATCTCCCAGCGCCTGTGGCTCATTCCAACGGCATTAAGTACTGTTCTTTACCATACTCTTGTCGCTACGGACAGAAGCTCATCCACTCTTACGCCGAGAGTCTGCAGAAATAACCTTTTGATTATGGTTCTCCTCGCTATACCTGTCGTCTTATTCGGTAAATTCGTGATCCTTTTCCTTTATGGTAGAGAATATATTCAAACAACCTTGGCACTCTACTCTGTTGTATGGGGCATTGTCGTATATCCAATCTTTAAGATCCTATATGAAGACTTCGCTGCTCAAAACCGCCTCGGTCTTGCAATACTGGCTTCAATCCTGGGTTTTGTCGTAAACCTCTCAGCAAACCTGTTGATGGTTCCCCGGTATGGGATCGTCGGAGCAGGGTTGGCAACGAGTCTCGCCTTCACACTTATGGCTATCATTCTAGTAGGATTCTATATGCATCACCACAAGATCCCTGCAAGGGATTTGCTTCTCGTGAACAGTGAGGATCTGAGTGATTTCCTCAAGGCTTTCGGAAAGCTGAAGTCCAGAATAAGAAAAGTTGCTATGAGGTAACACGAGTGGGAAGTGGAATCTGCTCTAAATCGAGATAAACACCAGTTTTTTCATATACCTTTTTTCTCACTCTGGATATAAGCTCGATGATATCGGCGGACGTCGCATTACCTTTGTTAACAATGAAGTTGGCGTGACGTTCGCTGACAACAGCCCCTCCAACTCCCATACCCTTGCACCCTGCTTCTTCTATAAGGCGTCCTGCATAATCCCCTGGCGGTCTTTTAAATACACTGCCAGCACTGGGGAGATCATACGGCAGTCTCTCTTCTCTCTCCTTTAAGATCTTGTCTATCTTCGCAATCGTTTCAACAGGATCGCCGGAGCGTAGTTTCAAAACGGCCGAGAGGATCAACCAGCCAGCATCTCGGAAGATGCTATGCCGGTAACTGAAAGCCAACTCAGACTTCCGAAAAACTCGTCGTCGGCCGGCGTATGTTAAAACCTCTATGCAATGGAGAAGTTCGGAAATTTCAATTTCATCTGTGCCAGCGTTCATAACAATTGCTCCACCGACAGTCCCTGGAATACCGGCGATGTTCTCGAGTCCGCAAAGTCCCTCACGTGCTGCCTTCCTCGCCAGGTCGATCAAAAAGACACCCGAATCCGCTTGCACTCTTCCATTTCCGATGAAATGGATCTCTGCCTCAGGGGTTTTCATTTTGAGAACTATCCCCTCAATACCACCATCAGGCGCAATAACATTAGAACCTGCACCGAGAACAACGAGTGGGATTCTTTCCTGTTTAGCAAAATTATAAACCCAGGCCGCACTTCTTCTGTTCTTTGGACAAATGAGTACCTCAGCATCCCCACCAACACAATACGTGGTATGGTTACATAATGGCTCAGACAGAAGTACATCTCCATCGATGCTCTCACGTATTTTTCCAACGAAACGATTATGCCCGGTCACCTTATACCTCACAACAAATCTGAGGCTTAAAAACGTACAGCTGTTCAGTTTAATATTCACCGCTTTAAAATCAAGTAAAGAATCATTCAATTGGAAGTATCATTAAAATTGATTCAAAGCTCAGCGATATACGTGAAATATTATTGAAAAAGAAGAGATGGTTACTATAATTAATGTATTTAAGGAATTGTGAGTTCATACATGCTCAATAAATTCTCAATTGCGATCCTTGCTCTGAGCTCAGTATCCCTCCTCATAACTCCTCCAGCAGTAATCCTGTTTTTATGCGGTCTGGTGCAGGCATTTTTCCTTCCGGGGCTCGTGTTCTTGATGCTTTTCGGTGATCGTAAAAGATCCGCATTGGATAATCTCTTCCTACCTCCTCTCATTTCACCAATTCTCTTGCCATTGTTATTGCTTGCATCATATAAGGTTACAGGTACACTGAGTGCTTCCTTAAATATGTCATTCTCAATCCTCTACATTCTCCTGCTTGTTTTGATCTTTCTCGGCAGAGTTCGCGTTTCGATGTCTCACTCACTCGTTCCAACCAGGATAGTGCTGATATCACTGTTTTTCAGCGGATTAATATTAGTTTCTTATCTTATTAATGGCTTCCTTACCATCCGTTCCGACGCCTGGTACCATGCCTCGATTGTAAATGAAATTATGGATCGCGGCATTCCGCCCATGGAACCTGCATTTCCCGACGTACCAAACAGGTACATGTGGTTCTACCATCTCTTTCTCGTCATCTGGTGCAAATTGTCTGGTCTCTCTATATTTCAGGCATTGGGATTTTTTAATATCGTCAACGCTTTTGTATTTCCATACCTCATTGCAAGATTCATCTCGGTCTTTACGAACAAAGTCCGTTACATCGTAACAGCACCCCTCTTTGGTATTGCCGGTCTCGAATCAGCATCCTGGGTGTTTTGGTTTACGAATATTGGGCGGGCTTTCTATGGAGAGGTAAAAGGTGTTGAGGAAATAAAACGTATATTGAGCAATGTCGAGCTCAATGGAGCACATGTCATCGATTTTTTGAGTCCACACTGGACATGGATGGTAAATCTCATTGATAAATTTCTGACCATTACCGCATACAGTTATTCTCTTAATCTCTTTCTCCTCTGTTTCATCTTCATACTCTCAAAGGACTTTCATCATAGATCACCTCTTAAATCATTATTGAATATCTTTCTCGTAACAATCGGTTGTCTGCTTTTCCACCCCATAACCGGTATGTTACTGATTTTGACGATCGTTGGTTCGGGGATACTCATAGTCTTCACCAAGCGTATGAAGAAAAGAAAGATACCGTTATTCCAGTCTGTTTTCGTGACAGTTGCTGCAATTCTCGCTGTCCTCATCAGCTTCCCATACATTGCCAAACTGATGGGAAGTGATGAAGAAGGAAATCTGATCCGTGATCATTTGCATCTAGGA
>Ga0209635_10005406_pt1 | contig 10063 bp, 9 predicted proteins | sample DeeMarSWOR230_32_FD_187463 | JGI IMG/M metagenome (GOLD analysis project Ga0209635, IMG submission 187463) | Marine sediment microbial communities from White Oak River estuary, North Carolina - WOR-2-30_32 (SPAdes) (version 2) | ecosystem: Environmental > Aquatic > Marine > Intertidal zone >...
GGCGACAATGCTTATCGGGCGGCGGTGGCTAGGATAGACGAACTGGCGGATAGGCTGAAAGAGCCCCTGAAACAACCCCACCCTACACCACCCCCCATCAAGCGCTCTGAAGTCATCTCAAACCTCACCCGAGCCGAATTTGAGGCTAATGTAGCCAAGGCCAGGCAATATATCATTGAGGGCGAAGCCATCCAGATTGTGCTCTCCCAGCGCTTAAGCAAGCGCACCACCACCCCACCCTTAGCCATTTATAAAGCGCTGCGGCGCATCAACCCCTCCCCCTATATGTTCTTCCTAGACTTTAAGGGCTTTCAGGTCATCGGCTCCTCTCCGGAGATTTTAGTCAGAGCCATAGACGGCAGGGTAACCACCCGACCGCTGGCGGGGACAAGGCCGAGGGGCAAGACGCCTACTGAGGACAAGCGGCTGGAAGAAGAGCTGCGCGCCGACGAAAAGGAGCGCGCCGAGCACATCATGCTCGTTGACCTGGGGCGCAACGATATCGGGCGGGTGAGCCTGCCCGGTACGGTCGAGGTCAGCGAGCTAATGGACGTGGAACGCTATTCCCACGTTATGCATCTGGTCACTAACGTAGATGGTAAGCTAAGGCCCGACCTCACCCCAATTGACGCGTTGGGCGCCTGTTTCCCCGCGGGCACGGTATCGGGCGCGCCCAAGATCCGCGCTATGGAGGTCATCGCCGAGCTTGAGCCCGATAAGAGAGGCCCCTACGCTGGCTGCGTCGGCTATTTCAGCTTCTCCGGTGCTATGGACACCGCCATTACCATCAGGACGATTGTGCTCGCCGACGGCACCGCCCACGTCCAGGCGGGCGCGGGCATCGTCTATGACAGCGTGCCAGCGCGGGAATTCGAGGAAACAATGGACAAGGCTCGCGCCTTGCTCAAGGCAATAGAGCAAGCCGAGGCTGCAGAGGGATAAAATGCTGTTAATTATTGATAACTACGATAGCTTCACCTACAACCTCTTCCAGTACCTGAGCGAGCTGGGCGAAGAGGTGCGGGTAGTCCGCAACGACAAGATAACATTAAAGGAGATTGAGAAAATGAATCCGGAGCGCATCGTCATCTCCCCCGGCCCCTCCACCCCCCTCCACGCCGGCATCTCCAACGAGGTTATTCGGCATTTCGGAGAAAAGCTGCCCATACTCGGCGTCTGCCTGGGACACCAGTGTATCGGCTACAGCTATGGGGGCGTCTTTGGCCCCGCCCAGACGATTATGCACGGCAAGTCGTCTTTGATTTATCACAACGGCGGCGGCGTATTTCAAGGGTTACCTAACCCCTTCCCCGCCATCCGCTACCACTCTTTGATGGTCGCCCGCGATAGCCTGCCCGACTGTCTGGAGATAACCGCCTGGACGGAGGACGAGACCATCATGGGCCTGCGCCACCGTCAGCACCCCGTGGAAGGCGTGCAGTTCCACCCCGAGTCTTTCATGACCCACAACGGCAAGGATATACTCAAGAATTTCCTGAGGGGAGGCCGGGCATGATTAAAGAAGCCATTAGTTTAGTAATAGACGGCAAATCGCTGACCATGGAGCAGGCCGCCGCGGTGATGGAGGAGATAACCACCGGCCAGGTTACTCCCGCCCAGTTCGGCGCTTTCGTCACCGCTTTGAGGATAAAGGGCGAGAGTGCCGACGAGATTGCCGGACTGGCCAGCGTCATGCGGGCTAAATCGGTTCGGGTGGAGACAAGCGAACCCGTGATTGATATCGTCGGCACGGGCGGCGACAACTCCAAAAGCTTTAACATCTCCACCGCCGCTGCCTTTGTCACCGCGGGGGCGGGGCTCAAAGTGGCCAAGCACAACAACCGCGCCATGACCAGCCAGTGCGGCAGCGCCGATGTCCTAGAGGCGTTAGGAATGAAGATTGACCTTAACGCTAATCAGGTGAAAGACTGCATCGAGCGGGTCGGCATCGGCTTCATGTTCGCCCCCCTCTTCCACCCCTCGATGAAGTTCGCCGCCGCCCCCCGCCGCGAGCTCGGCATCCGCACCGTCTTCAATATTCTCGGCCCCCTGACTAATCCGGCATTAGCCGACTCGCAGGTACTGGGCGTTCCCAGTACGGAGTTGGGCGAAAAAATGGTGCAGGTGCTAAAGCGTTTGGGGACGAAGCGGGCGCTGGTCGTCCACGGCCTTAACGGCATGGATGAAATCACGGTGGCGGGTAAATCCCGCGTCTGGGAGCTAAGCGATGGCGAAATTACCCAATATGATGTTTCGCCCAAAGACTTTGGGATAGCGGAAGCAGATGTGGAGACGCTGGTCGGCGGAACCCCCGAGGAAAACGCCGCCATAATGCGCTCGGTGCTTGAGGGAGAAAAAAGTCCACGGCGAGACGCGGTGGTGATGAACGCCGCCGCCGGCATCGCCCTCAGCCGGAGCCATAAAGGCATCCCCGCTCTCAAGGAAGCCGCCGAAATCGCTATAGAGACGATAGACAGCGGCCAAGCGATGGAAAAACTGGAAAAGTTGGTTAGCTTAAGCCAGAGTTACGGATAAGAAAATGTTTTTAAATAAGATTGTCGCCCAAAAACAAAAAGAGCTGGGGCAGAGGCAGAAAACCGTCCCTCTAGCCAAGCTGGAAGCTACTATTGAGCAAAAGCCAGCGCCAGTTGATTTATCCGCGGCGCTAAGCGGCGAGGGCATCAGCCTCATCGCCGAGGTCAAGCGAGCGTCGCCCTCAAAAGGGACACTCAACCCCAATTTAGACCCCGTCGGGCTGGCTAAAACCTACGTCGACTGTGGGGCAGCGGCAATATCGGTGCTCACCGAAGAGATTTATTTTAAGGGCAGCGGCCAAGACCTGGAAGCCGTCAAGAGCGCCCTTCCCTATATCCCCGTATTGAGAAAGGACTTTATCTTAGACCCCTATCAGGTCTTCGAGACCCGCGCCTGGGGCGCCGACGCCGTACTCTTAATTGCAGCTATACTGTATGACGACGCGCTTAAAGAGCTAGTCACCCTGAGCCACAAGCTGGGTATGCACTGCCTGCTTGAGGTGCATAACGAGGACGAGCTGAAAAGGGCGCTGAAATGCGACGCCCAGCTCATTGGCATCAACAACCGTAATCTGGACACGCTGGAGGTAGACCTAAACGTTACCAAAAAACTGCGCCCCCTCATCCCCCCCGGGCGCCTCGTCGTCAGCGAAAGCGGTATCAAAGGTCGACAGGATATGGAGAAACTAAAGGACTGGGGAGTCGATGCCGTCCTCATCGGCGCGGCGCTGGTTACCGCCGACGATATCCCCGCCAAGATAAAGGAGCTATTATGACCCGGGTCAAGATTTGCGGCATCACCGATGTCGCCCACGTCGAGGCAATAGCCGCCGCGGGCGCCGACCTTATCAGCGTCGTCTTCGCCCCCAGCCCCCGCCAGCTCACCCTCGAAAAAGCGGAGGAGATAGCCTCGGCGGCCAGAAAACAGGGGCTGCTCGCCGTCGGCGTCTTCGTCAACACGCCCGCCGGCGAGGTCAACACTATCGCCTCGGCCTGCGGGCTGGACTGGGTTCAGCTCAGCGGCGACGAAGACCTGGAATGCTGCCGCCAGATGGAAAAACCCTTCATCAAGGCAATTCATATCGCCCCCGACTGGGACAAGGAGCAGCTACTGGCTCACCTGGAGAGCCACCAGCGGAAGCTGCGCCACCACTCCCCAATCTACCTGCTCGACACCCAGGTCGAGGACAAGTACGGGGGCACGGGCCGGGTCTTCTCCTGGGATATCGCCCGGCGGGCGGCGGAAAGGTACCCGGTGATGATCGCCGGCGGGCTCGACCCCGAAAACGTGGGCAAAGTGGTCGCCGAGCTCAAGCCCTGGGGGGTCGACGTCTCCAGCGGCGTGGAGAGCGGAGGGGTTAAAGACATTAAGAAAATCGAGGCTTTTATGGCCGCCGTGAGGCGGGCTAAAGCCAATCTATATCGAGCCAAAGGAGGACAGTGAAATGTTAGTAGTCATGAAAAACGACGCCACCGAAGCCCAAGTGAAAGCGGTCATTAAGGAGATAGAGAAAATGGGCTACCGCGGCGTGCCCATGCCCGGCGCCCAGCGCACGGCGGTCTGCATCATCGGCAACACCGGCCCCGTCGACGATTCGGGGCTATTGGTCTTGGAAGGCGTTAAAGAGACGGTGCGGGTAACCAAGCAGTACAAGCTGGTCAGCCGTGAAACACACCCCCAGCCCACCACCATCACCGTGGGCGACCTCAAGATTGGCGAGGGCAAGCCGGTGATTATGGCCGGCCCCTGCGCCGTGGAAAGCGAGGAGCAGGCGCTCACCATCGCCCGCTTGGTCAAGAAAAGCGGTGCCGAGGTCTTTCGCGGCGGCGCCTTCAAGCCCCGCACCTCCCCCTATAGCTTCCAGGGACTGGGCGAGGCAGGCTTGAGGATTTTAGCCAGGGTGCGCGAGGAAACCGGCTTACTTATCATCACCGAAGCCATCGACGAGAGCAGCCTGGAGCTGGTCGATAAATATGCCGACATCATTCAAATCGGCGCCCGCAACATGCATAACTACTCCCTGCTGCGCCAGGCAGGCCATGCCTCAAAACCGGTATTGCTCAAGCGCAGCTTCGCGGCCACTATTGAAGAGTGGCTCATGGCGGCAGAATACATCAGCTCGGAGGGCAACAGCCAGGTCATCCTCTGCGAGCGCGGCATACGCACCTTCTCCGATAACACCCGCAATACCCTGGACCTAGCCGCCATCCCTTCGGTCAAGCAGGTCAGCCACCTGCCCGTCATCGTTGACCCCAGCCACGCCGCAGGTCGGCGGGACTACGTCATCCCCCTCTCCAAGGGCGCTATTGCCGTCGGCGCCGATGGCCTCCTGATCGAGGTTCACCACGACCCACCCCACGCCCTCTCCGACGGGATGCAGTCCTTATATCCCGAGCAGTTCGACGAATTAGTCAAGGAGCTAAAGGGGTTAGTGCCATGAAAGCCAGCCATACCATCAAACTGGGGTCGAGCCAGTTTTGCCCGATTACCGTCAGCGAGGGCTTAATCGAGCATTTAGCCGAGTACTTTAATTTCAGCGGCTACTCCGGCATAGTGCTCATCACCGACACCACCGTCCAGCGCCTCTACGGGCGAAAGGTATGCCAGCGGCTCAGGGCGACGGGCAAGAAGGTGTCCTTGTTTACCCTGCCCACCGGGGAGAGAGCCAAGTCGCTGAGCACGGTCGAGCGCGGCTATAAGTTCCTGCTGGCGAATAATGTAGACCGCAAGGGCTTAATCTGTGCCCTCGGCGGCGGTGTGGTCGGCGATACGGCCGGCTTTATCGCCGCCAGCTACCTGCGCGGCATTGACTACATCCAGCTGCCCACCACCCTCCTCGCCCAGGTGGACAGCAGCCTCGGCGGCAAGGTCGGCGTCAACTTTGAGGGCAAGAAGAATATGGTCGGCAGCTTCTACCAGCCCCGGGCAATTATCGCCGATGTCGCCCTGCTGAAATCTTTACCCCCCGCCGAGATGCGCCATGGCCTGGCCGAGGTCATAAAATACGCTATAGCCATGGACGAGGGGCTATTCCGAATACTGGAGCAGAAGCAGGACGGTAATTTTAGCACCGCCGAGCTAACCGATATCGTGCTGCGCTGCTGCCGCCTCAAAGCGAGTGTAGTAGAAATTGACGAAACAGAGCGGCGGGGTGAGCGCGCCATATTAAACTTCGGCCACACCGTCGGCCACGCCCTGGAAGCGGTCGTCGGCTTCAAGGGAAAAAGTCACGGCGAGGCGGTGGCGGTGGGCATGGTCGCCGCCGCCGGTATAAGTGAGCAACTGGGCAAGCTCAAACCAAATGATGTTCAGGGCATTAGAAGCCTGCTGCAAAAGTTCGAGCTGCCTACCTCTTGCCCGGGGGTAAGCCCCGACGCCTTAATCAACACCATCCGCTTCGACAAGAAAACGACGCTGGGCCAGACGCACTGGGTTTTAGTCGAAGGCATTGGTAAAGGAATAACCAACCAGACGGTGGCGGAAGAGGTGGTCAGAAAAATGCTTAAGGAGCTATGCCGATGAAAATACTGGTCATTAACGGCCCCAACCTCAATATGCTGGGCCGGCGCGACGCCGAGCACTACGGCACTGACACCCTGCCCGCGATAAGTCAGGCGCTTACCGAGAAAAGCAAGTCGCTGGGCTGCGAGCTTATCTTCTATCAGTCCAACCACGAAGGCGCCATTATCGACTTCATCCAGGCACAAGCCAATGAAGCCGATGGCATACTCATCAACCCCGCCGCCCTCAGCCACTACGGCTACTCCCTCCGCGATGCCCTGGTGGACGCTGGCTTGCCCGTGGTCGAGGTGCACCTTTCCGATATTCAGCACCGGGAAGAATGGCGCCAGGTTTCGGTCATATCAGACATAGCCATCAAGCAGATTAGCGGGCTGAAAAAACAGAGCTATATCCTGGGGCTGGAAGCCCTGGTCGAGCATATCAAGAGCGGGAAGAAAAAGTGAAGGTTAAGATAACGCCATCATCGGTGTCAGGCGAGCTATCAGCCCCGCCATCAAAGAGCTACACCCATCGGGCGCTAATACTGGCCTCGCTGGCGGCGGGGGAAAGCATCATTGAGAACCCCCTGCTCTCCGATGACACCCGTTACACCATCGCCGCCTGCCGCGCTCTGGGCGCCGAAATCACTGTCGCGGGAGCCAGCCTCACCGTCAATGGCACGGGCGGCAAAATCAGGCTCCAAAAAGAAAAGATTTTCGCCGGCAACTCGGGCAGCACCATCCGCATGATTACCCCGCTGGCGGCTCTGGCCCAGGCGAAGGTTATACTCGACGGCGATAGCCGCCTGCGCCAGCGCCCTATGGGCGACCTGCTCTCGGCGCTACAAAGCCTAGGAGTCCACGCCCGTTCCCTGAATAACAACAGCTGCCCCCCCATTGAGATTCAGGGGGGAGAGTTCAAGGCGAACCAGGTCACCCTCTCCGGGGAGACCAGCTCCCAACCCGTCAGCGCCCTGCTCATGGCCGCCCCCTGTACTAGCCAAGGCCTGAGCATAAAAATCGGTGGCGGGCTTCGCTCCAAGCCCTATATAGATATAACCCTAGACGCCATGAGCGCTTTCGGCGTCGAGGCAGTTAATAAAGACTATAAGGAGTTTATCGTCGAAGGCAGTCAGACGTATAAAGCCCGACGTTATCGCATCGAGGGCGACTATTCTTCAGCCGCTTACTTTCTAGCGGCGGGGGCTATCGGCGGCGAGCCCGTTAGCCTTGCCAACCTCAAGAGCGACTCGGCGCAGGGCGACAAAAATCTGTTGAACATCCTCAAAAGTATGGGCGCCTCGGTTGACTATCAAAAGGAGTCGGTGAAAGTCTATCGCAATAGCGAGCTCAAAGGTATTAGCTTTGATTTGGGCGACTACCCCGACCTTGTCCCCACCCTAGCCGTGGTCGCCGCCTTTGCCGAAGGTAAAACTAAGATAACCAACATCGCCCACCTGCGTTTCAAGGAAAGCGACCGTATCAACGACACGGCGGCGGAACTCGGGAAGATAGGCGTTAAAACCGAAGTCACTGATGATACAATGGTAATATACGGCGGCAAGCCTTCAGGCGCCGAAATCGATGCCCACAACGACCACCGCCTGGCCATGAGCCTGGCTGTGGCGGCACTATTCGCCGACGGCAGCTCTATTATCAACGGCGCCGAAGCCGTCACAAAGTCCTACCCCCAATTCTTTAGCGACCTGCTAAAATTAGGGGCCAGGGTCGAGGAGCTGTCATGAACATCGTCCTTATCGGCATGAGGGGCTCGGGCAAGACGGCGGTGGGCAAAATCCTAGCTAAAAAGCTGGGCCGGGAGCTTATCGAGATGGACGAGCTTATCGTTCGCAAAGCGGGACTGAGCATCCCCAAGATTGTGTCCCAACACGGCTGGGAAAGATTCCGCGACATCGAGGAGGAGATAACCGCCGAGGTGGCCAAGCGCGACAATATCGTTAACGCCACGGGTGGCGGCGTGGTCGTTAGGGAGCCGAATATCATCAAACTCAAGCAAAGCGGATTACTGGTCTGGCTCACCGCCAGCGTCGACACCCTATCAAAGCGCATTGGTAAGGACGACAGCCGTCCCCTGCTCAAAGGCAAAACTAGGCGAGAAGACCTGAAAATAACGTTAGCCGAGCGCCAACCGCTATATCAGAAGGCCGCCGACATCACCATCGACACCGAAAACAAGACGCCCGAAGCCGTGGCTGATATAATCTCCAACACCAAAATCTGCTGCCTTATCGGCGACCCCGTCGAGCACTCGCTCTCCCCCCTCATCCACAACGCCGCCTATAAAGAGCTGGGCCTCAACTACAGCTATATTACCCTGCGGATCAAGGACGTCGAGCGGGCGGTAGAGACCATCAGGACAGACGGCATCCGAGGGGTAAGCGTCACCACCCCCCACAAGGTCAGCGTCCTGAAATACCTCGACCGCCTCGATCCCATCGCCAAGGCTATCGGCGCCGTCAACACCATCGTCAACGATAACGGCGTGCTTACCGGCTATAATACCGACGGCGCCGCTGCCCTCAAGGCACTGGAGGAAGTCACCGACCCCGGCGGCAAGAGGATCGTCCTCGTCGGCAGCGGCGGTGCTGCCCTAGCTATCGCTACCGCGCTCAAAGAGAACAGCGTTAATATGGTAATCCTGAACCGCACCGAGGCCAAAGCCCGGCAGCTGGCCAACAGGGTCGAGGCTGAGGATGCGGGGGACTTAAGCAAAATCTCGCTAGTCACCAAAGCCGATATCTTAATAAACGCCACCACGGTGGGGATGACGCCCAAAACAAAGGAAACCATTGTTCCCCGGGAGTTTTTGCACAAGCGCCTCACCGTATTCGATATAGTCTATAACCCCAAAGAGACCCGGCTGCTGGTCGAAGCCAGAGAAAAGGGCTGTAATATCGTCTACGGCTACAAGATGCTGCTCTACCAGGCAGCCAAACAGTTCGAGCTCTTTACCGGCCACCCCGCCCCGCTCAAGGTCATGGAGTCAACTTTAATTCAAGCGCTGGGAGGAGGCTAGTCATGCTACGCATTCTAACCGCTGGAGAATCTCACGGCCCCGCCTGCTTGGTCATCATCGAAGGCATGCCCGCAGGGGTTAAAGTCCGCGTCGAGGACATAAATAGCGACCTCAAGCGCCGCCACGCCGACTTCGGTCGAGGGGGACGAAAGCTCATTGAGGAGGACAAAGCCGAAATCCTCTCCGGTATCAGATACGGCCAGACGCTGGGCAGCCCCATCGCCCTGATGGTCAGAAACGCCGACTTCGCTAACTGGCGAGAGGCGATGAGCCTGGAAGCGACAAAAAAGCCGTCGCCCAAGATAACCACCCCCCGCCCTGGCCACGCCGACCTGGCGGGCGCCATAAAGTACGGTCAGGACGATATCAGGAACATCTCGGAAAGGGCCAGCGCCAGAGAGACCGTAGCCCGGGTGATGGCGGGGGCGGCGGTGAAAAAAATGCTGGCTGAGTTCGCCATCGCCATCGCCAGCCATACCGTCCGCATTGGTTCGGTGGCTCTAGACAAGCGCGACTATTCTTTTGACGAGGTAGCCAAGGTTTTTAGCACCGACCCCGATATTCGCTGTATTGACTCGGCGACATCGCAGAAGATGAAAGAGGCAATCAAAGAGGCTGGCGCCAAAAAAGACACGCTGGGCGGTGTCATCGAGGTCATCGCCACTGGCGTCCCCGTCGGCTTAGGCAGCGTCATGCACTACGATCGCCGCCTCGACGGCAAAATCGCCCAAGCCTTGTCAAGCATCCCCTCGGCCAAGGCGGTTGAAATCGGCAACGCTATCCAGGGAGCGGCCATGCTCGGTTCCAAGTTTCACGACCCCATTAGCTATAAGGATAACCGCTTCACCCGTAAAACAAACAACAGCGGCGGCATCGAGGGCGGCATGAGCAACGGCCAGAATATCGTCTGCCGCGTCTACCACAAGCCCATCTCCACCCTCGGCGAGCCACTGGAGACGGTGGATATGGCCACTCGTAGGTCGGCCAAAGC
>Ga0209635_10005409_pt1 | contig 10060 bp, 6 predicted proteins | sample DeeMarSWOR230_32_FD_187463 | JGI IMG/M metagenome (GOLD analysis project Ga0209635, IMG submission 187463) | Marine sediment microbial communities from White Oak River estuary, North Carolina - WOR-2-30_32 (SPAdes) (version 2) | ecosystem: Environmental > Aquatic > Marine > Intertidal zone >...
GGTCTACCTGTGCGGCGCCTCAGGCCTGCCGGCTGGCCCCAGCAGCATGGACGGCGTGGCCTGGGCGTACAAGGGAGACGGCCTGGAGATAATGAGCGAGGTATGGAAGGACTGGGCCTACGTCATCGGCGTGCAACCGGGAGCACCGGAGCTCTTCTGCCATTCCAACAAGAAGCTGGAAAAGGCAGCGGACCTCAAAGGTCTGAAGTTCCGTACCAGGGGCATGTGGGCTGAGATCATGGGCGAATACGGGGTCGCCGTGGTAACCATAGCCGCGGGCGAGCTCTACTCCGGCGTGGAGAGAGGCGTCCTCGATGCCTTTGAACTGGGCCCTCCCAGCTTCAACTGGCCCTACGGCTTCCAGGAGGTATGCAAGTACATCGGCCTTCCCGGCATCCAGTCGCCGGGCTACGCCAAACCTGTCTGGGTCAACAAGAGCTCCTGGGACGGCCTTGACGCCCACCTGCAGGACCTGCTGAAGGACGAAATAATGACCATGGCACTTGACACCTACATGAGCCAGGAGATCGAAGACGGTGCAGCTATCCAGAAATACCTGGACTACGGCACCGAAATCTTCACCGTCAGCGAAGAGCTTCAGACGGACATCGCCGCGAAGAGCAAAGCGCTCATTGCGAAGTTCGCGGCCGAGGACCCGCAGTTTGCCGAGATATGGGAGCAGAGACAGGCCTTTAACAAGGAATGGACCAGCCTCACCGGCATTGTCCCCGACTACACAATTTTCGACTGACGAACTCTTTTCAGGTTAGTTCTTGCTCCGGCAGCCTCGGTCTCGGACCGCAGGCTGCCGGAGCAGGTCTACCATGGTGAGGTCGACATGCGCGTTTTGAAGAAAATATGCGATGGCATAGGCAAGGTCAGCGAGTGGTCAGGCTGGATAGCCAAGTTCCTTGTCATCGTGCTCATAGTGAGCATCGCCTACGATGTAGGCGCCAGATACCTGTTCAACGCCCCCACCATCTGGTCGTACACGTTCAGCTACATGCTGGGGACTGCCATAATAGCCATTGGCCTGCCGTATGTGTACTACCACAACGCCAACGTCAGGGTCGACGTCATATACTCCAAGCTGCGGCCGAGGGGGAGGCTCATACTTGATGTAGTCCTGACCGCTCTTCTCTTCTTTCCCATGGTCTTCCTGCTTGTCAAGGTGTTTGGCGAAGACCTCTGGCAGGCATACCTCTGCGGCGAGGTAGCTACCGATAGCATATGGTATCCCATACTCTGGCCGTTCAAGCTGGTGATCACGCTCGGCCTGGTATTCCTGTTCCTGCAGGGAATAGTCACCTTCATCGCAGACCTGCAGCGCCTCTTCAAAGGAGGTAACGAGCCATGACAGGCGTGGATCCAGAACTGGTCGCCTTCCTGATGTTCGGTGCCGCTATCGTCGGCATCCTGCTCGGTTACCCTCTGGTGTTCATCCTCGGCGGCATCGCCATGTTCGTTGGCCTGGTCACTCTGGGGCCGGGCGTATTCACCATGTTCCGCCTGCGAATCTGGGGAATGATGACCAACTACACCTTCCTGGCGGTGCCCCTGTTCGTGTTTATGGGGCTCATGGTGGAGAAGTCCGGAGCCGCCGAGAGGCTCTACGGCGGTCTCCACCTGGCGTTTGGAGGATTCAGGGGAGGACTGGCAATATCCACGGTACTGATGGGCACCATTCTGGCGGCCTGCGTCGGCGTAATCGCCGCTTCGGTCATCATGATAGGCCTCATCGCCGTTCCCAGCATGCTCCAGCGAGGATACAGCAAGGAGCTGACCTGCGGCTCGGTCTGTGCCGGCGGCACCCTGGGAATCCTCATTCCTCCCAGCCTGATGCTGGTCATCTATGGTCCAATGGCCAACCTCTCGGTGGGCAAGCTGTTCATGGGAGCCTTCGGCCCGGGCTTGCTCCTCTCCGCTCTGTATATGACCTACATTGCCATCCGGGCCTGGCTCAAGCCTCATCAGGCGCCGCCGATATCAGTGGAAGAGCGGGCCGTGCCCCGATTGAAGAAGCTGCGTTTGCTACTCACCGGGACGATACCCCCCCTGTTCCTGATGCTGAGCGTGCTGGGAGCCATATTCTTCGGAATCGCCGCCCCCACCGAGGCTGCGGCCATCGGCGCACTTGCAGCCACGCTGCTGGCCCTCGCCTACCGCCAGTTCAACTGGGAGACGCTGAGCTACGCCACGCTCCAGACGGTCAGAATCACCTCCATGGCACTGTTCATCGGCTGGGGCGCCCAGATGTTCGTCGGCGTTTTCCTCAGGCTGGGCGGCGGTGACGCGATCACCAGCCTGATGCTGGCTGCCCCCTTCGGCAGTTGGGGAGCCTTTGCCCTCATCATGCTCATAATCTTCATCCTGGGGATGCTCATCGACTGGATCGGCATAGTGTTCATCATGGTCCCTCTGGTCGCACCCCTCGCTCCTGCTCTGGGATTTGACGAGCTCTGGTTCGGCATGATGATCGTGGTCAACCTCCAGATGTCCTTCATGACACCACCCATGGCCTACGCTATCTTCTATCTCAAGGGCATAGCCAAGCCAGAATGGCAGATAACCACCGGACACATCATCCGCGGAGTGATCCCATTCGTCGTGCTCATAATGGTGGGGCTCGGCCTGTGCATTGCATTCCCCCAGATAATACTCTGGCTCCCTCATCAGATGATCAAGTTCTGAGCGGCCGGTGGCAACCGATGAGCTGTAGCACACACCTGCAGACCTGCTGGGGCGACGCCATTTTGCTGAGGCTGGATGAGCCCCACACCACGTAGGGAAATGGCACCGTCTCTGGCTTACCGTGCGCTGAGCAATGCGCCCAGGCGGACTTCGTCAGCCGGGAGTCGCATACTCTTGAGAGGTCTACCATGAGCACCCGGTACGGGAGGGCGACTTGTCCCTGAAAGGGTTCACGCGGAATTTCAAGCCTCTGGAGCTACTCACAGAGGAGCAGGTCCAAGCGATCCACAGAGGCACTCTGGAGGTCCTGTGGCGGACGGGCATCAGGCTCGAGCACGAGAGGGCTCTGGATATTTTGGCAAGAAGCGGCTGCAAAGTAGACCGGGGAAGTAGCAGGGTGCACTTCCCGCCGGGCCTGGTCGAGGAGTCCCTGCGCCAATGCCCCAGCACCTTCCATACTAAGGCCAGGGACCACAGCAACGACCTGATGCTGGGAGGGAACACCACCTATTTCAGCCCCTTCCCGGGAATGAAGACCGTCGACCTGAACACCTGGGAGCCCCGGACTGCCACGAGGAAGGAGTTCTACCAGGGCCTGGTAGTTGAGGATGGCCTGAAGACGGTCCATCTGATCCAGCAATACACGCCGTACTTCGCCTTCGAGGGCGTCCCTCCAGCGATGGCAATGGTTGAGTGCATGGCTGGTAAGACGAGAATGTCGGCCAAATTCGGCGCCGAAGGCTTTGCCAACGACAGCGAGATCTTCACCATCCAGATGGCGCAGGCGGTGGGAGCGGAGGTATTCGTGCCGTGCCTGCCGGCACCGCCGCTGGCGTGCTACCGCGATTCCATAGAAGCAGCTCTGAGAGGCATAGAGGCTGGGTTCCCCATCAAGGAGGCAACCGGCCCCACACCGGGAGGCACAGCACCAGCCACCCTGGCAGGAGCAATAGTCACTGCCAACGCCGAACTGATAGCTCCGCTGGTGCTGCTTCAACTGGTGAAGCCAGGGACACGGATAATCGTCAGCGACCTCATCTTTCCACAGAACATGCGGACGGGGGCTCCGGCCTTCGGCGCCATCGGGAGTGCTCTGCACACGGCAGGCTTCAACCAGGTGTGGCGGAGCTATGGCATCCCCACGTCCAACACAGCCGCCGTCACGGCTTCCAAGCGAATAGACTTCCAGTGCGGCTACGAGAAGGCAATCAACGCGCTGGTTTTCACCCTTTCCGGAGCCAGCCTGCTGCAGTTCCACGGCGGCATCTATGGCGAGATCGCCCACCATCCAGTACAAGCCGTGCTGGATGACGACCTGGCCGGGATGATAGGACGTTTCATGCGCGGCATCGAAGTCAACGACGAAACCATGGCAATAGACCTGATAGAGGCGGTCGGGCCGATCCCCGGCCACTTCCTCAACAAGGAGCATACCAGGAAATGGTGGAAGCTGGAGCAGTTCGTGCCCAGGGCGGCCGATAGGCTGACCTACCCTGAATGGATGAACACGGGGAAGAAGAGTTGCATCGACTATGCCAGGCAGAGGATGGAAGAGATACTGGCTACCCACAAGCCGACCCCGCTGACCGCCAGTCAGGAGGCCGACATAGAGAGAATACTGGAAGACGCCAGGGAGTACTACAAGAACAGAGGGATGATCTCAGAGCTGGAAATGGCAGCCTACAGACGAAGCATGATGTCTGCCAACTACCCGTACGAATAGATGAGGGAAGGCACCCATATCAGTCGGCGTACTCCATGTGTCTCCGAGCGTCCCACCGGGGAAAGTCTCGGAAATGATACGCGAATCCCAAAGGACAACTTGAACAGGAGGGACTAAGAAATGGCCAAGGTATACGTAACAAGAAGCTGGTTCCCCGAAGCACTGAGCCAGGTGGCTGGGCTCCACGAAATGAAGACGTGGGAGGGAGAGGACACTCCGCCGCGGGAGGTGCTTCTGGCAGAGGTCAAGGACATCGAAGGCATGATCCCCATAGGCGCTGACCACATTGACGCCGGCATAATTGACGCGGCTCCCAGGCTGAAGGTAATAAGCCAATTCGGCGATGGATTTGAGAACGTAGACCTGGCTGCCGCCACCAGGCGCGGCATCCCGGTGGGTCACACGCCCGACGTGCTGACCGAAACCACCGCCGACCTCATCTTCGCCTTGCTCCTGGCATCGGCAAGACGTATTGTCGAGGGGGAGGCTTTTGCCAGGCAGGGCAAGTGGAGGATGCATGCCCATCTGGACCTCCCCGGGGTTGACGTGAACCATGCCACCCTGGGAATCGTGGGCCTGGGCAAGATAGGCAGTCATGTGGCCAAACGAGCCAAGGGATTCAATATGCGGGTGCTCTACTACAGCAGGACCCGCAAGATCGACCTGGAGAGCCTGTTGGGACTGGAATACGTCCCCGACCTGCACTCGCTCCTGTCGCAGTCCGATTTCGTCAGCCTCACCACACCGTTCAACAGCCAGACCAGACACCTGATGGGCCCTGCTGAATTTGCCGCGATGAAGCCGACGGCGATACTGGTGAACGGATCTCGCGGCGGCGTCATCGATGAGAAGGCCCTGTACCAAGCGCTCAAGTCACGCCAGATCCTCCGCGCCGCGATAGACGTCACTCAAGTTGAGCCAATTCCTGTCGACGACCCCCTGATGACGCTGGACAACCTCACTATTGTCCCCCACATCGGCAGTGCCGTGCCCGCTACCAGGAGAAGAATGATGAGCATGGCAGCAGACCAGCTTATCGTCAGTCTGCGAGGGGAAAGGATGCCCAACTGCGTCAACCCCGAGGTGTATGACACTCCCTGAGGGTAAGGCCGACGGGAACGACATGGCACCCAGGCTCCCGGCACGATCCCGGCGGGCGGGGTGCGGTCTCGACAGGGGCGAAGCGTGCGGTCTCAGTTGAACCCACAGGCACAGGTCTCAACCTGAAAGACCACGTCCTTGCTCGCGACGTTGCCGACGGAATCAGACACTACAACGGCAATGGTAGCTTGACAACGGCTGGTGGGCGCCTCCCAGGCAACCACTGGGCCGGTGCCAGAAATGACGCCGTGGTCGGCTACCCACCGATAATTCAGCCTGCTATCCGCGCCGGCCACAACGCATTCAATCAGACAGTCTTTCCCTTGGAGTATTCTGTATCCGCCTCGGAACTCCTTAAGGAACTTGGGTTCATCAGAGCTGGCAATCAGTCCCAGGATATTCGGTGGCTCAGCGAGCGCCACACTCCCAGCCAGTGACCTGCTGCATTCGCCGCCGAAATGGTCCGTAACCACAACGGAGATCTTGTACAGTCCCTCAAGCTGTGGCGCTATCCAGGCGACCACGGGCCCCTCGCCGTAGATCTCGCCGTCTTCAGTCCACCATTCGTAGCTGAGTGCATCGCCATCATCATCTGAGGCGACGCATTTGACGAAGCAACTGCTCCCGGGAACCAGCCAGTGCTCGTCAGTCGACAGACTGTCGATTTCCGGCGGCGTGTTCTCCCTGACGACGATGCTCGTGGAGTCGCCGGCCTCGCCGCCATTGCCATCGCTTACGACGACCCGCACGTGGTAGATGCCTTCGGCATCGGGAGCTTCCCAGTAGGCACTGTCTCCCTCATCGTACACATAGCCTTCCGCCGCAGACCACTCATAGCTCAACTCATCCCCGTCCTCATCCAGGGCAACGCATAGAAGCTCGCAGATGTCAAACGGCAAAATAGTACCCCGGTCGACCGCGAGACTGCTGATAGTGGGCGGATGGTTCGGGGAAACTGGAGCAGAGAAGGGGGAGTCGGCCCGTGGTTCAGCGGGGGGCACGCAGCCACCGGCCAGGAGGCTGACAGCCAGCATGACTGCAACGCCAAGCATCGTCACACCTCGTCCAGCCACGTCCAGTGTCATTCGAACCTCTCTCGCCAGAGCAGACAACTTCATGTCCCAGAGCCCCTCCTCTACCCTCAACTGCCGGCCGCGCGGCGGCCAACTGCGTGTTATACCACAGCCCACATAGGAGCCTGTCAAATTCGCTGCTCACTAGTGTTCCCACGCTGCCCACTCCGCCACATGCCTTTGCCTCTGACACAGGTATGTGCTACCATCCAGCCTTGGGGGCCCATCCCTACCCAGAAGCAGGCTCCGGACCTGAACGAGACAGGTGAGCGGCTGCAGACACCCCCGGAAAGGAAAGCATAGATGAATGAGCGAATCGCCAGCCTGAGAGAGCGCATTCTCAGCTGTCACCCTTCGGTCGATACAAACAGGGCACGCCTCATCACTCAGGCCTACAGGGAGTCCGAGGGCGAGCCCATGGTCACGGTGCGCGGCAAAGCCATGTACAAGCTCTGCACCGAGCTGCCGATCGCCATTGCGCCGCATGAACTTGTTGTGGGCAGCCCCACAGTACAGCCCAGGGCAGCCCAGCTGTTCCCGGAGGTGCAGGCGGGCTGGCTCGACGCCGAACTCGACCAGGTTGATACGCGGGAGTGGGACCCCCTGCATCTATCGGAAGAGGACAAGAGGGAACTACGGGAGGGAATCCTGCCCTTCTGGAAGGGAAAGACCATCAGCGAGCGGGTATACCATGGGTGTCCAACAGATACGGCAAGCCTGATCTACATGGACCCCTCGGCGTGGCCCACCAGATCTACCGGCATCATCGACAACTACTCGCTGATACAGAAGGGAATCGGCACCGTGGTCATCAACTACCGCAAGGTACTCACGCTGGGCGTACGCGGCATTCTGGAGGAGACAGAACAGGCAATGGCAGGGCTCGACCTGGCTGACCCCGAGGATATCCCCAAGATGCTATTCTTGAAATCAGCCGCCATGGCACTGGACGGAGTGGTGCACCTGGCACAGCGCTATTCTATGCTGGCCATGAGCCTAGCCCAGACAGAAGACGACCAGCGGCGGCGGGAGGAGTTGCTCGAGATTAGCCGGATCTGTTCCCGAGTTCCATACGAGCCAGCTCACAGCTTCCGGGAGGCAGTCCAGTCGTTCTGGTTCACCCACCTGGCGGTGCGGATAGAGGAAAGCGGCCACTCCCTCTCTCCAGGACGCTTCGACCAGTATATGCTCCCCTACTACACCATGGGAACTGATGGGACGGGACGGGAAGGCGCGCTGGAGCTACTGGAGTGCCTGTTCCTCAAGTTCTCCGAGCTTATGCTGTTCGTCAATGTCGATACCTCCAAGTTCTATACTGGAGTGCCCCAGTGGCAGAACCTGAATCTGGGCGGCAGGACAGCCCAGGGCAGCGACGCCACTAACGAGCTGTCCTATATGTGCCTCGACGCCATGATCAACCTCAAGGTGGTCCAGCCTGATATCTCGGTGCGCATCCACACGGACACGCCGGAGCAGTTCCTCCTCAAGGCCTGCGAGCTGGCGCGCCTGGGCACCGGACATCCCAAGTTCTACAACGAAGACATCATCGCCTATTCCATGGCCTGCAAGGGCCTGTCACTGGCAGAATCGCGGGACTTCGCCATCATGGGCTGCGTCGAGCCCCGAGTCCAGGAGAAGGAAGGGATACACCTTACCGGCGGCTTCATCAACATGCCCATGGCGGTGGAACTGGCTCTGAACGACGGCGTATGGCGCCTTACCGGCGACATGGTAGGCCTTCCCACAGGCAACCCGCGCCGGTTCTCCACTTTCGAGCAGTTCATGGATGCCTACAAGCAGCAGATGGCTCATCTGGTCCGACACATGTTCGTGGTCAATGCCCTGGCGGAGAACGCCTACTCCGAACTCCTGTCCGCGCCTTTCCTCTCCGCCATCACCGAGGGCTGTATCGAGACGGGCAGGGACCTCCAGCACGGAGGAGCCAGGTACAATTTCGGGCCCGCCGTAAACGAGATTGGGGTGGCCGACACCGCCGATTCCCTGACGGCCGTCAAGAAGCTGGTATTCGAGGACAGGCGAATTAGCATGGATGAGCTTCTGGCTGCCCTGTCCGACGACTTCGAAGGGCACGAGAAGCTCAGGAGCCGGTTACTGCACCGTGCCCCCAAGTTCGGCAACGACGAAGATGAGGTCGACCTGATTGCTCGCGAGGCGGTCCAGCACTGCAACGAGGAGGTCATGAAATACCGCAACATCTTCGGCGGCCAGGCCCAGGCAGGGATCATCGCCGTCACCGCCGGCATCCCCTTCGGCAAGGTGGTCGGGGCTCTCCCCAGCGGCAGAAAAGCCGGGCAGCCACTGGCGGACAATGCCTCACCATACGCCGGCAACGACAAGAAGGGGCCGACCGCCATCCTGAGATCGGTGGCCAAGCTGGACGTGGCGCGGCTCCGAAACGGGACGCTCCTCAATATGCGGCTCAGTCCTACTTCCGTGGCCACTCCAGAGGGACTGCACAAGATGGCTGACTTCATCCGTGGCCTGTGCGATATCGGCTGCTGGCACATCCAGTTCAACGTTGTCGATACCGCTGTGCTGAGAGACGCCCAGCTACATCCAGAGAACTACGGCGACCTGCTGGTGCGCGTCGCCGGATACAGCGCTTACTTCACCCAGCTTCACAAGGAAGTCCAGGAGGACATCATACGGCGCACGGAGCACTGCGCCTAGATGAAGAAGGGCCTGATCTTCGATGTACAGAGGTTCTCCCTCCACGACGGGCCAGGCCTGCGGACTCTCATCTTCTTCAAAGGCTGCCCCCTGAAGTGCCGGTGGTGCTCCAACCCAGAATCCCACTCGGGCCACCAGGAGATTATGTTCGACGCCCGAAAATGCCGGGCATGCGGCGAGTGTGCGACGGCATGCCAGTCAGGCGCCCTCACCAGGGATAGTGAAGGCCATGTTGTTTACCGGCGAGAGCTGTGCATCCTGTGCGGCCACTGCGTCGAGGCATGCCCGCAGCAGGCGCGGCGCTTGGTGGGGCGACGGGTTGCCATCGACGAGCTGTTGGCGGAAATCGAGAGGGACGTGCCCTTTTTCAGAAGGTCGGGTGGAGGAGTAACCCTGGGGGGAGGGGAGCCGCTGCGACAGGCTGCCTTCGCTCAGGGACTCCTCAAGGCATGCCGCGACAGAGGTATCCACACTGCCCTGGAAACATCAGGGCACGCAGCGTGGCCCGTGGTTCTCAGAACAAGCCGACTGGTTGACCTGATCTTCTTCGACATCAAGCACATCGACCCGACACAGCACGAGCACCTCACCGGCCTGGACAACCGCGCCATACTCAGCAACCTGGAGAGACTCTGCCAGGTCCACACGAACATCGTTGTGCGGTACCCGCTGGTGCCTGGATGCAACGACGGGGAAGGCGATATCCTGGCCATGGCTCGCTACGTGAAGAGCCTGGAACGTCTATCAGAGGTGGAGATCATCCCCTATCACCGCTACGGCG
>Ga0209635_10005414_pt1 | contig 10054 bp, 10 predicted proteins | sample DeeMarSWOR230_32_FD_187463 | JGI IMG/M metagenome (GOLD analysis project Ga0209635, IMG submission 187463) | Marine sediment microbial communities from White Oak River estuary, North Carolina - WOR-2-30_32 (SPAdes) (version 2) | ecosystem: Environmental > Aquatic > Marine > Intertidal zone >...
CGCCGGCAAGGACTTCAAGACGGGTCAGACCCTGATGAAGACCATTCTGGCCCCCGGCCTCAAGGCGCGCATGCTGGGTCTGCAGGGATGGTTCTCCACCAACATACTGGGTAACCGGGACGGTGAGGTCTTGGACGATCCGGAGAGCTTCAAGACGAAGGAGGAGTCGAAGTTGGGCGTGCTGCACCATATCCTGCAGCCCGATCTCTATCCGGTACTCTACGATAACTTCTATCACAAGGTCAGGATCAACTACTACCCGCCCCGCGGTGACAACAAAGAGGGTTGGGACAACATCGACATCGTCGGGTGGCTCGGCTACCCGATGCAGATCAAGATCGACTTCCTCTGCCGGGACTCCATCCTTGCCGCACCCATCGTCTTGGACCTGGCGCTGTTCCTCGACCTGGCGCAGCGGGCGAACATGAGCGGCATTCAGGAGTGGCTATCCTTCTACTTCAAGAGCCCGATGACTGCGCCGGGTCTCTACCCTGAGCACGATCTCTTCATCCAGCTGACGAAGTTGAAGAACACGCTCAGGTGGCTGATGGGTGAGGTGCCGATCACGCATCTAGGCGTTGAGTACTACGACGAGTACCTCCGCGAAGCCTAGGCGCTCGCGAGCGAAGCCGATCGGTCCCCTCTTCATCGCCTTCGAGGGCGTAGAGGGTGCCGGGAAGAGCACCCAGATCCGGCGAGTCGCCGCTGCGCTCAGGGAGCGCGACATCGAGCCCGTCGTGACACGCGAGCCGGGCGGCACGCGGGCAGGTGAGGCGATTCGCGCGGTGGCACTGGACCGGGACCTGCACCTGGAACCCGCGACCGAGCTGTTGCTCATGTTGGCCGCACGCTCGGTCTTCGTGCGCGAGGTCCTCCGCCCGGCGCTCGAAGCCGGCCGCATCGTGCTGACCGACCGCTATGAGCTCTCCACCTTCGCCTACCAGGGTGGCGGGCGCCAGCTGCCGCTGGCCATGGTCAAGCAGCTCAACCAGCTGGCCACCGGCGGCTTGCGCCCCGACCTCTGTGTACTCCTCGACGTGGACGTGGATCGCGGCTTGGCTCGCCGGGCCGGAGGCGCGAGGGACCGGATCGAAGGTGAGGATCTCGACTTCCATCGACGGGTAGCGCGGGCATATCGCGAATTGGCTCGCGAGGAGCCCAACGTTGCATTGATCGACGGCCGGGGAGAAATTGAACAGGTTTTTGCCGCGGTGTGGGAGGCCCTCTGCGCCCGCTTCCCGGAAACTTTATCGCCGCGACAGGGTTAGTAGAGTAGCACACGAAAGTCAGCCCCGTGCAGCTAGAATCGGAGGAGCCATGCAGTTGAAGAGATCCGTGTGGGTGCCGGCCGCCGTGGGGCTGCTGGCGATGGTGACCGGGGGTTGGTTGCTGCAGCAAGGGACGCAGGGCAACGTCTATCTGAAGCAGCGGATACTCCAGGATGTGATCCGGACGGTATCCGATCGCTACGTTGACCAGATTGACCCTGCCAATCTCTATGACCTGGCCGTGGAGGGTATGCTCGAGCGGCTGGGCGACCCCCATTCGACTCTCTTGAGGCCAGAGGACTACTCGGATCTGCGGTTGCAGACGACGGGCGATTACGGCGGCCTGGGGATCCGCATCGATGAGAAGGACGGCTGGGTCACCGTCGTGCAGACCCTGCCCAGTACTCCGGCCGATCGCGCGGGCCTGCGCCCCGGTGACCGGCTGGTCGAGGTGGACGGCGAGTCGATGCGCGGGTGGACGTCCGACCACGCGGCGACGGTATTGCGTGGCCCCAAAGGCTCGGCCGTTGATCTCAAGATCGCGCGCGTCGGCGTGGACAAGCCGATCCCGGTTCGAATTGTCAGAGATGATATCCACGTACAGTACGTGATCGGCTTCATGTACGAGCCCGGCATCGGCTACATCCTGCAATCGCAGTTCAGTGCGAAGTCGGCGGACGAAATCCTCAGGTTGGTGGACTCGCTGTCGCACGAGGGGATGAGGGCGCTGATCCTCGACCTGCGGGACAATCCCGGCGGCTTGCTGGACGAGGGCGTCGCCGTCTCTGACCTCTTCCTGAAGAGCGGCAGCGAGGTCGTCGAGACGCGTTCTCGCATTGCCGACCAGAACGAGCGCTACTACGCGGAGCAGCGGCCGATCGATCCGGGCCTGCCGGTCGTCGTGCTGGTGAACCGATACTCGGCCAGCGCCTCAGAGATCGTGGCGGGCGCGCTGCAGGATCACGACCGAGCGCTCGTGGTTGGGGAGCCGACGTTCGGCAAAGGCTCGGTACAGACGCTGTACCCGTTGCCCGGGGGCAACTACCTGAAGCTCACGACGGCCAGGTGGTACACACCGAGCGGTCGGTCCATCCACCGCGAGGCGACGGATCTTCACATCCTGGCCATGCGCGGGATTGCCCCAGTCGAACTCACTCAGGTGCCGGATTCGGCCGGCGCTCAGGTGTACTATACGGACTCGGGGCGCAGGGTGTTCGGCGGTGGCGGCATCACACCCGACCTCAACGTCAGCTCGGACACGCTGACGAGGGTGGAACGGGACTTCCGGAACAGTCTGGGCGAGCAGCTGGCAGCGTACAGTGACGCGGTCTTCGGCTTTGCTGTGGAGTATGTTGACGACCACCCGGAGCTGAGACCTGATTTCGAGGTGACAGGCGCCATGCTCGACCAGCTCTATGCGTGGCTGAACGCAAACGACATCGAGACCGATCGCGAGCTGTTCGATGGCACGCGCCGCGTGATCGCGCGCGAGCTGGGCATCAACCTGGCGACCGTGGCATTCGATGAAGTGACCTCGCTGCGCCGGCGGCTGGTGCTGGATCGTCAGCTCGAGACGGCGGCCGAGCTGCTCAGGGAAGGCCGCACGCAGGAGCAGCTGTTCTCACTGGCCGAGACCCGGCAGGCCGAGCTGAGGGCGGCGGCCCGGGAGGAATAGGGAGCGCACATGACGGTCGCTGGCTGGCTGGCCACCGGGGCAGTCGGGCTGCTGGCTGGCGCTGTGTCTGGACTCGTTGGCATAGGGGGAGGGGCCATCATGGTTCCCTTCCTCTATTTCTTTCTCGCCCACCCCGAACTGTCTGGCGCTCAGCTGTCGCCCGCGGACCAGGCGGTCGTCGCGCACGCGACCAGCCTGCTGGTCATCGTACCCATCAGCCTACGCGGCGCCTGGCTGTACAACCGTGCCAGGCTCGTCGAGTGGCCAGCGGTCTGGCGGATGGGCCTGGCCAGCGTGATCACGGCGGTGCTGGGTGCACGTGTCGCTGTCGTCGTGCCGGGCGAGCTGCTCAAGGTCGTCTTCGGGATCTTCCTGCTGGTGGTGTCCGCACGACTGCTGGTTGGCGGGCGCCGGGCCGAACTGCACTCCGCAGAGGAGCGTGCCCCGTTACCCATGGGCCGAGCCCTCGCCGGGGGCGCGGCCGTCGGCTTCTTCTCAGCGCTGCTGGGTGTGGGCGGCGGCCTGGTTGCCATCCCGGTGCTGATCTACGGGCTCCACATCTCGTTGCGAAAGGTCTCCGCGACCTCACTTGCCGTCATCACCTTCACGGCTCTGACTGGCGTCATCGCGTACGGCATCAGCGGGTGGGCTGACCACGCGAGTGGCACGGCGCTCACGTACTTCCATCTGCCGGCCTGTCTAGGCCTCGCTGTTGGAGCTCTGGTCGCTGTACCCGTGGGCCCCTTCATTCAGCAGCGGATGCCGACTCACGCACTGCGTTGGCTCTTCGCCGCCGTCTTTCTGCTTCTCGGTCTCCGGATCGCTGCCGGTAATCTGTTGGGCCTCTTGGGCCGCTGATGGCCAGCCCCGCTGCACCAGGACCATCCGTCCCGTCACAGCCCACTGTGCCGCCGGCGTTCATCATCGCACTCGCCATCGTCGGCGTGTCGTGGGCGGCGATCCTCGTGCGCTGGTCGCACGTCTCGGCGTATGTGCTCGCCTTCTGGCGACTCAGCCTGTCGCTGCTCGTCATCGCTACCGCACTCACCGCGGGCCGCGAGTGGTCACGGCTGACACGGGTCAAGCGCGGTGACCTGTACCTGCTCGGGCTGGCCGGCGCGCTGCTCGCCTTCCACTTCGTCACCTGGTTCATCTCTCTCGAGTACACGACGGTGGCCAGCTCGACGCTGTTGGTGAACCTGCATCCACTGTTCGCCGCTGGGCTCTCTGCGCTCTGGCTGCACGAGCGGCCATCCGGCGGCGAGTGGGCCGGGATCGTCATCGCCACGCTGGGCGCGGTCGTGGTCGCCGGCGCGAGCCTTGCCCTCGGCCTCGAGGCGCAGAAGGGGAACGGCCTCGCGCTCCTCGGCGGTGTGCTGATGGCGGGCTACTTCGTGATCGGCCGGCGCCAGCGTCGCACGCTGGGGATCTGGCCGTACGTCGCCTGGGTCTATGCGATCGCCGCGCTGATCCTCGTGCCCTTCATCGCCGCACGCAACGAGCCCTTCCTCGGCTACCCGGCGCGCGAGTGGTGGATCTTCGCCGGGCTTGCCGCCGGGCCTATGCTTCTCGGCCATACGGGGTTCAATTGGGCGCTGCGCCACGTGCGCGCCTATATTGTGAACCTCGCGGTTCTGGGTGAGCCGATTGGCGCGAGCCTCCTGGCCTGGTGGCTGCTGGGCGGTCGTGAGGTGCTGGGACCGGCCACCGTGGTGGGGGGCGTTCTGATTCTGCTGGGTGTGGCGATCTCCATCTACTCTCGGCAGGGAGTCAGTAGTTGACGCGAGCCGGTGCGGCGAACGAGGTGTTGCGTGATTGAGGTCAGACGCGGCGGCCGGGTCGAGTCTCGGCACCGCATCTCGGCGGCGCTGCTGGACGCGCAAGAGCAGCTGCTCGCCTGGTTGGGCGATCCCGAGTTCTTCACGTTCTTCCGGTCCACGGCCAAGCCGTTCCAAGCGCTGCCCCTGGTGGCCGACGGCGTAACAGAGGCCTTCGAGCTTACGGACCGCGAGCTGGCATTGTGTTGTGCCTCGCACTCGGGTGAACCTGCCCACGTGGAGACGGTGCGGGCGCTGCTCAACAAGATCGGTTGCTCGGAGGACGACCTGGAGTGCGGGGCGCACTGGCCGCTGCACAGGCCCTCTGCTGAGGCGCTCATCCGTGAGTGTGGGGCGCCGTCACCGATCCACAACAACTGCTCGGGCAAGCATGCGGGCATGCTCGCCTGGGCACGGCATCGGGGCGTGGAGACGAAGGGCTATCGCCGTGCGGATCATCCGGTGCAGGCACGCGTCTGCTGTGAGCTTGGCACCTGGACGAACTCGACCTGCGAGGCGCTGCCGCGCGGCACCGACGGCTGCGGTGTCGTCTCGTTCGCCGGCCCGCTCAACGTCATCGCCGGGGCGTATGCCCAACTCGTGGCTGCCGCCCGGCGTGACCCTGACGGCCCGGCGGGCGTGGTGACGGCGGCGATGACGCGCGAGCCGTATTTCGTCGGCGGCACGGGCCGGCTGTCGACGCGGTTGATGGAGGTTACGAACGGACGGCTCCTGGCGAAGAATGGCGCCGATGGTGTCTTCGCGGTTGGCGATCGCGAGCGGGGCTGGGGCCTAACACTCAAGGTCGAGGACGGCTGCGACCGTGCCGTCGGGCCAGCGGTCGTGGAGTTCCTCGCCCAGGTCGATCTGCTGGAGGCGGACGAGGTGCTGGCGTTGGACGAGCACCATATCGGCGCTGTCACGAACACGGTCGGCGAGATCGTCGGCGAGGTGCGACCCGACTTTCGCATAGAGAAGGTCGAGTGAAAATGGCCGCTCCCGGCTGGGCGTTCGACCTCGTGGAGCTTGCGGCGGCGCTCGCGGCGCGCGATGGCGCGGCCTGTGATGCGGTGTTCGCGCGCCTGCGAGCGGCGGGCCGCACCGTCGAGGTCGAGGAGTCCTTGCTCCAGTCGTATCTCTTCCTCGGTTATCCTGCGGCGATTGAGGCGTTCCGGCGCTGGCGAGCTCACGGCGCAGAACCACCGGCGGCGACCGATGAGGGCTGGGATTTCTGGGCGCAGCGCGGTGAGCAAGTCTGCGCCACCGTATACGCCGCGCACTACGAGCGGCTGCGTCAGAACATGGCGCGCTTTCATCCGGACCTCGACCGCTGGATGCTGGTCGAGGGGTATGGTAAGGTGCTCGGACGGCCTGGGCTCGACCTGGCCGTGCGTGAGATGTGCATCATCGCCATGCTCGTCGTTCAGGGAGAGAGCGGGCGCCGGCAGCTCCGTTCGCATCTCAAGGGCGCGTTGAACGCCGGGGTCGCACCGGCGGATGTCGAGCAGACGATTCGGCGCGCCGCGGCGTTCGCGCCCGCCGAGAACCTGGAGCTAGCCGAGACGCTCTGGTCAGCGGTGCTCGACAGCCAGTAGCCATGCTCATCGACCACGCGGTCATCCAGGTGCGCGCCGGCGACGGCGGATCGGGCTGTGTGTCGTTCCGTCGTGAGAAGTACGTGCCCCGCGGCGGACCCGACGGCGGTGACGGCGGCCATGGCGGAGACGTCGTGTTGATCGCGGACCCCCAACTTTCCACCCTGCTGGACTACCACTACCAGCACCAGTACCGGGCCGAGCGAGGCCGGCACGGGCAGGGCAAGAAGAGAACCGGTGAGTCGGGCGCGGACCTCGTCCTGCGGGTCCCGCCCGGTACCGTGGTTAGGGACGCCGACACCGGCCAGTTCCTGGGCGAGCTGCTGAAGGCGGCGGATCGCTGCGTCGTAGCGCGCGGTGGCCGTGGCGGCCGGGGCAACGCCGCCTTCGCGACTCCGACGCACCGAACGCCGCGCGAGCACGAGCCCGGCGAGCCCGGTGTGGAGCGGCGGATCGAGCTCGAGCTCAAGCTGATCGCCGACGTGGGGCTGGTGGGCCAGCCGAATGCGGGGAAGAGCACGCTGCTGGCCTCCGTCTCGGCCGCGCGGCCCAAGATCGCCGATTACCCGTTCACCACCCTGGAGCCGCATCTCGGCGTCGTCGGGCTGTCGGAGGGCCGGAGCATGGTGCTGGCCGACATCCCCGGGATCATCGAGGGAGCGCACGAGGGGAAAGGCCTGGGGCTTCGCTTCCTCCGCCACATCGAGCGCACTCGCACTCTGGCCTACCTGATACCCGTGGATGTCGAGGATCAGCAGGCCGAGTACGAGCTGCTGCGGCGCGAACTGGCGGAGTACAGCGACGAGCTGGTAGGCAAGCCACACTGCATCGTCCTGTCCAAAGCCGACCTGCTACCGGCCGGCGTGGAACCACCCGCTCTCGCGGCGCCGGACGCCTTCGCCCGCTACCTCGTCTCCGGCGTCGCCCGCACGGGCCTGCAAGAGCTTGTGGAGGGCCTCTGGGCTGCGGTCCGGCGCGCGATCGAAGCGGAAGCGGAGGCCGGCGAGCTCGACGACCTCAGTGGCGCAGGGTGAGGACGTGGTGCCTTGATCCGGCAGAAATCACTGGGGTCTCAGTTCCCGAAGGCTGGCGCGTCTGCTAGGGCCAGGGCGGTGACATTGTGTTGGCGGTGACATTGTGTTGATAGACGCGGCCCACGTTGCCGCTCATGACCATACCGCGCGTCCTCGAGCTCGCAGATGCGCAGTACCCGAGGGCACTTCGTAACCTCCCGCAGCCGCCACCTACGCTGTACGTGCAGGGACGCCTCGAGCTGCTCGACCGGCCCGGCATTGCCGTGGTGGGCACACGCTCCCACACCACCTACGGGCGCGATGCTACCGTGGCACTCGTCCTGGGGCTGGTGCGCGCAGGCTACGTGATCCTGAGCGGGCTCGCCCGCGGGATCGACAGCATCGCCCACCGCACCGCCCTCGATGTCGGCGGCGACACCGTCGCTGTCCTCGGCACGGGGCTCGACGTCCGCTATCCGCCGGAGCACGAGGAGCTGGCCGAGCGGATCGCCGAACGCGGCTGCCTCGTCAGCGAGTTCCCGCCGGGCACCCCGCCGCTCAAGTACCATTTCCCGCAACGCAATCGTCTGATCGCCGGGCTGGCGCGGGCCGTCCTCGTGGTGGAGGCCCCGGAGCGCAGCGGTGCCCTGATCACCGCCCACTATGCGCTCGACGAGGGCAAAGAGATCTTCGCCGTACCGGGACCGATCCACAACGAGAGCAGTTGCAAGGGGGCACATTGAAAGCCTGCCGCTTAGCGGGATCTTGCGGCTGGCGGCGTAGGGTATAGGCAGAACACCCTCCCCGGAATGATGAGCTGACGGGCCTGTCGGTCGTGGCTTGTGAAGAGAAGAGAGAATCGCTAGCGGAGGTGACGGCGAGGTGATCGCGCATGATACTGAGGTGATAGCGAAGTGACGGTTGGCGAGTTTCTGAGGATTGACGAGGGTGGGTTCCGCCCGTATGCTGAAATTGGATTCCGCATGGAGCGCCCAGAAGCAGTCCGATGTGTAGTGGTAGTCTGCTGTTGCTTTTCCTCTCGCGGTCTTCACCCGCAGCGACCGGGATCTGCCTGAAACCTGTAATCTCCAGCTACAGTCGCTCCCCCGGCGTCGTGCCAACTTCTTGTCCCGCCGAAGGTCGCAAGAATTTGTGTCCCTTGGCAGGTGTCTGTGAGGATATTAGAAGAATCAGGCTCGCTGCTGTGGCAGAGCGGTTTCCCGTTTACCGGGCCTGAGGTGGAAGTGGCGTCCGCTGCTGTTCGCTTGCGGGTGCTGATGGGTGTGCTTCTGCTGGGCTGTTCCGGGCCGACTATTCCGCCGGAACGCTGGCAGCTGGCGGACGGCCGGCCTCTGGGCGAGCTGGTGACGGATAGCGCGCCGACGGCCGTGCTCGTCATCGACCCTGGTGAATACTCTCGATGCCTCGGGATTGTTGCCCCGTGGCTCGAATGGAGGCGTAGCGGCGCGGGCCATTTTCTGCTGCTTCTCTCGCGGCCACCGGACGCTACGGAGCGCCGAATCCTGATCGCGGCCGGAATTCCGTTTGATGGGACCATCGCCCAGGACCCTCTGCCCGACAGTACGCCGATGGAGCTCGTCTTCTGCGGCGGCCGGGTCCTGTACGCTAACGCGGGGCTGCGCGGTCCCAGCAGTGTGCTGCTCGACAAGCTCAGGACGATGTCACTTCGGGAGTTTGCGGCTTCGGTCCAGACGAAGACGCAAACGCCTCCGGAGCCGTAGAACCACACTACCACGAGGAGGTCCTTATGAGAAAGTTGTTTCTTGCCCTGTCCCTGACGGCGGCGGCAGCGTTAGCGTTGGCGGGTGCTCCCTCCCGGACCAGCGCACAAGGTAGTGGCCTGCTGGAGTTCAACAACTTCGTGTGTCCCGGGGACTGCCCCATAGGAGCGGATGTTTGCTGCGCGTATGCGCCGCCGATCTGCGTGCCCGAACCCTACTGTCCACCCGAGTTACCGGAAGGGTGAACCGGAGCCGCACGGCCGCTCCCTTCTGGCTTTGCTCGGTTCTCCTTCTCGCGCTCGCCGCCTGCGCGCGAGATGGAGGCGAGGCTCGGGGGGAGCGGCCGGGACCAGCGCTCGTGCCGTTGGACAGCATTCGCCTGGCCGAGGCGGACACGCTTTACGTCGGCAACCCGTACACGCCGGTCATCGACCCCTACGACGGGACGATCTACGTCCCGGACGTCTTCTCGCGGCGGGTGCACCGCTTCGCGCGTGACGGATCGCTGATTCGGACGTACGGGCGCCCGGGCGAAGGCCCGGGAGAGTTCCGGAGTGCAGGCCCCGCGTTCGTGCTCGATGACTCCACCCTGGCGGTCTGCGATGCCATGTCGCGGCGGCTATCGTTGTTCGATCGTGGCAGCGGCGCGTTCCGCCATCTGCGTCCGCTCCCGGGTGTGGTCGGGATCACTCCGCCGGTGGTCCGGGACGACGGCGTGTGGTTCGCGCTGGTGGACCAGAACTATCAGCACCCGCGTTTCGCCGTTGCCCGCAGCGTTGCCCACTGGCTGCCGGCAAGCGACACGGTCCTGTACCTGGGTCCCATGCCTGCCGAGTTCTCCGAGTCCATCGCGGGCGGCTACTGGCAGTACGCGAACTTCAACTTGAGAGGCGTGCTGGCGTTCCACGACGGCGCCATCCTGCGCGGCTGGGTGCTGAAGAACG
>Ga0209635_10005417_pt1 | contig 10053 bp, 5 predicted proteins | sample DeeMarSWOR230_32_FD_187463 | JGI IMG/M metagenome (GOLD analysis project Ga0209635, IMG submission 187463) | Marine sediment microbial communities from White Oak River estuary, North Carolina - WOR-2-30_32 (SPAdes) (version 2) | ecosystem: Environmental > Aquatic > Marine > Intertidal zone >...
AACAATACACATAGCCCTTGGATTGAATCCGAATCCAGAAACGGGAGGCTTGAATAAATCAGCGATTCACTGGGACATTTTGAAAGACATGAAAAAACATGGAGAAATCTATGCAGACAGCAAACTATTCTACAAAAACGGCAAGTTCCTAATATAACTCTCCCCTCACCAACATTCTTGTTAGATCATTTCATAGCCTTCAGAGTTTCCATCACTCCTTATTCCACCATTATTCGTGACAGCAACACTATGAGCGCGTGCGCTCTTAAAATTCCAAGTTGCTTCCTATTCAGGTTTGGACAAAATTGATGTGGGTGTCTTTATAGTGACAACGAAAAACTTTCAAAAAAGAATGAAACAAGACTATAGCAAAAACTGGGAAGGCTCATTGAGCTTTGAAAAGGTTGTCAGGTATCTTCCACACTTTAAAAGTGCAATCCAACTACCTATTTACGTGATCGGAATTGACATTTAGAGCGGATCCATTCCAATAGCTAAGGAAGAGGGCTATTGCATGGTAGAGTTTGTTCCATTCTACCTGAATGTTCACAAAAAAGAATACGTTAAGCTGAATATTGAGTTCATAACATGGATTGCAGACCAATTAGAAGAGAATTACCAGATTGATGCCGTTTCTATGATTGGACAGACCATTCCAGAATATGTTGATGACCATCTTAAGGACCTGACAAGTTTGAAACCTCCAGACGGTATCATCTACTTGCTTGTAGTTAAAGGAGATATAGCTGGAATGGGAGCATTAAGGAAAATAAGTGATGAGATTGGAGAAATCAAGCGGATGTATATTCGTCCCTTTCACAGAGGAAGAGGCTATGGAAAACAGATGCTGAACAAGCTATTAGAGGTGGGCAGAAGGTTCGGATGTTCTTCATTCCTGCTAGAAACTTCTAAGTTCATGACTGTGGCTCAGCATATCTACAAGTCCGCTGGGTTCATTGAAAGAGAAGAATATCCAGAGAGCGAAACGCCTACTCTATTTCGACAACATCAGCTGTATATAGAGAAGACAGAATAGCGAAAGAAAAGCTACACAACTATTTCTTCATTTCCAAATACAGTTCCACAGCTTTCTTGGAGTCAAATATAGGCACAAACTTGACTTTCTCCTCAGGCATGTAGTGAAGAGCAAGATTTGTCATTTGTTCTGGCGTAGCATCATACACAGTGAAACCTTTCCATTCCCCACCTAAGCTGTATGGTCCAAAGAGAATCTTAGGGAACTTGTCAGGTACTTTTTCTCTATCTTCCATTGCTTGCTTGTATTTTTCAATTATCTTATCAAAGTCTTCCGGCTCAAACTCCCAGAAACATATACATTTCATTTACCCTTGCCACCCCCTGCATCATAACTGCAGATGTCAATCTGTGATTGAGACTTAAAAGATTTCACGAACTAAGCTTCTCATCTGCATGCATACGCATAAGAAATAGAAAAAATGGGTTAAACTCACGTGTACGCATGCATTACTCCATAGGGCTCCAAATATCCACCGAGACTGTAGCCGGATCTATAAGTGCTTGCCACTCTTGAGTTAGTTTCTTAGCATCTTCATCCTTTTGCATCCTTGCATTCTCCTTCTCATAGTCTGCGAGACTATCATACTCTATCAGCCAAATATTCATACCATTGATGCCGCCAAACATTTGAGTGTACTCTTTCACTGATTTGATCCCTTTGAACCGTTCTGGGTTGTCTTTTATGAACTTGCGAAATTTCTGCATTACCTTTGTGTGTTCCTCTTGCTTTTCAGGTTTGACCAACCATTTCTCAACTACTAAAATCGTCATCTTCTTCCACCTCCCTTTCCCTACATTCCTCACTTTACAGGTGAGATGAAAAATCTTTTAAAAATTTCGTGCGCGCGAATCCGTTTGAGAGAGAGAATTAAATTTTAATCTTCCTTCCTTCCGTAGTCAGTCTGTCAGAGTCTCGATTCTGTGTTAAATATATAAATCAGCGATGCACCATAGTGAAATATGTCTAAGAGCAAAATTGCGGATGCGTTATTCACAAGTTTTTTGACAATCGTTTGAAATTGGTTGTCGTTTTTAAGCAAGGTCCAAATTTTTGGATACACTCTGATGGCACTTGTTCTTGGGTGCCAAGAATAGAAACAGTGGAACGCGCGCGCCTAAACACGTCGCCTATCACATTTGATTTGAGGGCAATCTGGACAGAAACCGTGGTACACATGGTTGCATAAGAGACGGTCATAGTTTCTGTGAGCTACAAACTTGACAGCAGGGTTTCTATGATTTCCAGTGGAGAGATCAATCAAAACGACAATGACCTGTTCTGGTTGAGTATGCTTAGTCACAACAACATCTCTCCAAAGCAATCACCTCTCAAATTGGGTTGAAGTCAAAATTCATGTAGTCAGCCAATTCCAGAAACTCTTGAAAATCCTCTTCAGTTACATCTTTTTTATCATTTCTATACGCCAAACACTTCAGTAAGCTCCTGAAGTTTATCTTTGCTCTGAATCCGTATAGACGAAACTGTTCACCTATCCTCATTGCGATAGGATTCAATCTGTTGGCTATATCTTTCGACAGCTCAACGTCAACATGTTTTTTCGGGAGTTTGATTTTAGCATTCTTCAATTTCAGTCCATGTTCAGAATAGTAGTTCAAGATCTTCGTCACTTGTGAAATACTGTAAGAATAACTGAAAACGATGAATCTTGACAGAAAACCCATCTTCGCCCAGTTATGCCTTGCATCTCTCAACGCTTCATCTGTAACCGCAGTGATCACGTTTGCTTTCACATCTTTGTTCCACACGGTACTGTATGTTGTGATTTTTGCGACACCTTCCTCAATCAGATTGTTGAGAAAAGCAATGAAGCTCTTTCTGGTTTTTGTTTGCTTCGACAAAGGCGTTATCAGGTCAGGAATCATGATAGTTTTGATTTCACCTGAAACAATCTTCGGCAAAACATCTCTCGTAATTCCGTAAGCTGTGCAATCTGTCAGGTACACCACGCCTTGAGAGAGAGCTGGAGCGAGAACATGAAAATCGTGGCTTGGGTTTCATTGCTATCGCATAATGTGAGGCTTTTGAAGTGGTTTGTTATGCAGTGTATCAAGGAAGGTTCTACATTGAGAATTTCCTCTAAAATGGATAAGCCTCCGCCGCGGATTGTGTTTCGTTATGGCTGTCAAGGCAAAGAAATCAAACACTTCTTGTTCTATCGAAGGCTGATCAAGAGAGTGTCAAAGAGAGTTCTAATATAGAAATGTGCACTACTACCCATTAGTGGGTGAGATAGATGACAGAAAAGGATGAGCTAGAGAGAGGAGCATGTGCAAAACTACTAGATTGTCTCGATGATTTGGACAGTCATAAGAATGATTTGAGAGCTTGGACTGATTCTTTGGAAGAACTAGTCGAGATCGAAGAAGGTTTTTTCACAATCCACCTTTTAGATGTCTTTTCTTAGAGAATTGTCTTCTGTGGATGACCAGACTTGATTTGTTAATTAGATTTAACGATTATTTCAAATGTTGGTGTCTTCTTCTATAGAACACTGTTGCCAACAGTGTTGCCATCATAAGTAGCGGAAGGATGAGGAGAGATGGAAACTCGGGAATCACACGATAGATGCCAGCTGTTTCGTGAGGTACTGTTTCAACCCAATTTCCGTTAGTGTCTTTTGCGAAGATTTTGTAGGTCACGTAAGTACCAAAGGCTTGACCTTGGATTTGGCCAGTGTAGTTGTGGGTCCCTATGACCGGAGTCATGGTCACGTTGGTGAATGTTACATTGTCTGTGCTAAACCTTAAGAGCACATTTTTCACACCCGCATTGTCAGTTACATTCACAGCGGTAACGGTTACATTCTCGTTTGGATTAACCTTATCGACAGGTGGATTCTGAATCATACGTGCTATATTAGGCCCTGTGTTATCAAGGTTAACTGTAATGGTTTTTGATGTGATGCTCCACAATCCCTGGGAGTTGGTGACGTTGAGGGTCACCGTGTAGATATTGTCCACAGCATACTTGTGGGTAAGGGCTTGACTAGGAGTCCCAGTGATGTTTCCGTCTCCAAAGTCCCAATTATGTGAGATGATAGGATCACCATCAGGGTCATATGAATAAGAGGCATCAAAAACGATGTCTTGATTTGTGTAAAGCGTTTTTGGGCTGTGTTGGAAGAATGCGACTGGAGGATTGTCTCTCGTCTCAATCACCGAAATGGTGCCGGTTCCTGAATTGGCTGCATAAACCACTTCCGTTTCTGTATTGATGGCGATTCTATCAGCATTACACCTTGGACCAAGGTGTACCAAGCTTTCTGCATCAAAAGTATTCCCATCCAGCACGACGATGTAGTCATCTTTCATAAGAACGTATACTGATGAAGTTTCTTGGTCGACCGCTATGTCTCTGAAGTCCATGCTGTATGCGCCAGGGAGATGCAAGCCTTCAACTATGCTGTCGTTCTCTCCTTCTATAACTAGAGCTTGACCCTCAGTTCTCCAAACAACATTTGGGGCCGCGTAAACAACATTCAAGGATGGGTCAACCGCTAAAGGAAGTCTCCTACCCCTAAAAACATCAGGTGAGTATAGCAACGTAGACATCCATGACAAAGTCTCATTAGATCCATCGAACACCATGATTCCTCCCAGCAGGGATCCAGTGTAAACCTCTCCTATCCTATATGAATATCTATAACCCTGAGTGCCCCAGGGAGTCCAAATAGTCTCTACAGATTCAATAGTTGGCGAAAAACCAGAACTGACCGCACATTCAGCATATAACTTATTCGTCTCAGGGTTCACAGCTATGCCTCTTACTAGGAGACATCTCGCCTCGTCAACCACAACATTCCTTTCTGAATCGATCACGATGATTATATTGTCTGGTGGATCAGTAGTAACGTAGATGAGCTCTGTTGAAGGGTTGAAAGCAATGTCAAAAGGTCCCCGCGTGCCCGAAGAATACTCAACAGTGGCCATAACTGTATCGGTCACCCCGTCAATGATGTAGAGGCCTTCGGCAGTGGCTACATAGACCCGATTTTTTTCGGAATCCACCTCGAGACAAGCAGGGTAATCCCCCACTTTAATGGAGCTTATAATCTCGTTAGTGCTTCCGTTGATTACTGATACAGTGTCTGTATCCTCGTTAGTAACGTAGATCTTGTCTGTCTCTCCGTTTACCTCTACTGCGCTGGGCACGCTTCCCAATGGAATAACTTCAAGCGCTTCGCAACTTGTAGCATTTAGCACTGTAAGTGTGTCATGCCCAAGCGCTGTAACGAAAACTTCCCCGATTACGTCATCAACTACACATGCATGCATTCCATAAAGTTCAATCTGACCAACTCTCTCCAAGCTATGTCCGTCAATAATAAACAGTTCCCTGCCAGTCACTACATATAGATTCCCAGTCACAGGGTGAATTGCGATATCACGAGCTGGCCAGTAGTATGTTGGAATCTCATCCAATACTTCGTTCGTTTCGCCATCTATGACTGAGATTCCATGCACATGGTTCACGTAGATTCGGTTCCGTATGGAGTCCACAACTATTCCAGGGCTGGAACCCTTAGAGTGGTTCAATTCAATAGTCTCTATCACTTCATTACTGGTTCCGTCAATTACCGAGACAGTATCTGGATTATGGTGTAACAAATAGATTGTTCTGGTGAATTCGTTTACTGCAACATCACTTGGACCGTGAATTGCCATAGTCGCCAGTGTGACTCCAGTTTCCATATCAATAATAAGCAGCCCGCCCGAATCCAAGCCACTGTTCACAACGTATAATCGTTTAGCGCTTGAATCTAGGGCAATGGCATTAGTTCCCCAATCATCCAAGCTAATTCGCTTGACTACCAAGTTAGTTTGGCCATCGATAACACTGATTGATTGGCTAAACCAGTGACTCACATAAATCCTATCTGTTAAGGGATCAACCGCCAGATCATTGGGTCCCAATTCTACACCAACTGTAGATATTAACTGGCTTGTGTTGGCGTCGATCACCCCAACATTGTTGGTTTCCCAGCAGGCAACGAAGATACGGTTTGTCTGAGGATTGAGTGCAATGGCTTCTGGGGAAACAAGATTTGTAATTCCTGGATAAAGTGCCACATTAGCTACTACGCGAGGCTGTGAAACCTCAAGATGACCGCTACCGTCTTCCCCGACGGGAATAATGCCCAAGTGAATATTGTTCAACGCATTCACCACACTAATCATGTCGAAGTGTGGATGAGTCACATAGATACGATTGGTTGCTGGATTCACAGCAACTCCAGAACAACCCAAAGCCCAGACCAATTCCATCAATCCACCATGCTGTCCATCTACTACAAGCAAAGCTGTAGAGGTAGTGACATACACTCTGCTTGCATTTGAATCAGCAGCGATATTCAAAAAACCAACTCTTAGGGGACTCGGGACCACGAGTATAACCTCATTTTTCTCACCATCCAATATTGCTAGTCCGTAAGTACTAGTTACATAGACTCTATTTGCTTCTGAATCTACAGCAATTTTATCCGGATTAATGTTGATTCCAACTCCAGCAACTATTTCATAGTTGTTCCCATCCATCACTATAACTTCGCCGCGCAGACCCCCTGCGACCAAATAGATATTGTTGGTGACTGGGTTCACTGCTAAACTCGCTGGATTAAACCCAACATGCACAGTATTAACTTCTGTCATATTTTGAACATCAAAAACAGAGATGTTACCCCCAAACGTGTGAGTCACATATAGCCTATTTAAGGTTGGATTAAGAGCTAAGTGGCTTGCAGCGTGTCTTACGTTCAGTTGCCCTACAACGGAATCAGTTAAACCGTTGATGACGCTGATCGAACCACTTACAGAGTTGATTGCATATACTCTGTTTGCTGTTGAGTCAACAGCCATCTCTGCGTGGGTGCCAACATCAATTGTAGCTGTCACCAAATTCGCGTCTCCATCAATCACACCGATATTGTTGCTGAAATAATTAGCAACATAGATCTTGTTTGTAGCTGGATTGACCACAATCTCCCTGGGCTGAATACAGGGTGAGATACTGGTGGCACCCACATCTTGAGAGGCTGTTGACGAGATCGGATATGACGCCAATATTGATAAGAGGAGAATAAGAGGGATCACCGAAAAAGGTGTAAGTCTTAACTTCATCACATCTCCAGAGCCGTTTATGCACGCTCAATATAAAAACCTTTAATCTTCATGGAAATTCTCTGATAGAAATACAGAGTCGTAATGGTTTTAAGAAATTGAGTGAAATGCTGGAAATCACGCATATCTCTCACAATCTCTTTAGGAAACAACTCATGCGCGCGCACTAACAGATATATGGTCTTTTTAAAGGTTTTCCATGCAAAAATCCTCTAATCAACCTCTAAACTCACTTTTTTGCTGAAATTCAGAAAAGACAATAAAACTCATGGAGAAAAAGTTGCAGCAACCATGTTGATTAGAGGTCCGCTAAAAAAAGACTAGAAAACCGTGAATTGAGCTTGTTTCAGTGAACTACAAGAGAATAGAGAGAATGAAGAGTTTGCAACGATTTTCAACGCATCAAAATCACAAATTCGTTATACAAGTTGCAATCAACAACGCTTCGAGAGAGTGAATTGTTGAGTGAAAAACTCAATAGATACAAGCCAAAGAACAAACAATTCAATGTTTGGGTCAGATGACTTCTGGCTGGTTAAGACCGATTCTGCTGGGATCATGCAGTGGAGCCAAACATACGGAGGGGCAGGTATGGACGGCGCCTGGTCTGTTGTACAGTCGCGCGCGCGCGAACGAGCGCAAACTGAGGGACAAATAAAGAGAAAACTCAGTAGATACTTCTAACGAAGAAATGAAACGGCCCACTGAGCTCAATGTTATCTGCGCGCGGTTGCTTGATGATCGAACAATTTAGCGACATGATGGAGATATCCCTCGGAAACTCCCTTTTTTCACAGGAAACTATGTATTGGTAAACCGAGAGGGTACCCTGACTCAGAAGTATAGCTTATTGTATAGCAATTGTACCTAGAATAATAAAGGGGGAAGTTAGAATGTTTTAAATAATATATCGATCCACATTGGAGAGAAGTGATAAAACATGTTACCAAGTACCTTCTTCGCTCGCGAGTGTCCAGTCCTTAAGGGTTATTGAGTAGTCCGTTAAACCTAGCAAATCTTTTATCCATCCTGCAAACGTACAACCTGCAAAGATTTTAAACTTAAGTTCAATCGACCACGTATTGGGGTTGAAGTTTAAAGATATCGGCGCATAAGGTACGCCTTCAATATAGGGTCCGGCAACATCATAGAACAGAAAAGCGAGCCTAAGTTTCACACTCGGAGTTATTGAAGCGCCACCTGTGGCCGTTATTCTGGGTTCAGTTATCTGGGCACCTTTATCCTTCTCAAAACTTCCTTCCCAACCACTAGTTTTTGTCCATTCAACTTCACCCTTAAACCATGCATAGGCGTTAACTGAAGTCATTAGGGTTATTGATCCATGTGCTTCTACAGTTACTTCGCCAGTAACTGTCAATTTCAAGTTGGTCCATACGGGCAGCGCGCCTATCCAGAACGAAAATCTATGAGACCATGTGGCAAAAGTATGAGACCATGTCTTCGTATAAGTCCCTTTAGCGCTTGCGTAAGCTTCAGCAATTATAGATGGTGTTATCTTTATCCATGTATTGAACCTTTCAGGGTCCCACCCGCTGAGATCCCATTCCATGTGCCACTGAACTTTTAGCGATGGAGTCACCCTTACACTTGCCGTGATCTTGTCTTCCCAAATCCATGTCTTTGAATAGCCGAGGGTTATTGTATACTCCCAATCCGTTGACCAATCATTTTCTGGCTCATTCAATCCTCGCATCTTAACAGCTTGGCTTGATGAACCTATGATTTCATAATCGATTTTAAAAACTTTGTATTGGGAAAGAGCATCCCAAAGATATCCTTCTGTGGCAGTAATGTTTTGCTCGGTTACTACAACTGTTTCCTCAACCACCACAATGTATGGTCGCTCCCATGGTACATGTGTTATACTGGCTTCCATGAAGGTGCCTCCCCCAAAATCTATTTTCCATTCCAGTCCGATTAGCTCTTCACGATTGAGAATTTGAATCCATTCAACATCATAGGGCAGAATAATGAGCATGCTCTGAGTACCTTCATAGATTTGTTCTCCTGGCAGTGATCGGAGCATCAGTTGTATAAACTGGATTTTGGTGAACATGAACTCAGCAGCGATGTCGACAGCATTTTCATCTTGAGGCCCAACATCGATTCGCCAAGTTGAAGCACCAATAGGTTTTGCAAACTCAAGGGACTCGGCATATACAGAAACAGCAGTATCATTAAGATCCTCTATCATCTTAGAGTCGACTACTTCTATCTGAAAGCCATGTAGAACCGCCTGTTCCATAGTAATTGCTCGGTGGAAATCTTCCCTGACTGGCACCACTAATTCAGGTCTTGGAGGGCGAGTTCTTTCAAAATTCTTAGCTACGAAGAATATGTCTTTTATGTTAATGTTTCCGTCCCATATAACATCCGCTTCATGATTCCATCGTTCATGTCCCGGAGAAGATCCGAAGACCTTTGCTACAAGGAACAAATCTTTTATGTTCACTGTCCCGTCACTATTAATGTCGCCCTCTAGTGATATGTCTTTAACATCTTCTTCTGCCTCGATAGTTTCACGTATGGTCTTAGTTTCAGGAATAGGTATCTCGGTACCTAGTGGTACAGAGGTCATGTTTACACCAAATGCTTCGTCCGAGAGAAATCTGGGAATTGTCATCTCAATTAACATTTCTGCACTACCATCAGAATAAACCATAACCTCTTCTTCCAAAGCCATTCCCGTCTTTGGTACGGTTACAGGCGTAAGGGTAGTACCGAAAGTGTAAACCTTTAGATGCCATGATATGAAGACTTTGCCATCAGCAACAGCGGGGGAAGAAAGCACGTTTTCCTCGGTTGTATAACTCCATATTTGGGTTCCTGTGTTCGCGTCCAAGGCATAAACGTTCC
>Ga0209635_10005421_pt1 | contig 10051 bp, 8 predicted proteins | sample DeeMarSWOR230_32_FD_187463 | JGI IMG/M metagenome (GOLD analysis project Ga0209635, IMG submission 187463) | Marine sediment microbial communities from White Oak River estuary, North Carolina - WOR-2-30_32 (SPAdes) (version 2) | ecosystem: Environmental > Aquatic > Marine > Intertidal zone >...
CTTTCATCCCGGGTCCACGCCTTTTGATGGTTTATTCTCCAGTCAATGATGGCGTTGTCTCTGACCATTTCGTTGATTTTCCAGTTTAGTTCGTTAATATAGCTGAATAACCCGAACACGAAAATGAACAAGGTCATGACCGAGATAGCGGTTAACGTATACATATTCCTACCAAGATCAAAGTATGGGGTGATGTACCCCGTCATGCTAGGGAATATGTCGACTATGGTGAATACTGTCCAGAAGCCAACCCAGAAAACGTAAGACCTGCTGGTGAGGCGGTTACCTCTACGTAACAATAATATCCCGATCAGGGCGGCAGATGACACTAGTAACCCAACTATCTGGATACCCCTGACGGCCATGACCACACCTTTACCCGTAGACTCGATCTAGATCATAAAATCATGTGTTTGGAGCACTCTACTACACACTCTAAGGTTTTATGGAAGAGAAGAACATCATATCCATGTAGTAATTTTAATCCATAATACGCCTGTAAAGTGATTCAACTTTCTCGGCTACTCTTTTAAAACTATACTCCTCCGCGGCGTCACACGCCTCCTTGGCGATCATATCACGCAGAGCATCGTCTCCAAGGACTCGCAGTATTCCCTTCGCGAAGCTCTCCGGGTTCTGTTCTGTCATGTATCCGTTTCTCCCATGCTCTAGCAGGTTTCTGTACATACCATGGTTCGTGGTAACTATGGCCCTACCAGCAGCCATGTATTCCTGAACCTTCGTTGGAACAGACACGCTAAAGAAATCATAGTCGCCCTCATGATAAGCCACTGCGATGTCAAATGCTTTAATCGCAGCCAAGGCATCATCATGGCTGTCAAACCAGAGGAACTTCACCCTATCCTTCAGCCCTAGGTTTTCCACAAATTTACTAAAGTAATCCTGCTCAGAGGAAGCTACAGGGCCTATCATCAGTAGCCTTGCATCCGGTCTCCCGCCGTCTACGACGTACTTGAAAGACCTAATGATCTGCTGACTGCATCGATGAACACTTATTGAACCAACGTATCCGATCAAGGGGCCGCCTCCTCGTATTTCTCTGATTTCCTCGGGAACCCTTTTATCTGTGTGAGGCTTAGCTCCATCTCCGACAATGACCTCCACTTTTTCCTGTCTTACTCCCCTGCCGGATAGTATCCGTCTCAGCTCTTCCGATATTGCTATAACGGCATCCGCCTGATTCATGCAGTAAACATCTACTTTGTTTAACAGATAACCTAGAGTAGGGTGGAACGAACCACGGTGCACTCCGAAGTCAACCCAGAGGCCGCGGATATCGTATATCGTCTTGGTTTCTCTGTTTTTCCCTGTGAGTAAAATCGGTAGTAAGGAGGAGAACGGGTTCTTGGTGTGGAATACATCGTAGTGGCTGGATTCCAGTTTTTTTACCAGTCTTCTACTGAAAGCTACTTGTCCTTTAACAGAGTAGGTTTCACCTTTAATGTAGTTCAGTTCGTATGGTGGATCATGGAACTGGTTTGAACGGTCACTCTGCTGTATATACACATCAACTTTATGACCCATTTTCACTAGTTCGCGTGCAACTCCATCGGTGTGCACCATACGGTGATCCTGAATTGGCACGTTCTGGATGAAGGCGACACGCAACTAACTATACACCATTCTTTTTGATATTCGATATCTAGTTCACTGAAAAAGACTGTGTATGTGATTTTCTATTACAAACAATGGATCATTAAGCAAGAACAACGTTCCCTCTTTTATGACGCCAGTGGTTCCCGGGAAAACCATCGTGATCCCTGGCGTCGAGAAAGGAGGGACCACCACTCTCTACGACGCACTAGTGTCAACAACCTGGGTAACGGAGCCGAAGATAAAAGAAACACAGTTTCTAGCCTTACCACGTGAAACCGTTTTAGATAATTTCGAATGGTACCTAGATAATTTCTTGTTCTCTGAGAACTCGTTTAACATCGACGCATCGACTCTCTACTTCTGGAGCGATAACGCGATTCGAAACATTAAGGAATGCATCGAAGATCCTAGGATAATCGTCATCTTGCGTGATCCCGCGAAAAGGGCTTTCTCCGCTTATCTTCACATGTATAAAAGAGTGCCGCAGTCAGAACGCCGGACATTTGACCAGATCATGGCGGCTCTGCCTGATATAGGTGACTGGAGGGCTCAGGAAGAGAAGGGCATACTGTCAGCCATCAACGAAAACCTTGTCGATGAGGAATTCCTCGACGTCTCTCACTTAGGGAGGCACTTCGGAGTTAAATTTCAATCCGTCTTCAAGGACCCTCTTGTGCTCTTCAGGTACCTGAAGGGCAGTGTCTACAGCGAGCCTTTTGAGAGATACAGAAAAATGTTCAAGGACGATGTGATGGTAGTGTTTCTTGAGAAACTTGTCAGATACCCCAAAGAAGAATTTGATAAGATACTTGAGTTTCTATCTCTACCCACCAGCTGCTTGGATGCCCTTCCTCACAGCCACAAAACAATCATACCGAAAAACGATCTGTCTCGTTCCTTAATCAGAATACTGAACTCTGGTAAAGTAATCAAGTTTAAACGAGCTCTGCAGAACCGTTTCGACATAAGCGCCGTGAAGTCTCTTGGAGAAAACATGTTGTTCAACGCCAAGCCACACCTTAAACAAGAGTTTTATCAACGAATCAGGGACGTGATCAGCGAAGAGTATGAGTATTGGTTTAAAATCGACCCCGAGCTTGAGGCCCTCTGGACCTATTAACCATACCCATTCATGTATGCCTTGAAGACTTGATAGTTCTTTCTCGCCGGTACCCTTCTCAAGTTATATATATCCGGGTTTTTTCTAACCAGCCCTGGCTCGGCCCCCAAACCGCAACGGTATCCAGATGATTCTATGAGCTCCTCCGTTTCTTCGTTTGACGCTCCAAAGGGGTATGCGAACGAATTTACCTCAACTCCCAGCTTTTTCTCTAGCCTCTTCTTCGAATTGACTACCTCTTCCCGCGTCTCAGCCAATGATAGAAGTGTTAGATCAGGGTGGCTGAGTGTGTGTGAACCGATCAAATGTTCTTCCTCTGATATCTCTTTTACCTCTTCCCAGGACATATACAGTGACTCGATGAGAACATGTGGGGCTTTACACCCGCAGCTCTCCCGAAGTTTATTTAACCCATCCCTCGTTTCTCTGCTCCTGAGGCTGGAAACGATCTGGTTCACAGCCGTTTCTTTCTCAACGGGCGAGTCAAGGCTGACATGTTTTTCATTCCACCAGATCTCCTTCTCATCACTTTGGTGGATCATGTAACGTACCTCGTCGACCCATAGCATTGATTCACGGTCAAGCACATCTGTGATGGGGAAAAACGCCGCCTTGATTCCATGCTTCCTGAGTATAGGTAAGGCCTGAGTAAAGTTGTCTTTATAGCCGTCGTCAAATGTTATAGCCGCGAAGCTGTTTCCTCCCGGTGCACCGGCTTCGAGACGCTGGGATAACTCGTTTAGAGGGAGTATCTTGAATCTTTCTTCGATATAATGTAGTTCTCTCTCGAATGTCTGTGTGTCTAATTTGTTTAGAAAAATGTCTGAATCATCGCCGACCCTATGATAGTTTATAATTGATACGCCGCCCCCCGTTACTCGTCTATGAATCCGGCCGTAGAGATCCAATAACCTGAGTCTGTCCATTAAGCCAAGGAACGAGTTTTTCATCGTGCCATCCCTGAGATTTTTTCCGCTGATTGCTTCCCCTGTAAGATGGCTGTCTCCATTGTAGAGTACTCCCACGCTCCGTATCTACCGGTCGAGATGACGCCAACACGTTTCAAGTATTCCTGTACCAATTCCACGTTTTTTCTTCTAGCCTTGTCGTAAGTGACATAGGCGTAATCCATGTCTTCGACGCTGCTGACTACGACATCATCTTCTGACAGGATATACTCGAGATCAAATAAGTCGCTGATGGCCCATCGGATTAGCTCTTCATTGGATTTGAAACCCTTTCCTAGCGACGCTATCTCCACACATACGGAGCTGTATCCTTCTGGTGACATCGTGTCTGTGACGGCACTGAAGTTAACAAGCCTGTAAAACGATTTTTCTTTTTGCGGGAAATAGATCCAATGGTATTCAGGTAGTTGAACGTTTTTTACCCCTAACATAACTACCTTTACAGTGTTACATCTCAGCTTCTCGGCGGCTCGTTTAACCTTCTCCGGTGGATCACAAAGCATACTGACAAGTCTGGTTAAAGGAATCGTCGAGACGAGGTGTTTGTAGCCTTGTTTCTTCCCTGAAACTTCGACTGTGGAGTTCTTAGGATCTATCTGCTCGACCGTGCTTTCCCTCTCCAGGCCATTTATATATGGTAGGAACGAGTCACAGAGGGACTGTATCCCTCCCCTGCTTGGATACAGGAAATATGCGTTGTAGCCGACGCCTTCTCGTCCCTTTAGGGTACCTTCTATAATCTCCCAGATGTCTGGCTCAGGGACAAACCCGTGGACCCAGTCCATCGACATCTCGTACGGGCTCAACCCCCAAAGTTTCGTGTTATAAGGCCCCATGAAGTGCCTCATGATTCCTTTACCTAGAGTGCCATCTATCCATTCTCCGAAATTACAGTAACTTTTTCTCTCTGAACTGGAATGCGCTTCTATCGCTCCCTTAAGGCACTCGAATTTTACCTCATGAGGCAGTCTGTACAGATTCATCTGGAAAGGGTATGGCACTATGCGGTCGCCAAAATAGATTCCACTTCTTCTCTCCACTTCTTTGAGGTTCTTCCCTAGAAGGGAGTGGACGAGCTTCTCGGCGTAGGGGTCTCGAAGATGGATGAAATGTCCTCCGAGATCGAATGTAAAGTCGCCGATCTTTCGGCTCCTACAGTTGCCCCCTATCTGGCTTGTCTTCTCATATATTCTGTAGCCGCTTCTGAGATGATACGCGCAGCTCAGCCCCGTTAAACCTGCCCCGATTATAACTGTAGAGCTATCCATTTAACGCACCCAGCTTTGGTATGATTCTCTCGTAGTTTTCTCTTATCTTGGACCTTGAGTACTCTTTTTTCACGTAATCATGGCCTGATTCGTTCTCCGTGAAATCCTCGAGGATGCACCTGAGTTCATTATGAATTCCCTCTTTATCGTCTTTATCGACTGTGACTACGTGTGGGAAACTGTAACTCCAGATAGGCTGCATCTTGAAGTAAAGCGACTCAAGTATGGAGAGGGAGAGGCCGTCGTGTACAGGGATACGCAGGAAGCATTTAGAGTCAAGATACGTTTCTTTCATATCTTCGAAGGGAACCCTGGGCAGAAACGTGACGTTTTCCAGTCGGGTTTTAGGCAGTTCTCGTATGTTTTCGACGTCCCCGAACAGAAACTTGAATTTAAACTCGGGTAGTTCACGTGCCAGCTCAAGTATCTTGTCGCTGTTGTAGAAACTGAATCTTCTTTTCTGGGTGTAAGTCAGTACATCTGTTTTTCGCAGACAATCTCTATTTGGGCTTGCATATTGTATTTGAGATATTGTCGTGACAGGTATAACCGTGGATTCGATTCCTTTTGTCTCCAACTCCTCCTTGAGCCAAGCGCTACCCGTCAAGTTTAGTATTCTGTCGGAGTAATTGGTTGTTAATAATTTAAGGAAAACTCCATAGCTTTTTTTTATTATATTTCTGGGGGCAATCAAGTTATGAACGTCTGAACCTATCCAGTGCATCACGAGTTTCTTCTCCCGAGATCTGATGAAATCCGTCAAATACCTTAGCCTCCTGGCTGTGGGAATCGCGGCGATCCAGTAAAGTAGTTCGGCTTCTTTTAATGAGGTTCTTTCAAACCCCAGAGAACCCAGTATCTCGCCAACTACTTCCGCGTGGTGAGGAGATCCAAAATAGAATACCTTCAACACACCACCTCAGAGATCACTTAACAACTTGTCATATGCCGGAAAGAAGCGGTCCTCCATCAGCCGTTGCCAGTCGTAAGGCTTGACGCTTTCCCGTGCTTTTCCCGCGACTTTCTTTCTTAAACTGTTCTCGGATAGAACGCTGAGTATGGCCTCAGCGTATTCCCACGATGAGTCTCCCGCAATTACCCCGTTTTGTCCATCTTCCACGAAACCCCTGTTTCCTTCTGTACCAGTGGCTACAACTGGTAATCCACATGAAAGATATTCTAATGTCTTCAAAGGGGGTTGCTTGTCGTATTCGATTGTTATAGGTATGTAAGCCAAGCCTACGTCTGAGGCAGCTAGATAGGAGGGAACCTCGGGGTAAGCGACTCTTCCGATGAAGTAAACACTTTCGGATACCCCATACTTTTCAGCGACTTCCTTAAGCCTAACAATGTTGGGATCGTCTCCCATTAAAACCAGCGATGTTTTAGGTCGAACTGAATGTACATCACTGAATGCCTTGATGAGGGTATCTATCCTTCTGCTAGGGTCCAGTCTTCCATGGTAGATTAGGACATTTGAACCTGAAGTAACCCCGTGTTTCTCCCAGATTTTTTCATCGGCGGCTTCGGGTCTAAACTTGTTCATGTTTACACCCATCGGTGAAAGCACGAAGACCTTGCCCTCTATCTTGCCCACGATGTTCTCTGCGTTTGTAAAAACGGCATCATACCCCCCTGCATCGATCACCTGGAGAGGTTTACTGATCATGTGGATTAACGTCGATTGTATAGCACCTGATCTGGTGTGATACACCCATTTTCCTTTAGGTGAACCATATCTCAGCGCTCTACATCCTGCGTAGCTGAATACATGAACTATGCATGGATGCTGGTTCTTCTGGTTTCTATTATACAGTTTTCTAGCTTGATTGGTGAACCGGATGTTTTCGAGAGACATTTTTTTGAGTGTTTTGACGGGTACACGGTGTACGTGCACTTCATTTCGATCCTCCTCAAGGTCTTCGTTTCCCCTTGTTGCGCAGATCACGGCGACTTTATCAAATTTTTTTCCAGCGTGTTCTATGTACTCGCATACGACACCATTTTTTGGGTATTCCTCGAAGGCTATGAAGATTATCGCTGGCTCGGACATTCTATGCACCCATCCTAATGGATTCGAGTTCCTCGTAGACGCCGAACGCTTCCTCCGTCACTAACTCCCTGTATTTTTCCGGCAGTTCCTGTCTCCATTTATCGCTATAATAGATTGTTCTATAGCCTTTGATATCCTCCTTTATTTTATTGTTTTTCTTCCGGTTTCTTATGGCAAGATGCTTTTTATATAATTCATCATCCCTCTCGTAAAGATGTATTCTAGTGGAGTTATTCCCATACAATATATGATGTTGTTTCTCCCAGAAGTTTTCTTTACCCTCAAAATATTTTATCCCTGTTTCTTTACACAAAGTCCTGAGTGTTTCACCCGGTCTTCTAATCAGGTCCTCAAATGAAACAGGTATGCAATCAAAGCAGCTGATGAAACGCTTGTAATATCTACTCCATCTCTCTATGTCCGTAACTTCCCCGTTTTTCAGTAGTACCTCCAGACGCCCAATCATTCCTCTGTAACTGTTTATTGGGTATCCTCTCTTATAGTTCGAGAAGAGATAGTTCAAAGGGTGTTTGTAAACTAAAACAAATTTCTGGTCAAACCGGTTTTCTGTATAACTTTTTTGATCTTTTATCCAGTCAATATTCTTCGAAGAGTCTATTATCGTATGATTATTGTGGCTTTCACACAGATAATCGTACAGCTCATTTTCTCCTTTCTTCTTCGCCTCCTTCCAGATGCTGCACTCTGGATTTCCGCAGCTGCAGTCTATCGACAGATGGCTCCGCTTCCTAGGGCGAAAATAGGCTTTTACTTCTCCCGTCGAGAAACAACCCTCTCCGTTTCCAAGCATCAAGTCAAGTAGGGTGGACCCCGAAAACCTCGCTGAACCTATGAAAACAACTTTATGATCCAACCTAATGATGCCCTCTTTGGGGAAGACTGGTTTCCCATGTAATATCAGACTGTATGTAGCTCTCTTCTATATCCAAATTCAATATTATCCTTCGATTATCCTCTGGACTATAGCAGTGGGACTCGTAATGGACATTGAATCTTTGCTTCGTAAGATCGTCTCCAATGAGGCAGTTGTAGGCATCGTGGGTCTGGGATACGTTGGATTGCCTTTATCTCTCGCCTTCTCAAAAAAATTTCAAGTCATTGGATACGACAAGAGCCCTCATGTGATTGATAGTCTTTCAAAGGGTAGATCGACGATATTAGAAATTCCAGACGAGTCCATAAAGCAGGTCATCAATAAATCCTTCAAGCCGACTCTGGACCCAGCTGATTTAGCATCCTGCGACTTCAAAATAATCTGTGTCCCGACTCCTTTGAAAGAGGACAAAGAGCCAGATCTGAGTTACATCCGCAGTGCTTCTATAACCGTCGCCCAGACGCTGCACAAGGGACAGTATGTAATCCTTGAAAGCACGTCGTACCCGGGCACGACGAGGGACGTCATGACCCCCATACTTGAGACAACCAGTCTACGCGCCGGAATGGATTTCGGTGTCGCCTTCTCCCCAGAGAGGATCGATCCCGGAAATAAGCAATTCACGGTCGAGACGATACCCAAGATAGTGGGGGGGATCAACGAGCCCTGCACCGAGCTCGCCGTGAAGCTCTACGAGCAAATAATCGACAAGGTCGTACCTGTGAGTAACCCGGAGACGGCTGAAGCGGCGAAGATGATGGAAAACATATTCAGAAACGTAAACATCGCACTCGTCAACGAGCTTTCAATAATATTCTCCAAGATGGGAATCGATACCTGGGAAGTCATAAAAGCAGCGTCAACAAAGCCTTACGGCTACATGCCTTTCAGCCCTGGGCCAGGTGTTGGAGGTCATTGCATTCCGCTGGACCCGTATTACATGTCGTACATCTCAAAGAGGTATGGATTCATCCCCCGGTTCATCGAACTCTCAGGAAACATAAACGACTTCATGAGAGTATACGCAATTAACCTGGTGGAGCAGGGACTTCGACGAGTAGGGCAGCGCCTCTTTCGCTCAGAGGTCGCCGTACTGGGTTTAGCTTATAAAAGAAACATCGATGACCCGCGTGAGTCGCCTTCACTCAAGGTGATCGAGGAGCTCACCGCAAACGGAGTCATCGTACGCGCTTACGACCCTTATATAAATAAGGTTCACGTGAGAGACAAAGTGATAGAATCTGCACCGAGTATAGGTGAGGCCCTCAGTGGGGCAGACTGCGCGTTATTCATGGTCGATCATGATTTCTTTAAAAACATCTCGTTGGCTGATTACGCCGGAACCATGCGAAACCCTGTAATCATAGACTGTAAAAACATATTCGAAACCCCCCCGGACAACATCCTTTACTTGGGCATCGGTAAAGCAAACAAACTAGGTGAAACAACAGTAACTCAGGTAGAAAGCGAATCGAGTATGGAGAAATGGATAACCGGTTTAAAGACAATAAACTAAACCAACTCCCAGCTACTTGAATACCCTATCATCTACATTGACATATAAACAGTGATGAAGTGAAAGAAGGCCTCCAACTCCGCCCGGTTCATCGCCCAGCATAAAGCGGTAAAAAATCCTAGATTACTAATAAATAAAATATTTTATTATTAAATGAAACCTCTAATGGCTCAAACATAAAGGTATGCTAAATGCAGATCAAAAAAACAGATTTAATCGATTTTCTGATTTTGACATCACCTTTATGCCCATTATTTCTAGACGGATCATCCCATTGGGTCCTGTTTAGTTTCATCAGGTTCCTTTTAGCCGCCACCGTTCCAGGATACTACGCATCAATTTATTTCCACAAGAAACATGACTTGAGTCTGGACGAGTTTCTCGTCGTCGACGTAGTATTCAGCTCTCTGTTAACTATGTTCAGCTATACTTTTCTAACCGTGTTTTCGTCCAACGTCACGTATCGCCATGCATGGATCTCGGTATTCACACTGTCCGCGTTATCATACTTGATGCTGAAAATATTTGACAAGGCCCCCGCCTCCCCAATAAAGACGGAGACACGTCCACTTATCGCGGCGTGGTACTGCGTGCTGTCTGCGATATACGTAGTA
>Ga0209635_10005423_pt1 | contig 10049 bp, 9 predicted proteins | sample DeeMarSWOR230_32_FD_187463 | JGI IMG/M metagenome (GOLD analysis project Ga0209635, IMG submission 187463) | Marine sediment microbial communities from White Oak River estuary, North Carolina - WOR-2-30_32 (SPAdes) (version 2) | ecosystem: Environmental > Aquatic > Marine > Intertidal zone >...
CTTTTGAGGGATGGTATCAAAGGACTCCCAGACACTTCCTCTTCTCGGTTAAGGGAAGCCGGTTCATCACCCATATCAAGCGACTTAAGGATTGCCGAGAACCCCTGGAGGCCTTTTTCAACCATGCCCAGGGGCTGAGGGAGAAGTTGAGCGTAATACTTTGGCAACTTCCTCCCAAATTCACATTAAACCTCGAGAGGTTACAGGAATTCTGTAGTCTCCTGAGAGCCATTTCCGCTTCAAACCCCGTTCGACAGGTCTTCGAATTCAGGGATAAGAGCTGGTTCTGTCCGGAACTTTATGGGCTTCTGGAGGAGCACAATTTTTGCCTTTGCCTGGCACATTCATCAGTACTTCCCTCTGTGGCGATGACGACGGCCGATTTCGTCTACATTCGATTTCACGGAGGCGAATCCCTTTATGGATCCAACTATTCCGAGGGGGAACTTCGAGACTGGTCGAAAAGAATTGGGGAATGGCTGAAAGAAGACCTGGACGTCTATGGCTATTTCAACAACGATGCCTTCGGATTTGCCGTTAAAAATGCCTCGGCATTGAAGGAACAGTTATGCTCGATTTCGCCTTCTTTGGGTAGGGAGAAGTGATGGATCGCAGGAGTCTTGGAATAGTCGCGGGAAGATCACATTGAAGTGATTGATAGAGCCGGAGCTGGAATTTCGGTACTCCAGTATCCATACCTGGATCAAGAGAGCGGAATAATGGGTTTCTGACCGGATTTCCAGGGAAAGGGAGGGGTGTGTAATGGACAATACCGCAGAAAGGTTGGAGGAGGAGATTGACTTTCTGAAAAATTCGGAAATCTTTGGTGGGCTCTCCACAGAGGAACTCAAGATCATAGTGGATAGTGGGCGAATAGAAACCTATACGCCAGGCAGCACTATCTTCAAAATCGGGGATCCCTCCGATGCCATCTATGTGATCAAATCGGGGGTAGTGGAGATCTGCCGTGCAAAAGGAGATCGGGATAAGATGGCAGTGGTAGCCTACCTGGGGGAGAGCGATCCCATTGGCGAGATGGCTATCATGACCGGGTCTTCGAGAGCTTCCCTGGCTCGGGTACCTCAGAGGGCCGATATATTGAAGATCGAAGAGGGGACCTTTAAGGGCCTTTTGAATAAAATTCCGCAGTTATCCATTGGCCTGTTGGCGATTCTTTCGAAGCGTCTGGAGGATGGGCTAAGAAAGCAACGGGTAGCAGCTCGCTATCAACACCTTTCGGGAAATTTGGAATATTTCGATCTTCCTACCATCATTCAAGCATTGGCGACTTCCGAGAGGACGGGGACTTTTACCATCACCGACCAGTTGGAACAAGTCTTCGCAATGATCTATTTTGAAGCAGGTAAGGTACTATTCGCCAGATTGGGCCATTTGAGGGGGGAAGACGCCTTCTACCAACTGTTCCAATCTCCGGTCCAGGATGTCTTTACTTTCAAGGGTGGATTGCTCCCCGTGGAGCTAGAGGAGGAAGAGGAGATCGGCACGACAACGATGGGCCTCTTGATGGAGGCAGCACACCAGCAGGATGAATTGAAGGTATTGAAGGCCACGTATGCCGACCCCAACCGAGTCTTCCGCCCGCAACCGAAAAAACTTTCATGGGATGATGAGGAGACCAGGGATTTGGCCAAAGAAATTTGGGGGCGTTTGCATCGAGGCGAAACGATCAACCAGATAGTGAAGGAAATCCCTGCCTGCGAATATCGTATCTACAAGGTATTGTCCGTAATGAATGAGCAGGAATTGGCGGTATGAGGGTTGGTTGGAGGGACCCTATCAAGGAAATATTCCAGCAGCGATTATCGAGGTTTTCATTGTCTGGGGAGATTATCGTCATTTCCTTAACGGGAGCGGGACTGAAGGTCGCGAAGAAGATGATGGTTCTCGGGATAAGCTGAAGAGGGTGAAAGGTGGGGATACGTTTAAACTCCCTGCCGGATTACGAGTCGTTGTCCAGGATAGATCGTTTCCGCCTCTCGAATTCCATTTAATTTTACGAGCTGGGAGATGCTGATATTATATCGCCGTGCGATCTTGGTAAGGTTATCCCCTTTTCTCACCACATAGATAGCGGGCGTAGGATTAGTGCGGGCCACTTTCTGGAAATTTTCCTCGAAGGCATAGCTTTTCCCCTTTGGAATTTTAATCTGATAGTGACCCCGGGGGAGATAGAGCCCACGGATTTGCGGGTTGAGTTCCTTTATGACCCTGAGATAGCTTTCAGAGGCTTGAGCGATGACTTTGAGGGAAGTGGTTCTTTTGATTTTGAGATCGACGATATCATGGGAAATCGGTTCATAGTACTGATCTTTTTCCAAGGAGAATCCGAATTTTTCCGGCCTTGATAGGATTAGTTTTGCTGCGATGGCTCGAAACAGGTATCGTTCCGTTTCATTGGGAAGCTCCAGGTAGTAATAGTCGTTGATTATTTGCCCTTTCATCTCTGATCGAATTCGGGTAATCCCAAGGTTATATGCCGCCACGCTCAATGTCCAATTATCAAAGGATTGCTTTAACCTTTTAAGGTACTGTATGGCTGCGTCCGTCGATTTATAAAAATCATACCGTTCATCTATTACACCATTGACTTGGAGACCCATCTTCCTTGCCGTGGATTTCATGAATTGCCACGGACCTGCCGCCCCAACGGGGGAGCAAACATCCTGGATGAGATCACTTTCAATCACCGCCAAATACTTGAGGTCCTCGGGTAATCCCTCTTCCCTCAATCTTTTCTCAATGTAGGGAAAATATCGGTTAGATCGCTTGAGCCAAAGCATGACCTGGGGGGTATTTCCAATGGCGAGCAAGAATTCTTTGTCCAGTCGCTCCCAAACGTTTCTTTTCTCCAAGGGGACCCTCTCGTTGCAAAAGGCTATCTCATCGGGCAATCGATAGGTTAAGGGGGACCGGTGGGTGATGATTTTTACCCGTTCTATTTTAGTCAACTGAGTAGGGGCCTTATTGGGTGAGAAGACAAAGAAACAGATCAGCCCTCCAAGGAGGAAAAAAAGGGCATAATAGATGTAATCCTTCATGTCTTAGCTCCTTTCCGAGATGTCAGGTATGCCCAGTAGTTGCTATATTTCCTTATGACTCGTAGGATAGCAAATTTTATTCCAACAGGATTCTTCAGGAGGGCCTTTCCATTGAGGGGAATACCGAAGAAATAGCATTTGAAGGATAAAGGGGGATTTGGTTTTTTTGAAAAATTTTCAGCTTTTGACAAAAATTGACACAAAATGACATGGATTCGAGTTTTTAGAGGGGATCAAAAAATATTCCAGTTTAAGCAGGTCTCCATCCCGATTACCCATAATTTCCTGCAATTTTACCCGTGTTTTCGAGAAATCCAAGAAGGCCCCGGTTAAAAATCTGGAGTTTCCTAGGTTTTATGGAGGATACTTTTATATCCTATTGATTATTTGTTGAATTCTAATTTCCTTAAGTGAAAACCCTCGTCCTTTCGCTTTAGTGCTTTCGAAGTGACCCTTTCGGGGTTCGCAGGTGGGGAATACCTACCCCTTCCAGCCTCTAAAGGGCTGGCTTTCCCCTTTCCTTCGGCTACGCTCAGGACAAGCTCTGCTCACCCTCGATGGGTGCCCCACCTCATCAGCAATTTACGCTTAAGGACAACGGTTTTCTCTAAAAATTAAGGAAACTCCAGTTAAAACCCCTTGACTCGGTAAACAACCATGATAGATTGGAAGGGATTTTTTTGTGTGGGCGAACTCCGAATCCCATAGGTTTTCCTTAGAGGTTTCGCAGCGGGATGGAGAAGCTTTATTCGGCTCAGGACATAGTGAGGTTATTCGGATTCACAGCGGGGCGAATCCGTTATTGGGATAAGATTGGATTTTTGACTCCAACCGTCAAAATTGGCGCAAGGAACTATTATACCTCTCAAGATCTTATCGGATTTAGATCCGTCAGAGGGCTTTTAGATGCGGGTCTGTCATTTTCGAAGGTGAGAAGGAACGTTATCGACGTGAAGAAGATCTCCCCCAGAGTGATGAAACCCCTTTCCAAGCTTCTCATCCATAGAGACGGAAAGGAAAGTTTCTTCGATTTGGGGATCATTCGTTTCAATTCCAGGGGGCAATCCCTCATTGGGTTTTCCCAAAGGGACTTTGAGAGAGGGATGAAATCCGACAAAAGGCAAATCGATCCGGATTTCAAACCCGAGCACGAAAAAAGGGGAACCGCTCTGGGAAACCCACGGGGAATACAAGGATCGATCAAACCCAAGAACCCTTAGATCGCCCGCCCGCGGAGCCATGGGAAGGCCGAAGGTCAAAATTCGGGGCATTTATGCCACAGGCCTCACGAAACTTCTCCTGAACTCTCAGTGCTCCATCGTACATCCCTCCCCAGAGATATTATCTCGATTCGGAATCAAAGAATCAGGTTCACTCATACATCCCTCCCCAGAGGTATTATCTCGATTCGGAATCAAAGAATCGGGTTCACTCACCGTAGATGTCTCCATAATAGATAGATCGGACAGGCAGGGGGTAATCCTTGAAGGGGATCCTGAGCAGGCAGGGGAGGTTATGGATGTATTGAGAAATGCCCTGTTCGATGTGGTGTCAAGAAGGGTTACTCCCCCCGAAAATAAGGATACCGCTATCTATGATGTAGAATTTCCCTTTCTGTCCAAGGCTTCGCTGGATCGAATGAGGGGGGAGGTCGTTCCTACTATGGAGGGACACCACCGGTTTCGAATCATCTCCTCGGAGTACGTTGATCTCGTTGAAAGAGAGATTGAGAAGTTCCCCTTTAAGATGAAAAAGATGGAAGAGGTCGTGAAAAAGAGGTTGATCCTCGATACCTTGGAGAGGGGGAAGGGTCTGAAGATCGAACACGTCAAGCCAGAGGGGAAGCTCATTCAACTGCAGGAAGGGGAGATTACATTCATCTCGGGGGATAAGGGGGAGATGGTTATCCGCCGCCCCCTTAAGGGGGGAAGATATGACGGGTTGGGCATGGTCATCGATAGGGGGGATTATGCTGTCACGCGCATTAGGGAGGGCGATTGGTTGGTCAAACACTCCTATTATTCAGCAGAAGGAGGTTTAAAGGGGGAGTATTGGAATATTAATACCCCCGTGGAGTTCTATCCTGAAAGAGTTCGATATGTCGACCTTCATATAGATGTAGTCCTGAAAAGGGAAGAGAGACCTCATATAATCGACAGGGATCAGATGGAACACCTCGTTGAAAAGGGCTACATTAAGGGGGACTTGGCATTCAAAGCACTCCAGGTGGCCGAAGCCCTCATGCTATCCCCAAGTCCTGATGGGTAAGGACCGAGCGTTACGTTCTCTCTTTACAAATGGCCTTTTTTCGACTATCTTCGTCATATCCAAGTAGAAGGAGGTTTCTCCTATGGCCCTATCCGTAAATAATAAGAGGTGGTGTCTTGTCAGAGCTATTGAGATTACAAAGGAATTCGGAAGAGGAGGAACTGACAAAACATCTGTTCGTATTTTGAAGGATACCTATAAGGTATTAAAGGATCTCCTGCACGAGGTGAACCAGGAAGAGATGGTGCAAGGGACCGAGGAATTCGGGGAACAGTAGGCCTCCTTATGAAACCTCTACCTTGATGTGCCGCTCCTTTATCTCCAGGAAAGGAACCGCTATTTTCAAGAGCCCATTTTTATATTTGGCCGTGGCCTTTCCGGGATCAACGGGGCAACACGTGGCATAGTTTGCCACATAGATGAAATTTTCCCTGGGAGCGCTTAAATAGAAGCTGTCATCATGAATTTTGAGGTCGATATCATTTTTCTCAACACCAGGAAGATCAACTTCGATGTCCAGTTTTTCATGTTTCTCGTCTGCGTATGCCCGGATAGTCGGGCTGATTTTGATTTTCTCCTCATTACTCATTTTCCCTACCTCCTTACGAAAAGGTGAATTTCCTCCCTCTCTTTTTTACCCTGCTCCCCCTCTCCTTCAGCTCATCCTCGAAGGCCTGATAGGTATCCTGAACCCCCTCTGGGTAAGCCCCAAACCTCGTGTTGAAAGGCTCCACCTTTTCACATACTATATCCAAGAGGGGTCGGCAATTCAAGTCATCAATTGGCTAGCTCAACCACCGCTCGAGTATATCTTGGGACATTTCCGTTTGCCGGCCACAGGGCCCCATGAGGTTGGATGAGCCACCATCGTAAGACCATATGGACCATCTGTTTTGCGGATTTTCAGAAATGATCGGGGTATTTCCGTTTATCTGCTTTTGATGCCCGCTTCAGGTATTGGAATCCGCTTTTTGATCCACCAAGCCGCTCGTGACGTCCAACAGAGCATCCTTCCCCAGAAGGGTGAGCTCGTCTTGCGGGCGTTAGGGTTGATGAAACAGAGATGCCGGCACTTGAATCGTTGAATCCGATGGGCGAAGGAGTCGCCTTCGGAGGTGGTTTTCTCAAAATAGTCGGGAATCGTATACCCCAATGGGGCGAAGGGGTCGCCGCCCTCATCAGCGTGATGGTGCACGTAATCCTCGAAGCGCTGCAAGGGGGACTCGATTCCATAGGCATCGGGGTCCGTATGCCACGGTGCACCCGGCTCCATCTCCACGGAGAATGCCCGGATTGCCCTTACATTGGGAAATCGTTTGACTCTCTTGATCAAATCCAGGGTGTCCCGGAGATCCCGCTCTTTCTCCCGGGCCACACCGTACGTGAAGAAGAGATCGGCATTAACCCCCTCCCCCCGCATTAAATCCAGGGTTTTCATCAGTTGTCCATTGGTGTAAAAATACCCCTTATTGGCCCTTCTCACACTCTCGGATCCCACCTCTGGGGACAGCGCCATGAGCGATTTGGTCCCGGGAAAGGTCTTGGCGAATTCCCGTATCAATTCCGCTGTGGGCAATCCGAAGGATTCGTAGAAGCATTCCACCGGTAAACCCTTGGCCCGTATTTTGGAGAAGAGGTCAAGGTAATAGTCGGGTTTTTGGGGAAAGGGATCGAAACAGACGTGCATGGTCTCATATCCATAGGAGAGGGCTTCCTCTATCGATTGGAGGACCTTTTCGGGGTTTCGGAAGATTACGCGGTGCCTACCCGAAATCCTCTCTTGGGATGAAAGGCTCCCGGCACACCAGGTACAATTTACCGGGCATCCCCTGCCCACCGCTAGGTCGAACATGGGGGATTTAGGGGAGTACATCCAGAAGTTCTTTTCCCTCGATACCCCCTTGACGTAAAAGGGGAGCCCCATGTAACGAATATAGGTGCGGTGATTCTTCAGAAGATTGAAGTGGGTGAAGTTGAGGTCATCCAGGATTCCCTGTGATGCGACATAGCTCAGGGGGTTTATGACAACCTCGGATCCCCTTCTCCAGCTGAGATTGGGAATGTGGCCGAAGTCCCTTTGCCCCTCGCGAAGGGACTCCATGAGGGCCCGGGTCGGGATTTCCCCCTCGCCACGAATGATGGCGTCAATGGCGTCATAACTCGCCAATACCTCCTGATGATAAAAGCTTGCCGTCATCCCGCCCAGGAGGAGAAAGATTCCCGGAAAGGCCTTTTTGATTTGTCCGGCCGTTTGGATAACATCGTAAGACTGGTGATGCCAGTGAAGGTCCATGGCCACAACCGGTGGCCTCACTTCATCGAGGTAATCCAGGAGGGAAAATGCCTTGTCCTCGACCCATTCCACTCCCAGGTGGATGATGCGTGAGGGAAACCCATTTCGACAGAGGAGATCACAGAGGGCAAACATCCCCATGGGGATGAGATTAACAAACATGTGATCATCGATGGGTTTGTAGTGGTTATTGAGCTTGGGGCAGTGAATGAATAGGCAATCGATTCCCTGGCTCATATCACGTTTTTCCTGAGGGTTTCTTCATTTTACCCTTCATTCAGTTGGGATTCAATGGATAACGGAAAGGGATTGGGACACGATATCGATGTTGTCGATTGTACAATGACTCCAAATTTCCCGCCCCCACTTACAGCCCTCTCAAAACCCTCTGAAGGGCAGCGGTATATCCATGATGCCTTCTTACCACCTGGTTACATGGGTCAATTGAGAGTGATGGTAAAGGAAAAAGCCAAATTAATTTGTCCGATACGTAAGGGAGGGTTTTAATCCGTCTAACATTGGTTGACAATAGACCTGAATGTTTCTATAGATGAGGCAATGGATGCAATGAGGGAAAAAAGAATATGGTGCGAGGACAAATACAATAGTGGGTTGTTTAGGTATAGTGGGTTGTTTATGTATAGTGGGTTGTTTATGTTTTGCACCTTGTTTGGACTATATTTGATCAACGCAGTATTAATAATAAATCACGAAATTGACTCCGCTTATTAAAAGGAATGGGAGTTATTTAAGCTGCCAGGGGACGTTAATGGATTTCTTATAATACATTTCCCCGTATTGTTTTTTATTTTGTATGGATTGATTTTAGTATATAAACAATCTTTCCCAGGTTTGATATTTTCATTACTTTTATGTTTCGGTGGTATTTTTGCTTTTGCAATCCATACATATTTTATCAAAAAAGGTCGAAGTGAGTTTAATAAACCCATGTCGAAGTTGATACTCTTAACGATGGTAATTGTATCTATAATCCAATTAGTTGCTACTGTTTATTTGATTATCGCATAACCAACACATGGAACTGATGACTTCATACGGGGGGAGGTATTGATTTCAGTCGTTTTGCATCCCCTTTTCCCTTTGGGTTTTTCAGTTTTACTTCGCCACAGCACACCTGTGCGTTAACTTTCGGACGGAATTGCAATAGAGGAAGACAACATATGATAATCCTGAAAGATTCACGAGCAATAAAAGCGACACCAGAATTCGATCCTTCTATCAATGCATTCCTAACAAATCGCTCTTCCTGACAACTTGATAGTTACAGGTGAACTCATCGTTAGGGGTTGTTATGAAAGTCGAAAAATGTGAGTTGACGAATGGGATAATTACCGTCCGGCCTCACCGATCAAGCGACGTTCGGCCTTGCTTTGAAGCAGTCATAGAGTCAATTAATGAACTTTCTCCGTGGATGTGGTGGTGCCATGGCGCATATTCCCTTGAAGAAACGAAGACATGGATCGAGTCACGTCCCGATGCATGGGAGAATGGGATTGAGTTCTCCTTTGCTATAATAGATTCTAAAGACGGGTATTTTTTGGGGGGCTGCGGACTGAATCATATTAATCCTACGGATAGAGTTGCGAATCTTGGATACTGGGTGAGGACTAAGCGATCCAGACAAGGTGTAGCAAGCGCAGCAACATTGCTTGTGGCCCAATTTGCATTCAATGAGCTCAGGTTAAATCGAGTGGAGATGGTAGTTGCAACGGAAAACAAAGCCAGCCAACGTGTAGCGGAAAAAGTTGGAGCTCTCCGCGAAGGAGTATTGAGAAAACGAATCACTGTCCGCGATCATATCTATGACGCATTTATGTTTTCACTCATTGCGGATGATCTGGGTGGGAACCCGGAAAATGCAGACAACACCTAACATTTCGCTTGAGACAAATGCGTCAAACCGTGCCGCTGATCCCGTGTGTGTGCCGTGAATGGCACAGACCGATTAGGCAGCCTCACCCATAGTCATGAGAAGAGGAAGATAGAGAGATATGAGCGCACGAGAGAAGGTCTTCGAAGCATATTCGTACCGGACAAGCTCCCGTTTCGGGAGCCGCGTTAAGGTATCGATAGATGAAGGAATGGTTGCGGTCACCGGCCCACGGGTGGGGGTATTGATCTATCGACTTTGGATAGTGGTTCAAGTGATCGTCTTCTGGCTGATCGTTCCAGCCCTGCTGGCGGCAGCAGGACTGTGGGATTGGCGTTATCTGATTCTGGCACTGGTGCTGGCAGTAATACATTGGGCTGTCGGGACTTTCGGAGCGGTGTCCCTCTGGGAATTGGCGAATGTAAACGCCTTTTCAGAAGGTACAATGGGCACGACCGTCGAGTTCCCGGTGAGTGCCGTCAAGGGGGTGAAGATCGGTCGTGGGTGGGCTCGGAACGGTTTGTGGTTGGTGATCCCA
>Ga0209635_10005424_pt1 | contig 10049 bp, 8 predicted proteins | sample DeeMarSWOR230_32_FD_187463 | JGI IMG/M metagenome (GOLD analysis project Ga0209635, IMG submission 187463) | Marine sediment microbial communities from White Oak River estuary, North Carolina - WOR-2-30_32 (SPAdes) (version 2) | ecosystem: Environmental > Aquatic > Marine > Intertidal zone >...
CTGAAGCTTGCTTCGGAGCGCAAGCGCAAAGGCTTCGGTGGGTCATCCGCCGGTGAGCGAAATCCGCCGAAGCAGGATATATTGATCGTTGGAATAGCATATTCCGCATTACCACATTCCTCCACGACCAAGGCCGTCCCTGCACCCCGAAGTGTATGCCTGGCGTTTCTGCACGCAGGGGTGGTCTCCTGCGTAGGCGGATGAATTCCATTTTAATGGTGGTCATTGCTAGGTCCAACACGTCATCCAATGACAGGGCTCCCCCCTATTGAAACTGGAAAGACATCTGATGGCGACTGGCCAATTTGGAGGCAATGTCGCTCACACATTGGGCCGCTCTGGAGTGAGCGTTTTCCAAGACCAGCGGTCTCCTCCTCCGGACTGAGTAGCCCACATCCTGATCATAGACGACATAGCCCAGATAATGGAGTCGGATGCCGAAATATTTCTGGCAGGCACTTCGAATCGAAAACCCAATCTCAATATCCTTTCTTGACCGAACCTGGTTTAGAATGAGATTGGGCTGAAATGTCTCTACTTCACTTTCGATCTTCTTGGCTTCCTCCCTGTTGATTCGTCTCACCTCTCTGATCAGTTCATAGGGATTTTGAATGGCAATCTCATTCTTCCGATCCATTGCCCCGTCGATCAACATCTTCACCGGATGGGAGGAAACTGACTGCCGGAGCCTTCGATAGAAGGCACTTTTGAGAAACCGGTAGGTATTCTCGACCGAAGTGGGTTCTGGAGTCACCACAAGGATTCCCCCATCGGACATAAGAAAGAAATCCAAAATACTGATCGAATTTCCGCCTCCCAGATCAACCAGGAGGACATCCCCTTCCAAATGTTGAATGGAGCGCAACAACTTTCTCTTCTGAACATTTTTCGAATCCATGGCATTGAGGAGATCCTGGGCCCCGGTCAGGAGGAGAAGGTTCGGAATCTCAGTGGGAATGAGCACCTCGTGGAGGTATTTGACCCGCTTCTTAATGAAATCGGAAAGCGTGTGGGCAGGAGGAGAGAGCCCCAAGAACGTATGGAGGTTGGCACCTCCTAAATCGGCATCGACCAGAATAACCCGGGAACCCAATTTCGAGAGACAGATCCCCATATTCGCGGTGATGAAACTCTTTCCGCTCCCTCCCTTACCACCGCCAATGGTCCAGATTGTCTTTGAATCTTTGGTCTGACCCTGACTCATCTTTTTCAGCTACCTGGGGTTCGTTCCCTGAACACACTGTGAATGCTGGCGTGATCGCCTGCAGCAGGCAGGCCGATCACAGCCTACGAAAATGATCAATCAGTCCCATACGCCCTCAATCGTTGTGTGGCAGTGACGGCATTCTCCCCTTACGACATCATTTTTTATTACCCGAAATCCCACTCTCTCAACAACCTTCCGTCCACAGGTTGGACAGAGGGTATCCTCCCCTTCCTCCCCAGGGATGTTACCACAATAAACATATCGAAGTCCTGCTCTGATCCCGATCTCCCTAGCCCGATGAAGCGTGGAGGGTGGCGTTCTGGGAAGTTTTACCATCTTATAGGTAGGATAAAAAGCAGAAATATGCCAAGGGACTTCCGGTCCCAGAGAGAAAATGAATTTGGCAATCTCTTCAAACTCTCCGTCCGAGTCGTTCAAGGTTGGAATGACAAGGGTTGTGATCTCCACCCAGATTCCCATCTCTCGCATCAACCTGAGATTCTCTAAAACGGGCTTCAATTTTGCACTGCAAATTTCCTTATAAAATTTCTCCTGAAAACTCTTTAGATCAACATTGGCCGCGTGCAAATAGGGATGAATCATCTGAAGGGCTTCCTCGGTCATGTAGCCGTTCGTGACGAAGATATTCTTTATCCCTTCCTGGCTCGCCAGGGCAGCGCTCTCATAGGCAAATTCAAAATAGATAGTAGGTTCGGTATAGGTATAGGAGATCGACCGGCATCCATATTCCTTGGCCAACGAAACGATCTTAGAAGGGGAAACAGCCGAACCTTCAATCCGGCCTTGGTCTAAGGGCATCTGTGATATATCATGATTCTGGCACTGGAGACACCGGAAGTTACAACCCACCGTAGCAAGGGAGAAGGAGGTAGACCCTGGAAGGAGGTGAAAGATGGGCTTTTTTTCAATAGGATCCACGTTGAGGGAGATGGCTCGGCCAAAGACGAGGGAGTAGAGCTTTCCCTCCCGGTTCTCCCTGACGCCGCAGAGTCCTCTTTTGGAAGGAGATACGACGCATCGGTGATTACAGAGATAGCATTGGACCTTTCCTCCTTCCAGAGGCTTGTAAAGCATGGCTTCTTTCATACCCTACTCCGGTTTCTCCACGGGAGAATGCATCCTCACTGGTAACCCTGAGGTCCGGCTACAAAGATGATATCGAACGGGGCGAGGATGAGCCTGCCTGCTGCAGGCAGAGATATTTTTCATCAGCCTACTAGAGATCAAAGTGCGGAAGTTGCTGAAGGACATATTCTCGTATCGCTTGTGGTTTGGGAAGGCCCCACAGGATCTTATTATCTTGAACGAAAGGAAGGAGTATTTCTTTGGTTCGACCCCCACAGGGGCATCGACTCGTCGCTAGGCTGGAGCGGTTCTGCTTCTTTTTGAAAGGAATCATCCTGTCTCGAAAACATTTGGTACATCGAAGGACGCTTTTTGACCCGGACATCTTTCCTCGTTTCGCCAGTGGCTTCCCATCGATCTCAATGATGTCCATGGCAAAGTCAATCACCCGGGCATTGGTAATTGAAGTCCCCACTCCATATGCATCTACCAGGGGATTGAGTGCTAAGATTCGTTTCTCATCCAATCCGCCACTGACAAAGATTTTAACATGATCAAATCCCCTTAAATCCAATTCCCAGCGAATCTCCTCAATGATCTTTTGAAAGTCTCCTCGCCGTGAACTCGGGGTATCCAGCCTCACGGCAAAAAGTTTCTTGCCGAGAACCTCGGCAACTCGAATGGCCTCGATCTTCTCGTCATTGAACGTATCGATGAGGGAGACGAGGTTGACTTTCTGCCCAATGACCTCTTCAAAAGCCTTGGTGGCCTCCACGGTGTCACCCATGAGGAGGATTAAAGCATGGGGCATGGTCCCTGTAGGTTTTTCACCGATCATCTCAGCACTCTTCACCACCGATACCCCGTCACAGCCACCAATGAAGGCATTTCGCTCCACCATGGGGGCAATTACAGGATGGATTCGCCTTGCACCAAAGCTGATGACCCTCCTGTCTCCAGCTGCCTTTTTACAGAGGGCAGCCTTGGTGGCCACACCCGAGGCCTGGCAGAGCAGACCCAAAAGAGAGGTTTCGTAAAGCCCAAAATCGCTATACATTCCTTCAATTTCCATGACGGGTTCATAAGCACGAAAGAGCGTTCCTTCCTTCATCGCCCTAACCCTGACCTTCAAGTCCTTAAGCAGATCGGCCACTTCCTCAATACCAGCCAGCACTCCCCACCCATAATCTTCTGGAAAACGTTTAGCAATAAATTCGGCTTTCACCCATTTGTCAATCTTTTTAGACTTGAGGACTTGCATGGTCCTCACAAAGTAGACATCTGTCATCTTTCCATCTCTAATGTCTTTGGGATCGGCGATGTGAAACATTCTCCTCCTCGTCAAGATGAAATTTGAATTTATATAACAGAAATTTGTCTACCCTGTCTATAAAAATATTCCCCTTTCATGGCGGTTACCTCTTCCTTCTGGCTGGCAGTTTCGTCTCCTTTTCGAATAACTAAATAAGTCTTTAAAAATTTTATGTGAGAGACAAAAATTTGTCATCACTTCTCGCTCCCTCCAACGTGTTGATTTAGAAATCTTTATAAATTTCAATGAATTATAAACACGAGGGTTTCGTGGCATATTATTTGCTCTAAGTACTATGAAGTCTCTTTTTAAGGTAAGGGGTTAACATTTCTAAAAGAAAGAAGTCAACCTTAAGATGATGGACGGGGAGTTGGATATGGGAAAATCCAAGTCCAAGAAAAATGGGATCGTATTGACAACGTATGATCTCTGTCTAGCGTGTAAGAAAAAATGTAAAGCCAAGGGCCCACCGTGGCGAAGGCTTGAGTGTCCGTCATTTTCCTCCCCCGATCCCAAATTCAAGATTTACCGAATATTGGATATGACGGATCGCGAACTCCTCAAAAGGATAGCTTATGCCTAAAGATGTCATGATTCCGGAAGTCAGCCATCCCTATTATTTTTCCTTTTCATATCACCCAATCCCATCAGGAGGATCTATTTCTCTCCTTTTGGGAATTCTAAAAGTGGCTTTGAAAATTCTAATTCTACAGGTGAAGGTTCGATTACGCAGGTGAGACCGCAACCCGAAAATCCCTGCCTTTTAATGGTTGCGGCTACTTCTTACGCTCTCTCGATCTTAAAGAAAACAGGTCGAGCCCCATCACTGCAGCAGGAGTAGATCATTCCATCCTTCTTCATCCAGGGGTAGTTTCCGCCAAATCGCAGCCCTGTGACAGCCGGGTAGATATCATGCCAGGCCCAGGTGCAGAAGCCTGCGGGCATGGCTCCCGACTCTTCCACAATGAATTCCTTCCCTACGTCCAAGCGATCACAGTAAGCTGGAAAATCGTCTGTCACTTCCGAAAGGGCGTGACCGTAGATTTCCTTCGCGCTCAATTTCTTAATCACCGTGATTTTTAACGGATGCCGTTTCGCCATCTTTTCCTCCTTTCAAAAAGACTTCATTATTCCCGTTATTTATACCATAAATCATTCCTGCGAAAAGACGAACTCGTTTTCAATTCAAGAGACCTATAATACAATCACCCCAAAAAGTAAATGAAAAGCCCTCACAAATCAAGGCGCCTTAATATTTTGGTTGACAAATATTTGGGATGTAAGATGTAATTAGATATGACATTTCAAACTGAAGGCCAATCTTATATAAAGTTGTTCGGAGAGGAGGAAAATATGTTCAAGCGATCTCTACTTTGCTGTCTCGTGCTGCTTCTTATTTTAGCAGGCTTTACGAGTGATACCCTTGCCCAAGGGACGCCTTTTACCCATAAGGATGTTTCATTTACCCTTCCAGAAGGATGGATTTCACAGGATATTCCGGCCAATTTTGAAAAAGAGACCGTTGCATGGCTCAAGTCTGAGAAGATCGCAGGCGCGAGCATTTTGGTTTTTTGCTATAAAGGCTGGAGACAAAATTACAGAAGCGTTCGGATCGCCGGCTTGAAGACAATTGCTGCATCCTATCCCAAAGGACAGGAGATGCTCAAGAAGGCCACGAAGATAAGAACAGATACGGGTTTGACAGCAGTTTGGGAATACTGGAAAGGGGGAGTGGATGCCGGTGGTCAAACTGTTTTTCTCGAATCGCCTATGGGGATCTTCGAGAATAAGAGTGGGTGGATCCTCATGCTTGGGTTTACACCAGCTTCTTCGGGCCCTCAGCTTGAAGAGGATTTCATGAAGATTTTAAAGTCAGCCAAGTAAGTTACTAAAGTATTGCACTTTTTTAGACCCATAATCGTTCGAGATAACTATCGAGAATATTTTGTTTAAATTGAATTCTCATGGCTTTAAAAGCAACGGTTATGTTTTCCAACAAAATATGCCTTCGGACATGAAAGGCTAAAGACCGAATCGATAAATCCATGAAGGCACTTTGATCCCTTAGCCATTGGAGAATTTTCAAAAGGATGAGGATACAATAACTCAAGAGGGCTAAGGCCACATGACGCTGGATGGCTTGAGGATTTCGAACTTGATAATGTCCAAAGCCTAATCGTTGTTTTAGGTCTTTGATCATTTGTTCAATCTTCCAGCGTTTGGCGTAATATTTAACGATATCCAGGGCAGAGAGATGGAGATTGGTGGAAACAAGATAAGAGGTTTTCTTTCGTTTTTCTTTCACGACCACGACCGCTACTTTGCCTAAACCCTGGATGATGCCAACAAAACGGGCGATCTTAAGAGTTTTGTTCTTACCATAGACGAAGAGGGAAACCTCTCGATACGCAGAAGCGATGGTCGAGAGGGTAGTCACTTTCGTTTTCTTACCCTGGATCCAGAGGACAGAGGTGGATTTGAGTTGAGAGATCATATGGTAACCGTACGTTCGACAAACCTGAGCCAATTGCTTTGCCCAATACCAACTATCGGCCAGAAGATAGACTTTACAAGGGATAGGGAGTCGAAAGATTTGGAGCGTCTTTTTGACCATGGTAATCTTGGTCTGAAATGGACCCCATCTCCTCGTCCCCTTAGGATGATAGAGTTTGGCCCAGAGGGGCAGAAGAAAGTCCTTATAGAGCAAGGCAAAGAGGACCCATTGGTGACCAAAGACATAAGCCTTTTGAGCATGATCTCGATGCCAGGCACATCCGGGAATCTTTTTACCTGTCTTCTGAAGGATTGTGTCATCCACGATAAGAAAGAGCACCGAATGGGCTTTGATCCGCAAGGTATGGAAGAACTGCTCAAAGGCGATCTCAGCCACCTCCTCCATGGCCCAGATATTTTGTCCAAGGAATCGGGTGAAGCTGGAAAGAGACCGACGAAGAAATGAAAAGCTAAGGGACTGGACCATTGACGAGGTGTGGGCTTCTTTACCCAACTGGATAAAACCGATGACAAAGGAAGAGAATATTTTGAAGGAAGGTCTTGAAAAAGTCTCTGAGAAGCAGGATAATAGTTTTTTGATATCTTGTTTTGCATTTCGGTTGTTCATAGGCTGTTCTCCTTTCTGGGCTAAACTAAGTTGGCGCTTTTTTTAGCCTATTTTAGGATAACAGCCTTTTTTATGCACTCATTAAAAAGTGCAAGACTTTAGTATTTTAAAATGATCGACGACGGCCAATCTTCACGAAAGTCCACCGATCGACTCATCGGCCTGATGGTCTGGGCTTGGTTCCGGTTCCCGGTCAGGCCGAGGCCCCAAGGTTTACCTCAATGACGCTCCTTTACCCCGCCTCAAAACGTGGGGTTTGTGCCGCCGAATGGGTCAAATCAGAAGGGATACTGACGCGGAGTACGCTGCATGCTGATCCACCGGAGTTCAGTAAATTCCTCCAGCGCAGCGTGGCCGCCGAATCGACCCCACCCACTATCCTTCACGCCGCCAAAGGGCACCTGCGGCTCATCATGAACCGTCTGATCGTTTATGTGAACGATCCCTGATTCGATGCGTTCAGCGATGGCCAGACCTTTAGGGAAATCGCGGGTGAACACAGCAGCCGCAAGCCCATACATCGTGTCGTTTGCCACGGTCACGGCCTCCTCCTCGTCCAAAACCTCAATTACAGAGACCACGGGGCCGAATGTCTCTTCGCACGAAAAGGGTGTGCCGGGCTTTACGTTGGTCAACACAGTTGGATAGTAACAGGGTCCCTCAGATTTACCACCGCACAAGATCTTCGCTCCGTCCTTAACGGCTGCCTCAACGCTCTTCTTGACCTGGTTCAATTGCTGCTTGTTGACCAGGGGGCCAATGATCGTGTCAGGTTCTTTTGGATTGCCAACCTTGAAGGTAGAAACTTTTTTGACGAATTTCTCGGTGAATTCCTTCGCGATTGGCTTTTCGACAATGATCCGACGCGTGGACATACAGATTTGTCCCTGATGAAGAAACCCGCCGAACGCTGCAGCATTGACGGCACTGTCGACGTCGGCATCGCGCAGGACGATCATCGGATTCTGTCCGCCCAGCTCCAGGGCGACCCGCTTGAGATATCGCCCCGCTTTTTCTGCGAACTGACGACCCACGGCACTCGAACCGGTCAAGCTGATGCGCCGCACCTTCGGGTTTTCAATGAATTCGTCTCCAATCTCATCGCTTCTCCCAGGCCCGTTGGTGACGAGGTTCAAAACGCCTTTTGGGAAGCCGGCTTCGTGGAAGACCTCTGCAATCACGACACCCCCTGCCGCGGCCGATTCCGTCGAAGGCTTAAGAATCGCTGTGTTTCCGTAGGCCACAGGCAGACAGATAGAGCGAAGCGAAAGGATCAAAGGTGCATTCCAAGGTGCAATCCCTGCGACAACGCCCACCGGTTGGCGTACTGCCATATAGAAAGCACCGGGTAGGTCCGCGGGGATGACTTCACCGTTCACCTGGTGCACCTGTGCGGCCGCTTCGCGCAGTAAACCCGGGGTAAACATAGTCTGGAACATCGCAAAGCCAAAGGTGCAGCCGGTCTCATCGGCGAGAATGGTAACAATCTCGTCCCGTTTCTTTTCGAGTATATCGGCAGCTTTTAAGAACAATGCTTGGCGCTCGACCGGGAGCGTATGGGACCATGCCGGAAACGCCGCTACTGCGGCTTTGACGGCACGTTTGGCGTCAGCCCGTTTTCCCGATGCCACTCGCCCAAAAACGTCGCCTGTGTAGGGGTTGAGATCGTCGTAGACCTCGCCATCAAGGGCTCCAACCCACTCACCGTTAATGTACATCTTATACTCTTTCGCGCCCATTTTTATTTGTCCTCCTTTCAGAAAAATCTTTGTCAAGGCATTTACTTGTCAAGAATATAAACGACGCCCCGATCTCCATCCACCCTTACCCTCTGACCGGTTTTAATCTTTGCGGTGGCTTCCAAACAACCTGCGACACAGGGAATGCCATTCTCACGAGCCATGATCACGGGGTGGGAGAGGGCACCTCCACCATCCGTAATCAGGCCTTTGATGATACTGAAGGCAACGGCCCAGGCCGTAGACGTTCCGGGAGCGACCAGAATCTCTCCTGGCTTTATTTCTGCATATTTATCCGCCCCCATGATGACCCGGGCGATCCCCTCTGCGATTTCGGGAGCAGGGGTTCAGAAGAAAATCGCGTCAGCGGTCTTTTCTTGTCATCTGTCTTGTTCATAAAGGTTTAGAAACAGATTGACCGCTTGTTCTGCAAATTCCCGTGTGTTCAGGTGAAGGTCAAGCTCAACGATAGGGATCTTCGGATTAAGTTGGGCCTTTAGTTCGCTTAGAAATGTTTTATCAGCCTCCGGGTCATAGAGAGGCATTCCCTCCTGATCCAGGGATGACCAGCCTTTTAGCGGAAATAAAAATGTCACGGGGCCTTTAGATTTATTTAATTTTCGGGCCACTTCTTTGGCAATCTCTTTCAACTCTTGCGGGGTCGTACGGGCTTGAACCCTGAAGGCATCTGGAACGAATCGTTTCCTTTTTTTGATTTCTTTCGAAACCCATAGAGGATCTCCTCGGTCGCCTCTCTCTAATGGACCACAACTGAACATATCAAATCCGCAGGGGGTGATGAGTTGAGGAATTCCCATCTCCCCGGCGCTTTCCAAACGTTTGGGGCCCGCTGCCCGGTTTCCACCCAGGAGTTCTTCTCCAACCCCTGCTGGAACGATATCGATCACTCCTTGGAAAAGCCTCTCTCCAATCAGTTCCTCCATAGCCCTATCCCCTATGCCCTGGGCATGGAAAGGGATTACCTCGAATCCTCTCTGTTGCAGAAGCTGCCTCACATGGGAACAGCATTCTTCCGAAAATTTAAATTCCGTTAAAGCAATCAAATCTTTCTCTCGGGTAGTTCTGGAAAGAGATGGAGGTCCTTTACCCGTTTCCACCATTCCACAGATCGCTCCGGCACCCCGTTTCAATACGTCCTTGACCAAAGGATTAAAGCCCACAATGTCCACGACAGAATGAAGGATGGCGATATCTTTAGTCCCGAAGTATCCCCCAGCATAGGCAGGCATCGCAGCGCTGCTGGAGACCATGACCTTGGGAATTCCAAAGGGAAGAGACTTCATAATGGCTGTAGCCACAGTCGTATTGCTGGCTCCGCCGAAGGAGAGGATCCCATCGAGTTGTCCCCTTTCCAAAAGGCTTTGAACTTTCTTGATGGCACCCTCAATCATGATCCTGTAAGCCTTACCGGTATCCCTCATCTTTCTGATCTCTTCAATATCGCTTCCTCCGGCTTCTGCGACCTCCCTGGCAGAGACATCGGGAGGGACTGAAGGCTCACCGCCAGTGTTGGTGTCTAAAAGGATGACCTCATGTCCTCTTTGTTGAATGAGGGCTTTTAAG
>Ga0209635_10005426_pt1 | contig 10049 bp, 7 predicted proteins | sample DeeMarSWOR230_32_FD_187463 | JGI IMG/M metagenome (GOLD analysis project Ga0209635, IMG submission 187463) | Marine sediment microbial communities from White Oak River estuary, North Carolina - WOR-2-30_32 (SPAdes) (version 2) | ecosystem: Environmental > Aquatic > Marine > Intertidal zone >...
TGGCTGAGCCATTGTGCCAGCCGGATAGGAGAATGATCGTAAGGTTTTAGATAGCGTCAGCAATTTTCGACTCCTCGGTCCCTCTGCTTCTTGTGAAGGAACCTGTGGGTCGAAAATTGCACGACAAATAACTTGCACTATGTATTCATAGGAGACACTATGTTATTCGCCGACACCATCAAATCACGTACACGCTATCTTATCATTTCACACATCCTTATCCATTTTCTTTCTTCGCCCGCTGTTGGATCAGTACATCCCAACGCAAGCACCACACAAGTCTCATTCAGCATAAGAAACGAGGTCCCTAACAAAATTGACGCTCGCATCTTTGGCCAGTTTATGGAGAGACCCAGCTGGGGCGAGATCGGGGTCGAAGGGGCAGTGGTTCCGGGCACCGGCCAGCTCCAGCCACTCGTCTTAAAACTAATACGGCAAATGCAAATCCCGATAATCAGATTTCCTGGTGGCACCGACGTGGATTTCTTGGATTGGCGTGATATGATCGGTAACGTTCCGGGCCGAGCAACTGAGCGACCTGTCAGTACGGGTCACCGTGGTCACAGGGTAAGTAACAACTTTGGCTACGATGAGTTTCTTCGGCTTTGCGAAGATACCAATGCAGAGGTCATCTTAGTAGTCAACTTCCGTGATGCTCTTCTGAAGAAGAAACCTCTGACAGAAGCTGCCATGCATGCGGCGTCTTTAGTCGCATACTGCAACGGCCCAGTCGGAGCAAAGCTTCCGGAGGGCATGTATGACTGGCCCTCCGTTCGGGCCAAGAATGGGAGACTTAGACCCTACCGTGTGAAGTACTTTCAAATCGGCAATGAAACATGGGCCTTTGTGGGGGAGTTGATGAAGCTCTTACCCGAGACCGGGCCCGACTTTTATCTCAAGTGCCTTACCGCATATATTGAGGCGATGCGGGCGGTGGATCCGTCTATTAGCATCATCGTAGATGGCCATGATGGTGATATGTCTGGGATCGTCAAAAAGGTACATAATCGCCTTGCCAGCGAGATATCATACTTTGCCACACATTTCTACTCGCCCTGGCGCATCCAAGATGTGACCAAGAAAGGTGTAGAAATCCCAGTCAATGAACTTTCTGCAAGTGAAATCTGGTACGCGTGGGTTGCCTTGCCGCAGTTTGATGAGCATGGGCAATCCATTCTCAGTCATCCCGGTATCAATGCCGCCAGAAACCTCGGATATAAGGTAGCCGTAACGGAATGGAATTGGAATGGTTGGTGGGCACATGGTGAGCCCAAGCCGGCCTTGGATTCAAGCTTTGCCAAGGGGCTGGGTGCAGCCGGATATCTCCACGCCTTTATGCGAGCTGGAGAAGTAGTCCGGATGGGCTGTCAGTCCATGCTCGTAGGTAATTCTTGGGGTATCGCAGCCATAAGGGCCGACGCTAAAGGCAGGATTCCTCCTTTCTATATGCCCTCTGGGCAAGTCACGATGTTCTATTCATTGCATCACGGGGACAGACTGCTGGCCACTGTTAGTAAGAACCTGCCAACATACCAACAACCATACCGGATGGGGGGCATCGCACCGACGAAGGAGGTTGCTTACATCGATGCGCTGGCTACGGAAGATGATAAGGCTGTCTATTTTCGTGCGATTAACCGCCATTTTTATGATTCAATAGGCATAAGGATTGACGTTTCGATGTTTGATGGGCTCAAAAACCGGGCCACACACTACCTGCTTGAAGGACGCCTCAACGATGTGCCCCGAGTTGGTGAATCCAGCCAGATCGGCCAAGTGCATCAAAGCCAGATTGACTATAGCGAGAAGAGCCTCAAGGTGACTTTGCCACGCAGATCCATTTCTTGCATCGAGTTTGTAAAAAAGTAAGACCCAGCTATGCTCGGCAGTATGGTCTGCTGCCGAAAAGAAATGGACCCTTCTGCTAATTCACTGTTAGCACGGCGATCTCATATCTTTGGACTTCGGGAACAGTGAATTTGACGAGACGACCTCGGACTTCAAAGGGCAGATTAATGTCATCTTGCCGCTCCGGGCTTACAAGCATCACGCTCTTGACTTGACATGCGGCGGGTAAACGTATGGCAACCACGATGTCTTCTATAGCATCATTTGCTCGATAGTTGACCAGATGCAACAAGCATCTGCCGCCTTGTTCGGTTAGCTCTGAGCAAATGCCGGGACGCGCAGGGACAGACAGGCTAAGCTCATTATCAAAGACTTGACGGACCGCATCTATGATGTCGTCATCTTTGGCAATGCGGATAACTTGGGACTCCGGCAGGTTGTCAAATACAGGTTTGGTGCGCGGAGCCATCCACTCATTATGAGTACCGGTTTGCCCAACAACACATACTTTGCCTCCGGCCTGTACGTACCGCTCAATCTGTTTGACCTGCTCATTCGAAATGGCCACACAACCGGCAAGAACAAGGAGGCGGTAACGTTGCAGGTCATCAAGGTGATGGTCATAGACTATTTGGAAGCAAATATGATTATCAATGAGAGCTTGCTCGACTTGATATGTCAGATTAGCATGCTTCAAGTCACCAAGTACCTGTGAAGGGAAGCTGCGCAGAACTGCTACGTCTGCAACGACCTTGGCGTTTCGCAACAGGTCGCGACGCCTGTGGAAAAATTTAATAAATGGGGCAAGTTTGGCGGATACAGGGTCTTTCGAACCGGGGCTGGCAACAATACTACCGTATTCAAACCAGCAGATGCATCCAAGACAGTCAAGGTTGAACGCCATGGATTCAGCCATCTCAAGTGGCGTAGTGGTATAAGTGAATGCCATGTTGTCCATACGGCGGGCAATTTTATAGGTGCGAATGCGCGTGTAGAGCTGCCCATTATGGTAACCCGGCTGTCTACCCTCGTCCCAGAAGGCCTCTCCACCCTGGAGCAGCCGGCCGTGGTCGACAGGCGGTCTGATTCTATCACCTGGCCCACCAGGGTTGCATTCAACAAGAACGTCATGGCGAAGCATTCTCGCATATCGGCTAATGTCATGATAGGAATCCACAAGAGACTGGCAACAGAAGGCAAGCCAAGCCCGCCCTAACAGACTACCTGGCAGCTCTGTCATTGGTGGTTGCACATTATCAAGGTCAGCAATGCCCATCTGTTTAAGCTGCGCGGTTGTGAACGTATCACGCAAGTACTGACGAAACCGTTGAACAGAATTAGTGTCCCGACCGGGACCAGCGATGTAGTTGTCGAAGTGAAGAAGGTCTGCCCCAATTTCATTGACAGCAAAAGAGACAACTTGGCGGTAGAACGCCTGTGCATCTGGGTGATTTCGGTTCCAGTAGTAGCGGTATGTTGCGCTACCATAAGTACGCGGCCTGCCACTGTCATCAAGTAATACCCAGTCCTTGGCTTGGGGCATCTCCTTGAATAGCATCTCCCAAAGGAAAGCCCCGCTGTAATTATAGACGCCCACACGTAGACCAGCCTCGTGGCAAAGCTTAGAGAACCTAGCAGCATCAAGCATGCTTTCATGCTCTGCAGCGAGCCCCGCCCCTTTATAGCAGTGCATCATGACAAAATTGACTCCGAGGTCCTTTAGCTGGTCAATCATCTCCGGGCTATGCTCTCGCAGGTACGCAACTCGCTGCTCAGCCGTCGGCGTATAGCCGTCGTGACCATCACGGCGAACCCGGAATAGCAACGGTTCCCAGCTCCCTGCCATAACAATTCCGTCGCGCTGCACCCATTCTGGGCAGCGGCCCGGCGATAAGGTAAGTGATTCAGCATGTACTGGGCACGCCAAGAACAAGAGCAGGAGAATCAGGTGTCTCACGAGCAACGGGGGTGTTGCTTTGACCGGTTTTGCCACGATTTGTCTTCTCGAATCTTTCATGACTCTCACCAAATCGACCATTCTATCAGGCCAACGAGCTTCGTAAAGACAAAAGGTGGGTGACCTGCAGCAGATAATGTGGAACGACCGGCCCTCGTGATTGTAAACGTCGTCACAAGCCGATAAAGCTCATGCGACAAGGTGGTGTATCGCCACCGTTAATCGCAGACTATTAACCTTGTGGCAATAGAGTCGCATGCAATATCAAGGAGTGGGTCACGACTAATACCAATCATAATGAGTTTTTTCGCTCAACATAAGTGCAGTGGCATATGCTGCGGATAAGGGACGGTGCAAGACAAACTGCTTGCCATGTTTGACAAGCAGCCGACCGCAAGTGGTCATAATCGTTGTAGGCCCGATGGCGCCATTAGTTTTCATGGTTGGTATAATTCTATCACACATATGAGCAAGGATTTTCAGAGCATGTGCCGTATCGTGCGTTCAGCTAAGCTCACGCTCCATGATCTTCGTAGTTCTGCTATTACTAACTGGGCTCAGCGGTTGCCGATCCAAGGGGTACAACAGCTTGCCGGGCACTCAGACATCTTGACAACGACAGAGTATCATCTATCAGTGCCGACTGAGGATCTCATATCATCGAATGTAGTGTTGAACAGCATTTCGGACTCCGAGCAAGATGATTGACACCAAAATGGCATTCTTAGCGACCTTTTGCCTTTCTGGTGGCTAACGGACTTGACAACATTTGTAGGAAATTGTTATAGTCTAAGCACTTGAGAAAATGGGCGCCCGTAGCTCAATTGGACAGAGTCGCGGACTTCGAATCCGAAGGTTGCAGGTTCGAGTCCTGCCGGGCGCGTTTCCATAAGTTTCAGACTGTCAAACACTTACGTTTGGCAGCCCTCTTTGTGTGTTGCTCGATGTCCCTGGTTTGCGTCAGTTTTGCGTCAGTGAGTGGGCCCACTCTCTAAAATATTGTTGATGGTTTTATTCGCCGCCGCCATGTCGAGTCTCGATAGCAGCATACACTCGATCTCCACCGCAGTAACGACGGATTTTGTGCGACGGTTCAAGCCCACTCTCATGCCACGGACCTATCTTGCTCTCGCACGCGGTCTTACGGTGACTTTCGGGATGATTGGCACGGCTGCAGCCATGCTGATGGCTGCAGCGGAAGTCGAATATCTTTGGGATTTCTTTCTCGGCATAATGGGATTGTTCGGTGGCACACTGGCAGGCTTGTTCATGCTGGCGATCTTTACCAAGAAAGTCCATACGTTTCATGCCTGGCTCGGCGCCGTAGCAAGCATAAGTGTACTGCTTTATGTTAAGCTGGCAACAGACCTCAACAGCTTGTTGTATGGAGCCGTCGGTGTCACAACATGCTTCCTAATAAGTTTCCTATCGAGCCGAATCTGGCCTGCCAACGTGAAGGCCGCTCCTGATCTGAGCCGGTGTTGACACAAACGCCCGTTCAGAGGTCCCTGGTAGTATTTGTATCCCTTTGATGGTACAATTGGGGGCACGTGGCACGTTCGCGTACGGCGTGAAATGACGGAGAGTAGGGAGTCCTTTACAGACAAGTGGACAGAAAGGAGACCAGCACGAGGATGGAGGCGCAAACGTTTAGGCGTACAATGGCAACACTGTTTGCGCTGCTAAGTCTTGACGTTACTGCAGAACCGCCTGTGCAGAAAGCGCTTTTCGTAAAACGGGCCAGCGGCTACGACAACTATCGGATTCCCGCCCCGATTACGACTCACAAAGGAACGCTATTAGTCTTCTGCGAAGGCAGAGAAGCAGAGGAAACGAGCTATGGAGAGATAGCCTTTGCGCGATTTTCGCTGGAATGGCTGACCGATGGCAAAGATTGTTGGTGAGTATTCTTGATTCTGAATTCATTAAGAGAAAAAGACCTTATGAATAGGCGCGATTTTCTCCGATTATCAGTGCTCAGCCTGACATCTATGTTTTCGCGAAGGGTAATGGCGTCTGAGCCGAAGCCTAATGTTTTATTCATTGCCCTGGATGACATGAACGATTGGATCAGTTCTTTAGGTGGTTATTCGCGGAAAGTGCATACGCCTAACCTCGATCGTCTTGGGCGCAAGGGTATCACATTTACCAATGCCCACAGTCCATCGACGGTCTGCAATCCATCACGAACAGCGATAATGACTGGGCTGCGGCCATCCACAACCGGCATATACAACAACGGACAATGGTGGCGGCCTGCTCTGCCTGATGTCGTGACTATGCCTGAGCACTTTCGAACAAGCGGCTATCACGTTGAAGGCGGAGGCAAGATATTCCACCATACACTTGGCAACAACCCGCCGGCGATCTGGGACAATTATCATCCCCAGGTTCAAGACAACCCATGGCACTATGATTATCCCGTGCCAGGGCAACATGTACCTAAGAAGAACTCGCGTTGGCCCGAAGGGTTTCCATTAAATGGTATTGAAAATGTAAAATTTGGAAGGAAGCCGCCGGCTAACTACCGTTCATTTGACTGGGGGCCCTTTGATAAGCCGGATCTTGAGATGGGGGATGGTCGGATGGTTCAGTGGGCCATAGACTTTCTTAGAGCATCACATGATAAACCGTTCTTTTTGGCCGCCGGAATCTACCGTCCACATCTGCCATGGTATGTCCCAAGAAAGTACTTCGACTTATATCCCTTGGATCAGATTAAGCTGCCCGACGTTAAGAAGGACGATCTGGATGATGTCCCTGCTGCCGGCAGAAAAATGGCCGAAGCTCGACTCGCCGATTTCGAACTCGTCAAGAAGGCGGGGAAATATAAGGAAGCTGTCCAAGCATATTTGGCCTCAATCAGTTTTGCCGACGCACTGGTTGGGCTTCTATTAGATGCTTTGGAGAAAAGCTCATACCGAGACAACACAATCGTCGTGGTTTGGTCCGACCATGGTTGGCATTTGGGCGAGAAGGGGGCATGGCACAAGCGGACACTCTGGGAACGAGCAACGCACGTGCCGTTCTTTTTCCTGGCGCCGGGTGTCACACAGCCTGGGTCGGTCTGTAATCGCCCCGTAAACCTGATTGATATCTACCCAACACTTGTCGATTTATGTGGCTTGAAAGCAAATGCGCAATTTGATGGGATCAGCCTGGTTCCGCTTATGGAAAACCCGGAAGCTGCCTGGGAGCGTCCGTCGATTATTACACTTGAACGAGGAAACCATGCCGTTAGGTCCGAGCGATGGCGGTATATCCGCTACAAGGATGGCACAGAAGAACTATATGACCATGACAACGACCCCCACGAGTGGACGAACCTGGCAGGAGATTCAAGATTTGATTTGACAAAACAGAAGTTGGCCAAATGGCTCCCGAAACGTGACGCGCCGCCCGCCCTTTCAAAGAGCGCTTACCATTTTGATCCCGATTCGTACTCTTGGACCAGGAAGGAGAAGTCACGGTAATGAAAAGACGCACCTTTCTAAAGATATTGGGTATAGGGGCCTTGTCACAGGCGTTTCCTGCTGTCTTACGGTCGGAGAAGGCGAAAAAGCCCAACGTTCTGTTTATTGCCATCGACGACCTGCGTGGCACCTTAGGTTGTCTGGGTGACACGATTGCAGTAACACCGAACATGGACAAACTGGCAAGTCAGGGAACGGTTTTTCTAAACGCTTATTGTCAGCAGGCAGTGTGTAATCCATCAAGAGCTTCTGTGATAACCGGCCTGCGCCCGGATACCCTCAAGGTGTGGGATTTGAAGACGCATTTTCGCAAGCACCATGCGGATATTGTAACACTCCCGCAATATTTCAAACGGCATGGCTACTATACCCAAAGTTTCGGCAAGATTCTCCACGGCCAAGGACCACCGTCGACAGACCCACCGAGCTGGTCGGGGCAGCCCGTCTGGGACCACTGTACCAAACGTGAACAGTATGTCCTGCCTGAAAACCGTCCGGCTGACAAAAGCGGCAAACAGGCCGCTGCAGAATGTGCTGATGTGCCGGATGAAGCATACATTGACGGTAAGGTGGCCGCTGAAGCTGTTAAAAAGATTGAAGAACTCGCAGAAAATGGTAAAGCGTTCTTCCTGGCAGTAGGCTTTCGAAAACCGCACTTGCCTTGTGCTGCTCCTAAGAAATACTGGGATATGTACAAGCGAAAGACTTTTGAGAACGATGATTGGCCGGCACTGAATCGGCCAAAAGATGGACCCGATATTGCCCTGCACAATTGGAAGGAACTTCGAGGTTATACCGACATCCCAAACATCGGGCCTGTTCCTCCGGAAAAAGCAGCCGAAATTCGCCACGGCTATTATGCGGCTGCAAGTTATACCGACGCTCAAGTTGGTAGACTGGTAGATGCGCTTTATAAATTCGGCCTGCAAGAAAACACTATTGTCTGTCTCTGGTCCGATCATGGCTTTCATCTCGGTGAGCACACGCTCTGGTGTAAGACCAGCAACTATGAATTTGATGCACGGGTGCCACTGATTATATCTTCACCGCAAAAAGAGAAAGGGCAAGTCTGTCGAAAGTTGGTCGAACTGGTTGACATGTATCCCACTCTGGTTGAGTTGGCCGGATTGCCTGTACCAAGTGGGTTAGAAGGGATTTCGATGGTTCCATTGCTTGATGAGCCGCAGCGGAGCTGGAAAAAGGCGGTGTTCACACAGTTTCCGCGCCCGCCGTCCTACAAAAGAAGTTTTGATGTTATGGGCTACTCTCTTCGCACCGAGCAGTTTCACTATATAGAATGGCTTGATGTGAAGCAAAATCAGCCGATAGCGGTTGAACTCTATGACCATCGTTCAGACCCTTATGAGCTTACAAACCTTGCTCGGAAGCAGCAACAGCAGCCGACTGTCAGACAGCTTAGTCAACTTCTTACGAACGGCTGGAAGGCGGCACTGCCAAATAGAAGATAGACGGTGACAACTATGAGTAAATTGAACAGGCGCCAGTTTTTACATCTTGGTATGGCTCCAGGCGTAGCCATGGCTTGGGGATTAGCAAAGAATTCATCCGGTGCACAACAATCCAACAAGAGAAGCACTAAGAGCAAAAGGCCGAATATCCTTTGGATATGCACCGATCAGCAGCGTTGGGACACGATTGGCGCGCTTGGGAACAGCTACGTTCACACTCCCAATATTGACCGTATTGTAAGTGAAGGTGTTGCGTTCGATCATGCGTTCTGCACGTCGCCGGTCTGCACGCCAAGCCGAGCTGGTTTCCTGACCGGCATGTATCCCTGTGCGGCCAAAGCATGTAAGAACGGTGCCGAATCATGGGCCGAACAGGCTCCGCTCGTCACAAAGCTCTTCAGAGACATGGGCTACGTATGTGGCCTCTCCGGTAAGCTCCATCTCTCGTCTGCCATGAACAACGACAGGGAGACCCGGCCCAGAGACGATGGATACTCCGTATTTCATTATAGCCATAGTCCACATCAGGGTGGCATGAAGAATGATTACTTAGTATGGCTTGAGAAACACGGCTATTCATATAAAGCTCTTCAAAAACTGGATGGTCAAGCACATGCACGCCTTCACCAGACAACGTGGTGTACCGACCGCGCCATAGATTTCATACGCGCGCATAAAGGACGGCCATGGTTGCTCAGTCTCAATATATACGATCCTCACCCACCTTTCAACGCACCACAATCTTATGTATCGCGGTACGACACTGCTTCTTTGCCGGGCCCCGCACTTACAGAGTCTGACATTGAGCAAAAAGGTCGCTTCAACAAGATCATGTGCCAGAGGAGGCCCAGGCATTACTCCGAATCCGATGCCAAACAGCACCAGGCGAAATATTGGGCCCAGATCGATCTTATTGATGAGAATGTGGGGCGCCTACTTTCGACGCTCCAGGAAACCGGGCAGGACAAAAGCACCGTGATTATCTTCACCTCTGACCACGGGGATATGTGTGGTGATCACGGAATGCGCGCCAAGGGATGCCGTTTCTATGAAGGCCTGGTAAGAGTGCCGCTCATATTCTGGTTTCCACGCCGGTTCAGAAAAGGTCTCCTCAGCAGAGCACTCGTCGAACTCACGGATATTGCCCCTACCCTGTTGGATACTGTAGGACAGCGAATCCCCGGTCATATGCAGGGAAGAAGTCTTCTGGCGATTCTTGAGGGCCGGGCGAATCCTGACACACATCGCGAGTTTGTGCGCTCAGAATTCTACGATGCGCTCGATGCGCGGGAACTGCCCCCT